>TBL_comb47_HYPODRAFT_10004541_pt1 | contig 15930 bp, 10 predicted proteins | sample TroBogypolimnion_40_FD_10682 | JGI IMG/M metagenome (IMG submission 10682)
CCCTGTAACCCATTTCAGACAACTAAAGCCTTTCTTCGCCCTCATGCGCGGGTGCGGATACCTCATTCCAGGATTTCTGGCATACAGTAATTTAAAATGCTTCCGCAGTTTCATTCGGAATTGCTGACAAAACAAGAGAGTTGAATACTTTTGGATGAAGAATGCTTGCATTTCGTGTACTCGCGAGACATATTGAAGCGGAACAATTGCAAAAAATTAATTTAAAATTAGTTCACGGCAAAGATCCGGCAAAACAAGAATCGTACTGGAGTAATATTGATGGCTAAGACTGAGCAGTATATTCCAATCTTTGTAGGTTCAACCTACTTAGATTTGAAAGAGTACCGAGAAAAAGTTCGTGAGACTTTGATGCGTATGGAGACTTTCGTTCATGGGATGGAGCAGTTTGGCGCTCGTTCCGGTGCTCCGGTCGAGGAATGTCTTGCAGAGGTTGCTAAGTGCAAGATTTATGTTGGGATCTTTGCCATGCGCTATGGAACAATACCGGAAGGTTATGATAAATCCTTGACGCAATTAGAATATGAAGAAGCACAGAAATTAAAATTACCATCATATATTTTCTTGATAGACGAGGAAAACGCCAGCATTACGCCCAGCACCATTGATTTTCATAATCAGATTAAATTACAGGACCTAAAAAAATGCTTGATAAAAAGGCATACGCCGGATTATTTTACCTCGCCTGATGACCTTGCCAACAAAGTAGGAAGCGCAATCCATCGGGCGTTGCAGGATGAAAAGGCTGGACCGGTTGAAATTGACCAAGGCATAGAGACTGTAATACCTACGGAAACGACAATTCCTGGCAAGAGCATTCTTCGTCGATTTAAAGTTTTGCCACAGCGCTGGCAAGGCGTAGAATTTAAAATCCACATTACAAACTACAAAATCAACGGAGCCTTAACTCCAGCATTCATGGAGTTGAAATCTGCAGATGAGTTATGTGGTAAATTTAAATTAACAATCAGTGATTCTGTGACTGGCAAATGGTATGTAGATGGATGCCCTGACAACCCGGTTACGCTTGTTGCAGAGCGAGAAATCGCATACACCCTAATTGATGTTGATTATTTTGCGGACTTTGAGGTTATTGTAGAAACACTGTATTATACGCCAGAGCCACCTGATGACGATCCTTGCATTTCAGCCATCAAAGTTAAAAAAATTATCGATATCCTGCCTGTCACATTTTCTGATGACGACGATATACCATTTTAATCGGGAAATATGGATCAAACTTTAGCGTTGGTGTTTTCATGCAACAATTCATTGATTTTATCCTAAGGTTGTATACGAAAACATCTCTTGATTACAACTCCGCAAACGCTTATTTCAAAGTTCAATATAGCCGGACGGATAATATTATCAAGCATCAACAACCCAAAATCTATCAGGTCAATATCTCTGGATGGCGTCCAGGATTAAATCGTATGTTTTTTCCGCCTGGGACAGCATGAACTTGTAATATTTTTTCCCCTTGTCCTGCCGTGCCTTCTGTATTGAGTTGAAGTAGGAAAGCTTGTTTTCATTGAATACTATTATGGGGAAATATCCTCCGCTGATCAATATTTTATTCATTATAAGTCTTCCTGTCCTGCCGTTGCCGTCAAGAAACGGATGGATGTACTCATATTTCTTATGGAAATCAAAAGCCAGGATCAGCGGATGTATTTTACCGGCGCTGCTTCTGTACCATTTCAACAGGTTATTTAATTCATCCTCAACACATTCCGGAGCGGCAGTAGGACTGTTTCCTGTAACATTGGGGATTTGCTTGAACCCCCTTGGATATGCTTCTCCGTTTTCCATGCTCAGTCCGTCTGTCAGTATGTAATAGAGTCTTTTGACGGAAGGGAGGTTGAACTTGAACCCCTTGCGGATATAATCGAAAGCTTTCACGGAATTCAACACTTCCCTGACTTCATTCCGATTTTTGTACTTTGTATCACCCTGGTCGATGATTTCAAGAACTTTTTCCCTGGGAATCTTTGATCCTTCAATGTTGTTTGAATTGAAAATAAATTCCTTGGCGAATTCAGAATAGATGATGTCATGGCAAGCCTTGGCTTCCATAAGATTATTTATTTTTATGGACTTTCTCTCCGTGCTGAAAGGAAGTTCTTCGTTATACGAGATTTGGTCCATTATCGCGCAAATGAATTTTTTTCTGAAAGAAAATTCCATTTCAGTTAAAGATTCTATATTGTCCATCAGGTATTTTTCTTTTGAAATTGTCGGTAAATTTTTACCAATATGCCGCTTGATCAAAAAATTCTCGCCCATCAGACTGGTTTTTTTCACAAAAGAAACATAATCCCCGTCAACGCCGGATTTAATCTCCAGATAACTCATGGCATCCCCAATATTTTTACCTTTTGGGCAGTAATTTATTTAACATATATTATACTTAAAATAATCAATAAATCAAATATTTTTACCGCAAAGGCAGGAAAATAATGAATATTTATGACCAGGCAGGCAGGAAAATCCAGCGCCGGCGGAGCGGCACATTGTTTCCGATATTGACAACGAAAATACCAAAGCTAAAGTTTGACCCCGATGCTCTCAAATGTTTATTAGAGTTTCAATACAGCCGGATGGATAATATTATCAAGCATCAACAACCCAAAATCTATCAGGTTTGAGCCTGACTCTTGCTCGCCGCAGTCTAATCCGCCTCTGGCGGACAAGTCCTCCCGCGGCGGACCAGAGATTGCTTCGCAATCATAAAAAAGGAAATGGCAGAAAATTGCATTTAACTTCCTTGTTTACAGCTATTAACCCAATATTGAATTGACAAAATTGCCAATAGTATAAAGACAATTGAAAATTAAAAAAAATTTTTTTTTGTGCCTTTTTGAGCCACGCCTGCGGCGGGTAAATGTTTTGTGGATAATAAATGACTTGAAAAGTATGCCTGTTTCGCCGAAACCGGCAAGCAAGGCGGTTTTGGCAAAACCGCCATACAGCGGTTATGCTGAACATGTCTCTAAACACTCGGGAATGCAGTATTGTCCGTCTTGGGCAATGGAGGGTGGCATGAGGCCTATGGGTCTTATGGGGCCTATGGGCCGGGAAAACTGAGTATTACCGGGGAGCAGTCTATGTAGTCCAATATAGTCCATTGGCTGATTGCCGAAAAGCAAAGCATGAGAATTATGAGAAGAATGGTATTAGGCAGGAGTGTCCAAGATGAGGCGCGGCGGGGTCCAAAATGGTTGTAAAACTGAAAACCGTTGTGCTGAATCGGTCTCCAGAGTCTCGGAGTGCGGGGAAATTGAAAATTGAAAATTGAAAATTGAAAATGAAGAAACAAAATTGTGATAGCCTCAAACAGGTCTCCAGAGTCTCGGAGTGTTCAAAAAAGTACGGGTGTCCAAAATCCGGGTGTTTTACATAAGGCCCATAGGCCCCATGAGCCCCATAGACCCCATAAAACATTGCGCCGCGCCGGGGGAGGCGAGTCCAAAATGAGCTTGGGAGATGTCCAAAATGTGTAAAATGCCAGAAGTCAGGAGACAGCAGCCGGAAGTCAGAATGAAAGCAATTAAAAACAAAACCGGTTATGCTCAAGGGCTCTCCAAACACTCGGAAATCTTGAAAAACGATGGGGCCTATGGGGCCTATAGGTCCTATGGGCGGAAAACTGAGAAAAAGGACAATACGTCTGCTCAAAGACTATCCAGAGTCTCGGAAATCTTGAAAGACGATGGGAATACTGGGAGGGCTGGGAAGACTGAGAAGACTGGGAGTGTCGCCGGGAAATCCGCTGAAACCCCTGCTCAAGAGCTATCCAGAGTCTCGGAAATCTTGAAAGACGATGGGAATACTGGGAGGGCTGGGAAGACTGAGAATACTGGGAGTGTCGCCGGGAAATCCGCTGAAACCCCTGCTCAAGAGCTATCCAGAGTCTCGGAAATCTTGAAAGGCGATGGGAATAATGGGAAGTATGGGAATAATGGGAATAATGCCGGAAAAACCGTTGGATCCTCTGCTCGACGGCTCTCCAGGCACTCTGAAATCTCTGGCTTTTCCCATACTTCCCATACTTCCCATACTTCCCAGTCTTCCCAGTCCGATATGGTCTTTGCTCAACGAATCTCTAACGACTCGGAGTGGCTGTCCAAAACGAAACAAAGGATTTCTTTGTGTCTCTGTGCCTTTGTGGTTAAAAAGGTTTTTGCACTGGTGTGTCCAAAATATAAAAATTGGGAAACTTGCATCCTCTTTTTACATTTTTACATTTTTTACATTTTTTATGAAACTGCTATTGACAATAAAAGAGGTAACGGATATAATATTTACAACGTTACATATGCAACATTTCAACAGTGGTGGTTTATGGTTACTTTAAAAGAAATAGCAAACAGCGCCGGAGTATCCCTGTCCACCGTATCCGCTGTTCTGAACAATAAAAAATACTGCTACACATCAAGCGAAAAGCGTAAACGCATACTGGAAGTGGCGGAAAATCTTGGTTATCTTCCTAATATAAATTCAAGGGCGCTGAGAGGGATGCCGACTAATACGATCGGAATTATAAGTAGTCCTTTCAATATACCTATTCACAGCGAATGCATCTACCACATTACAAGTCTCTTAAATTCGAGAGGATACCATGTGTTCTTCGGGGATTCCCAGAAATGCACTCCTCAAAAAGAAGATAATATGATAAAGGAGTTTCTATCGCGCGGCGTTGACGGATTGATAATAAACAGCGAACGCACCACGGACACGATCCGTTCAATGATACCCGCCTGCAAAATCCCGATGGTAAATATAGCAAACCATTCTGTGCCGACCGGCGACAAATGGAGTGTTTCAATAGACAGGGGCAGCGGTCTGTATTCGGCGACAGAGCACATGATAAAATGTCACGGCAAAAAGAAAATTGCTTTCCATGCACGGTCAATAGACGCGAATATGCATAAGTTAAACGGATATCGCGACGCATTGGAAAAAAATGGCGTCCAATTCACCCCTGATTTATGCATAGAAATCGATGCAATACCAAACCGTTTTAAAATTATGAAAGATTTCATTGTTAAACACAATCCTGACGCTTTTGTTACAACAAACGACGAATTGGCATTCGAAATCATACGCTTTTGTTATGAAATGAATATCAGAGCGCCTGATGACATAGCTGTTATAGGTTTCGACGGATTGAGCTTTGGCAGCATGTTTATACCGTCGCTTTCCACGGTGCGGCAACCCGTGGAGTTGCTTGCTGAAAAAGCCGTTGAAATATTGATACGTAACATATTGGAGAAAATTGAACCTGAGACGCCGACGCTGATAAAGCCTGAACTTGTTTTGAGAGAAAGCTGCGGCTGCAAAAAAGCGCGCAGTGAAACCCGCTTTTAAATATGAGGTTATTTCAAAAGCACGAAATAAAAGCGACTGCTTGCAGCGTCAAAGCGATGGAATATCGCCGGGACGTTTAATCAGCTTTGCACTATTTAAATTTCTAACAGTTATAGAAAATATTATGAATATAAAAACAACGGAGAATAAAAAGATGGGAATTTTTTCAGCAAGTCAATTTTTAAGCGCTAAACTATTGTGTAAATCGTATCTGGCGTCCTCGTTTATCAGCCTGATGCTGGTGATCTTCTTTCAGATGCTGATGCTGAGGGCCGGAGCGGACGTTCTCATGGACAGCAACACCGCCGCGTGGCACACCGGCAACGCCAAATTCACCGCCCGGAATGATAATGCCAGGCCGGGCGCAAAGCTGTTCACGGTGACGAAAACGGACAAAACGGCGGAGTGGGGCAGTTTCATGACAAAGGACTGGATCAAGGTGGAGCCTTGCCAGGGCAAGCGGCTTCATATTTCTTTCTCAATGAAAATAGACTCCCTGGAATGCTTCAATGAACGGAAAGCGAACTACATTTGTCCGCTGCTGACTTTTTATCCGGAAAATACCTCAACGGCATGGAGCGCTAACTGCGGCTCGGAAACTCTTGATCGAATAAAAACCGCGACCGACTGGGTAGACTACCAGTATGACTGTCTAGTTCCATCCAAAGCACGTTACGCAATATTCCAAATATCATTTGGTCAAGTCAATGGCGTCATTGAGATCGCCAATATCCGCATTGAAAATCAGTCAGGCGCGGTCGAGGTTGCTCATAGTGATGAATTCACCACTGCGGCGTTGATTCCCCGGCGGAAACTCAATAGCAACGAGGCGGCGGCGCTATGTGTCAAGAACGCTGACGGACAAAAAATTATAAACCGCGTCACTTTCGACGACCGCGGACTTTACTTTGACGTGAGCGTACCCGACAAAACCTTTTTTCAACCTTACAAAAACGATGAAATATGGAAAGGCGACAGCGTCCAGATGGCATTTGACACGATGGGCGACCGTTCTGAATCCCCCAACAAATCCGACGACTACGAAATGGTTTTCGCCTTAGTTGACGGAAAACCGTTTGTTTGTCCGTCGTTCGTTCCTCCGGATCATCCGTTCCGCCTGCTCGACATCCAGACGGAGATTACCGCGGGGCCGGAAACTACGCGTTATAAGGTGGAACTGCCGTGGCGCGCGCTGGCTCCCTTCTTATACGAGCAAAGCAATTGGCTGGGATACTCGTTTCTGGTCAATCAAAATGACGGCAAAGGACGTTCGTTCCGTGAATGGTCTTCGGGTATCGGCCCGAGCAAAAATCCGTCTCAATATGGAATGCTGTTGCTGGACAAGGAATCGCGAGGCGTGTCAGCCGTGCTGACCATCGACAAAACTGACTGTTTTGAGGGAGAAAGCATCGCGGCGACAGTGCATGTTCCGGCCGCTGTGCCTAAAACCATCGCGCTGACGGTGTCCGTGAACGGAACCGTCTTAAATGACAAGCAATATGCCTTAAAAGCCGGCGAAACCAGCTTCACCATCAGATTGAACTCAAAAGATTTAAAACAGGGCGGTAATACCTTGTGCGTGCAGGCGCGGCTGCTGCCGGAACAGATTACCATCTTAAACCGCGAACTGAAAATCAACGCGCTTTCAACTCAGGACATAATCCAGGAAGTTGCGAAATTGCGGCAGGAGATTAACGACTGCCTGACAACGTTGAGGCAACTGTTGAGTCCTTTTGATTCCAAGGATCGGAAACCCCGCGGGCAGATCGCCTCTTTGGCGATTGTTGAATTGTTCAAAGATTACATCGTCGAAGATATTGAGTTGAAGCATCCGGCATGGGCATTGCGCGAAGCAAAGGAAACTCTGCAGATCGCACTGACCGCCATTAAAGACATGAAAAGCGGGAATTTCATCCTTTCCAGCGAGAAGTCGGTGCTGGACCTTCAGATCGTCAACGGCCGTTTCGTCAATCCCCGCGGGGAGACGGTTTATCCATTCGGCTATTGCTACTCGTGGATAACTTGCCCGGACTTCAAGGTGCGCAAACAATTGGGCATCACCGTCGAAGCCATGTCATGGCCGCCCCGGACGCAACCGTCCCAGGAACCGCCTGGTTACACCGTCAGCGCAAAAGTCGAGGATTCGTATCATCAGCCCCAACAGAAACGAGCCAACAATATCGTCCTCGATCTTTCTTCTTTTTCCGAGAGTTTCATGGACAGGGAACCGTTCTCAAAGCTATACAAGGATGACAAAACTCCCGGCAACCACTTCTTGAACTTCGACCCCGACAGTCCGGCGGTGAAGGAATTCATGAGCAAAGCGGGCGCCGCCTGCGGCGAATGTCTCGCCGCGCTTCCCCGTGAGGTTCGCGGAACAATTATCGGCTGCGATCTCGCCAATGAGCCGGCTTTCACCAGCATCACCAAAAATACGATGAGTAATTTCCGCGACTATCTGAGTAAGAAGTATAAAGACGTCAAGGCGCTGAATGACGCCTGGCATACGGACTTTGCCGGATTCGACGCTATCAGCGATATCCGTCCGCTGTTGCCCGATGATCGTCACAAGGTCGCCTACTATGATTGGTGCGTCTTCGGCCAGCAGCGCTTCTATGCGCACTTCAACAATGAAAAGAATGCCCTGGTGGCTAAAGCCGGTCAAAATCCGCCTCCGAATGTCTTCGTGAAGTTCATGAATCATGAAACATGGAGCCCTCACGTATCATTCGACCGGGGATATGACCGGGAACTTCTCCAAACCCTGACCACCATTAATGGCGGAGACGGAGGCTTGCAGGCGCTTCAGCGCGGCAGTCCATACGCCATGAATTGGTTCGGCATCGCGGCTCCGGTGGAATATCTGCGCTCGCTGGCCCCGCAACAGCCGATCTTTGATGACGAATGGCATCTGCCGCCAATAGCTTCAGTATCGGGGGAACAGGTGCGCGCCGCGGTATGGCTGGGCGCCTGGCAGGGACAGTCCGCGACCACGCTGTACGCCCTCTACCGCGACAAACAGCACCGCACGATCTATGGAATGTTCCAATACGGAACCGAGGCATGGTGGAAATGGATCATGGATTGGGGCGTTGATTGGAGTCCTTCGATCATGAACGCCTACTCCCAGGAAGCAATACGCATTGGCGATTCCATGGAGAGAGTTCGCCAGTTCCCCGAAAGCGAACATCCGGTCCGCATCTATCATTCCCTCTCCTCCGCCATCTATGACGGAAAGAAACACATTGAGGCGGTAGAGGCGATTTTCGAAGCGTTTTATTTCCAGGACGTCAACATCGGTTTTGTCACGGAACGCATGCTTAAGGGCGAACGCCCGCTTCCCCCGGACATGAAGCTGCTCATCATCCCGAACGCCCGCTATGCCGATGCAGCCACACTCCGCGCCATTGAAAAACTTGAGGAAAAGGGGGTTCATATCCTGCTTGTCGGCGACGAAAATCTCAGTCGCGACACATACGACAGGCCAATTTCCGAAAAAATAAAACTTTCTCATCCTGACCATTGGAAACTGGCGGCGGCGGCGAACTATCGTTCCAATGCGGAAAAAGCGTTGCAAACGGCTGGAATCAGTCCGATGTTTACCCTGAAAAACGTTAATGGACAACATCCTGAATTCGTCTCGGCGCGCTTTGCGGCATATGAAGGGAAAAAGATCGGATATGCCGTCAATCTCGGAACCAAACCGCAGGAATTCAAGATTATGGACGCTGCGGGCAAAACGATGGAAATCGAAGATTGTTTTATCCCTGAAGGAAAGACTGCGGAGAAACTGACGACAATTCGCCTGGAGCCGTGCGGATTCATCAATTTCAACGTGAGGCAATAATCCATGAAACGCGCGGTATTGCCATTAAAAAAAGATTGAAACTTTACAATTAGTTACCTTTTTTACGAAACGCTATTGACAACGGAAAGAGAAAAGGTTATAATATTTACAACGTTACATATACAACGTTGTAAATATATGGATTCTTTAAAAGAAACAGCAACCAGTTCCGGCATTATGAACAATCGTTGCAGATCGAACAAGTTCCAAAAAAGAATATCTTACCTAAAACAAGGAGGTACGAAAAGATGAAGCAGCAGGCATGGTTTAATGTTCGTGAAAGCGGGGCGCATGAAACCCGCTTTCAAGTTGGTATTTTCACACTCATTGAACTCCTGGTCGTGATCGCCATCATTGCAATTCTTGCGTCGATGCTGCTCCCTGGCCTGGCGAAGGCCCGTGAAACAGCCAAGGGCAGCCAGTGTCAAAGCAATTTAAAGCAGATCGGAACGGCGGCAATGCAGTACGCCAATGATTTTGGCGACTATTCGACATCCGCCAAAAGTACCAGCAGTAATTTGTGGACTACCAATCTTGGTATGTATCTGGGCCTGGGAAACACCACTGCGGCCGTTACCGCAAAATATACAACGAAAAAAACGCTGTATCTCTGCCCGAGCCATGCTCAACGCCAACCGCCCGCAAATTACGGCACCCTTGGCGGTTATTGGGGACTTTCCTACGGCATGAATATGCAGTTTGACGAAACGGTTTTCGGCAATCAGGGAGTCAGATCCAATATGGTGCTGAAGCCTTCCCTGCTGATTTACATTCTTGAATCCAATAACGCGCAGCGGGTAGATAACGGCGATGCGGCAATACCCAGCAATAAAGTATATGGTCTTAATGGATTGGGTTTGCTTGACGGCCCTTATATTTTGCAGGCATGGCATAACGGGAATCCGAACGAGCTTCATTTTGACGGACATGTCACCAAGTCGCCTTGGGGCACGCTGGCTGGCAAACTCAGCGCTCCGGGCGGCGTCTACTGGACGCTTGGCTCCAGTCAATGGGCCGCGCGCTGACCAGTCATTTTCCAGACACCCCGTTGCGCTCCGCGGCGGGGTTGTTCATTTAACTGATCTGGATATTGCAAAATTATGCGGTAGTACCATTGACTACGGCGAGCCAACCCTTTGAACAGATGAGCAGAGAAACGACAAGCCTGCTGATGGACGCGATAAAAAATAAGAGGGCGGATCTTCGTACAAAACTGAATACCGGAAACTGGAAGTAAAGCTTGTTGTAAGAAAATCAACAGCGCCGCCCCAAAAATTAAAACAGAAAAATTGAAGAGGCAATAAGATGTTGCTTTCCGCCTACTGTTTGAGCTATGGCAACTGGACGGTTATTCCGGGCCATTGGGAAAAAGTTTTCGGGGATATGAGAGAACTCGGCTTTGACGCGGTTGATCTTTCATTCAGCGAGAGCGAGGCCATGTATGCGATGCGGACATTTGAGCTTCAAGTGAAAGCGGCGCACCGGCAGGGGCTGAAAGTATTTGTTATTCCAAGCCGGATCGGCGGACGCCTGGCCGGAGCTCCATATATGCCGAGCCCCTGGCTTGCCGCGCATCAGAGCGCACAGACTCCGGAAGAGCCGCGTGTTGCCTGTTTTGATTCATCCGAATTCCTTTCGTGGTCCGAAAGCTTTATTCGAATGATAACCGAATCTTTTGAGATAGACGGGATCATCTGGGACGAGCCCAAAGGAGTTAATTTAATCAGTTCGCACGTTGAAACCGCCGCCCGTTACGGCGCTTGCCCTTCCGCTTCGCAGATGATCCAAAGCGCGCTGGATTACATCGCGCTGCTCACCCATACCGCAAGAAAAATCCGACCGGAACTTTCGATGACTATATTCAATATGCCGTCCTCGCCTGCTGAATTTACCGCCGCCGCCGCGCGGCTGCCGGGGATTGATTACGCCGGGTTCGACGGGACTTGCTGTCTGCAAAGTTATTTTCACGAGACTCCGCGTCAAAACAAACCGTCAATAAGGCAGACTTGGGAGCGCGCGCAGCGCGAGGCCGGAAGCCATTGCGGAACCTTTGCGCTTATTGAGAATATCTTGATCCCGAAAGGTCAGTTGAACGCGTTTGAGGAGGAGTTGGCGTTCACGTTGCGGGATACCTGCCCGGATCATCTGTCATGTTACTACTATGGACATAACAACGAGCAGGCGGAAGAGGTTCAGCGTATAACAATGGCCGCCGTCTCTCAATATAAGAAACTCCAGCCGGCGGCGAAAAAATCAAAAAACAAACCGGACAACAAAAATGTCAATGTATGCAATAAACATAATTAACTAACCGGAAAGGAGGAATTATTCACTGATTAAGCCCTGGCTGTTTTCATCGTATGCATGTTGCGATTCAGAAACGGCGGCGCTTGGGTGCCTGGGGAAAAAATAAAAACAAAAAAGGGAGGAAAAGATGATGCTGAAGATTATAAAAAACTTTGGATGGCGGCGGCAGATTCTGGTGTTAGGATTATGCCTGACGGGCTTTGCATGCTATGGCGTTGATTATAAATTTACCCGCAACTGTATAGTGCGCAATGGCGGTACCCTTATTAGCACCGGCGATGAAACCACTATAGGGAAATATGATTTAGCTGTGCTCTGCCGCAGCTTCTATAATACCGCCTCTTTCCCGGGAAATACCTGGGGCACAATAAAGGGCATCAACCCCAATATTCAACTTTTTCTGTATCAACTGGGCAGTGAAGCTAACGATAATACCGACCCCCCTTTTACTTTTCAAAGTCTGTATAATCTGGGCCGTTGGAAGAACCCGCGCATAGCAAACGGCGGTCCCGGCACTGACATCTATGATGATAATATTGATTTTTTGCTGGTGGATACGGTCAATCATCAACCCATAAATAATACTGCTTATCCGGATAGCTGGAGGATGGACGTCGGGCTGGCGGCTTATCAGAACTACTGGTTGAGCTGTACTGTTAATGATGTAGTCAACCAGCCATGGGTTGCGGACGGAATATTTCTGGACAACTGCTGTACTTTATGGTGGTATCAGGGCAAGTGGTCGACAAAATATCCGGACAACCCGTCATGGGTGACTGCAATGAATAGTTTTATCAATGCAACAACTCTTGGATTGAAGAATGCCAGCCCCACGCAAAAGGCTTTTTGCAACCGGGGTTCCTCCAATACGGTTGACGGTTATAACGCATACATATCGCTTGACGGCATTGTCAATCCTCCATACGCCACGCTGGAAGAAAGCGCTTTTACCCTTGGGGCAGGATCGGGGTGTGACGTGTCCTTCTTTGCTGAAGCGGACTGGAAACGGCAGGTTGACGTATTGGGGGCAGTGCATCATTATATAATTGATGATTTAGCCACAGTTAGCCTTGCCGATGGAGCAAACGGCACGGATAATTATGGTATATCTATTAATTTTTACGATGTTCTCTGGTATGATTTATGCTCGTACCATCTGGGAAAAAATGACGTTGACGACAATAGCTATTTTACTTTTTGCCCATACAAGAATTATAGTTCGCTACCCTGGTATGACGAACTTAACACTGCCTACCTGAATTTAGGCCGGGCAGTCGGGCCGTATCAGATAAAAGTGATTTCCGGCCGTAATATCTATATGCGGGAGTTTAACAATGGCTATGTGTATGTCAATCCCACAGCCGCGGACGTGAATAATATTGGGCTTAGAGAAACATGCAAGCAGCTTACTCACAGCAACTTCAAAAATGACCCGTCAACCATCACGAATGTGAATACCATTTCTTTGCCGGCCCGCCGCGGCACGATTTTATTGAAATCGGCAATTACAACTTCCGGCACCGTATATGAAGACGCGGAAAACGGCAATACGACCGGCTGGAATGTCTATACCGGCACCGGCGGAACGATAACTAATGTTTTTGACGCCGAACGCGACAACCGGGTCATAAGTCTGTACAGCGCTAATGGCCGGAGCACCGGCTATAGAAAACTCACCGACTCGCTGACTTATTGGGGTAACAGCACACAGTTATCGCTGTCATGGAAAATGAAATATGCCACAAACTTCATCGTTTACATTCAGCTTGACACCAGCGCGGGAACAAAATACCTCACTTACTATGCTGCCGACGGCACGCCCGGCGAACAGGGAATGTATATTAACTACAATCTCGGCTCAACCATGACAGACGGCAGATGGCATACTGTTGTCAGGGATCTCAAAGCCGATTTAAATTATTATACTTCCGGCAGAACGATAAATAGTGTGATGTGCTACATGATATGCGGGAACGGTTATGTTGACGATATTGAGTTGCTGAATCAGAATAGCATTTACGAGGACGCCGAAAATGGTGATACCGCCGGCTGGAGCATTTATGACACCCAAACTACAGGAACGATAACAAACACGACTGTTTCCGGCCACAGCGGCAGAGTAATCCATTTACACGGCGATCAAACCTACACCGGATTCGAAAAACTGAATGACGCCGGCGCAAACTGGAGCAATACAACACAGAAGACGCTGTCGTGGAGCATGAAGACTGCCATGGGTTACAATATATATATCCTGGTAGGCACCTCCGCCGGAAGCATGTATCTGGAATATACGAATGTCGACAGTGATGCGCTTGGAACAGGCCAGTATGTCTTGCACGGGCTCGGTTCAAACACTATTGACAATAATTGGCATACCTATACCAGAGATCTGCAAAAGGACTTGACGGAAGCACAGCCCGGCGTTACCATAACCTCGGTAAACGCTTTCCTGATGCGCACCGGCGACGCATATCTTGACGATATCGACTTGATCTCACAATAAGGTATCCGCAATAAGATTGAACTTGCTCTCCCGCCGCGAGAACGGCGGGAGAGCGAAAAATTAAACCCAATTTCCCGGCAAACCCTGCCATTTGGAGGTAAGGACAGACACGGAATACTAGAAGGCAAAAAAATTAGGCCAGTTTTATTGAAATCAAAAAGTTCTATTGATGCCTTGTTTGAACAGCAGAATATTTTACATTTTTTATGAAAACACTATTGACAATAAAAAGGACATAGGTTATAATTATTGTAACGTTCCATATGCAACATTGTAATACTGCTGTTTTAGGTTACTTTGTGAAACAAGGGAGATACGAAAAATGAAGAAGCATGCATGGCCTAATGTTCGTAAAAGCAATACGCATGAAACCCGCGTTCAAATCAATATTTTCACACTCATTGAACTCCTGGTCGTGGTTGCTATCATCACGATCCTGGCGTCCCTGCTTCTGCCTGCGTTAAACAAGGCAAGAGAAACTGCGAAAGGCAGCCAGTGCCAGAACAATCTAAAGCAGATCGGAATAGCGGCGATGCAGTACGGTAATGATAATGGGGACTATTCAGCGTCAGCTAAAAGTACCAGCAGTTATTTGTGGACCACCAATCTTGGCGTATATCTGGGGATTGGCAGGACCCCTGCGGACGTCACGGCAAAATATACAACTAAGAAAACGCTGTATCTCTGCCCAAGCCATGCTCAGCGCCTGCCGGCTGCAAATTACGGCACCCTTGGCGGTTATTGGGGTCTTTCCTACGGCATGAATATGCAATTTGACGAGACGATTTTCGCCAATAATGGAGTTAAAGCCAATATGGTGCTGAAACCTTCCGTGCTGATTTATATTCTTGAATCCAATGGCGCACAACGGATAGATAACTCTGATGCGGCAATGCCCAGCAATAAAGTATATGGAATTAACGGTTTTGGCGGCTTGCTCGACGGCCCCTATATTTTGCAATCATGGCATAACGGATATCCGAGTCAGCTTCATTTTGACGGTCATGTTGCCAAAACAATATATGGTGGGCTGGCGGGTAAACTCAGCGCTCCCGGCGGCGTCTACTGGACGCTTGGCTCCAGTCTATGGGCGAGTCGCTGATAATTAGTTTTAACTTGTTCTGCTACGGAAAAAATCGTTAATCCAGCGAGAAGAGCAATTTGATTTTTTCGCTGAATTAGCGATTTTTGTTTAATGGAAAGTGGTAACAGATGAATGTTCATGATGACTCCAGATTCCGTGTCGGTACACTGATTTACTCTCGTGCCGGCCTGGTAACGCTGTTTGCCTGGCTGCTTTGGGGTGATTTTGTTTATACCCTGATGGAACACGTGCTGCCGGCGTTGCTACCTCTGACGCTGCGGGATAACGGGGTAAGCAATCAGGCTATCGCGTTTATCGTGTCCAGCCTTTCCATGCTGGTCAACACCGTCGGCAACCCCATCATCAGCTACAAATCCGACCGCTTCCGGAGCCGCTGGGGCCGCCGCCGCCCGTTCCTGCTGGTAACCACGCCGTTTGTCGTGCTGTTTTTGGCGATGATTCCGTTTGCGCCGGAGATATCGCTGGCGCTGGGCGGAGTCGGATGGGTTACGGCATTGCTCAAATACAGTCCGGTGGGCTCGATAGTGCTGGTTTCCGCCGTGTTGGTTGGAACATTTCAGATTTTCAATACGTTCGTCAACTCGGTTTACTATTATCTGATTGCCGACGTGGTGCCGGAGGCGTTTATCGGTCGTTTTTACGGCTTGTTCCGGGTATTCGGCACCCTGGCCGGGCTTTCGTTCAACTATTTTATTTTCGGCATGGCGAAAACCCACATGCACGAGATTTTTATCGGCATGGCGCTGATCTATGGTTTTTTCATTACAATGATGTGCC
>TBL_comb47_HYPODRAFT_10004545_pt1 | contig 15903 bp, 20 predicted proteins | sample TroBogypolimnion_40_FD_10682 | JGI IMG/M metagenome (IMG submission 10682)
CAAGGGTGTTCCTAGTCGTGCTGCAATGGATTCCGCAGTTCGCAAGGGCAATTTCGTTCAACGTTTTTTAGAAGGTAAATAATCATGACTGCTGCGACTTTTCAATCCACAGTTAACGTCAATTTGGGTTTTGGAATTCCCGGTGAATTGATTGTTGACGGTCCTCAACGTGTAGATTCTTTGACCCTTGATTCCACTGGTGGAACTATTGGTTTAGCGTTTACTAAGTCTAATACTACTAACGTAGCCACTCAAGGCGGTGTTGTTGGTACAGGCATCCTGTTTGCTGGTATTTTGGTTAATCCAAAATCCTACGCTTCATACGGTGCTGTTGGTGGTGCTCCATTAGATCCAACTTTGTTCCTAGGTCCAAACAGCCAAGGCGAGTTTATGACTATGGGTACTATTTGCGTAACTCTCGTAGGTGCTGCGAATATCGGTGATTTGGTTCAATACAACACAACTACTGGTGTTCTCTCTACCGTTGCTCCGGGTGCTTCTGCAACCACTGGCAATGCTTTGATTCCTAACTGCGTAGTTTGGAATTACCCAACTAGCGGTACTGGCTTAGCAGCTATCCGTATCACTGATTAATAAGGACCAATAATGAACAAATCTATTGAACGCAGCTCAATCGCTCCTCGCCAAGTTGGTGCGGTGCAAATGTCTGCCGATGATGTTGCCGATTACGCTGCTCTCGGTTCACTCGGTATTAACTTTGGCAGTCAAAATATCAAGGCAATGGCTAATTACGCAATGGATACCCAAAGCGATGTGTCAGCACCTTCTATTACGACTCCTGTGCAATTCTTGCAAAACTGGCTTCCGGGCTTCGTTAAAGTAATTACTGCTGCTCGTAAGATCGATGAACTCGTAGGTATTACTACTACTGGTTCTTGGGAAGATCAAGAGATCGTTCAAGGTCTCTTAGAGCCAATCGGTAATGCCGTTCCTTACGGTGATTACACTAACGTTCCTTTGGCTTCATGGAATACCAACTTCGTTCGTAGAACTGTTGTCCGTTTTGAAAAGGGCATCAAAGTAGGTATGCTTGAAGAGGCTCGTGCAGCTCGCATTCGTATCAGCACTTCTGCTGAAAAACGTGCTTCTGCTGCGTTGGCTTTGGAAATTCAACGTAACTTGGTTGGTTTCTATGGCTTTAACAGTGGTGCAAACTTGACTTACGGCTTCTTGAATGATCCGGGCTTGCCAGCTTACGTTACTGTAGCTGCAACAGGTACAGGTTCTTCAACATTGTGGTCAACAAAGACTTTCTTGCAAATCGTTGCTGATATTCGTGTTGCTGCTGCTCAGTTACAAAACCAATCCCAAGACACCATTAACCCTGAAGATGTTGAATTGACATTGGCTCTGCCAACGATTTCTTACCAATATCTGTCGGTTACTTCTGACTTTGGCATCTCGGTTCGTGATTGGCTTAACAAAACTTATCCAAAACTGCGTGTTATTTCAGCTCCACAGCTAAATGCAGCTAATGGTAGCGCAAACGTGTTCTACCTCTATGCTGAGCACGTTGAAGATGGCGCAAGCGATGACAGCCGTACATGGGTTCAAGTAGTCCCAGCCAAATTCCAAGCTCTTGGAGTGGAAAAAATGGCTAAGGCTTACGAAGAAGACTATGCCAACGCAACTGCTGGTGTATTGTTGAAGCGTCCTTACGCTGTTGTTCGTTACTCAGGCATTTAATAGATAGGGCGGTCTTATGGACTGCCCAATCTAGCTGATGTAAGATAGGATAGGCGGGAGAAATCCCGTCTTTCTAAATATCAAAAAGGATAACGAAAATGGCTAAAATTTATGTTTTTTCAACGCTGGCGAATGACCAACTTTATACAAATTGGACTGCTGGTGGTGGTGACGTTCCTATTAAAGGACACGCTGTTCTCATCAAAGGTGGAACAGGGGTAGCAAATGATCGTTTGATTACTCCATTGGGAGTATCAACAGAAATTACTGATTATGACCTTGAAGAGCTCGAAAAGAACCCTTCATTTAAAGATCATGAGAAAAATGGTTTTATCGTGGTAAAAGCCAAAAAAGCAGAAGCCGAAAAGGTAGCTGCAGATATGAATTTAAAAGATGAATCTGCACCTATGACTGACGCAGATTACAAAAATGATGATGGACCAAAAGTCGGGCTTAAATAAAAATGACAACCATTACCCCAGCCTACAACGATGAAGCGTTTAGGAATCAGTTTCCTCAATTTGAGAATACGACACTGTTTCCACCTGCTCAACTTGAAGGTTGGTGGGATATGGGTACTGCGTACATTAATATCGACAATAATTATCCTTGGAATTTCAAGACTAAGCAGCTCCAGTTAGCTATTGATTTGATGTGCGCTCATTTGGCAGCCTCTTTTAGTCTCATTAATGCTGGCATTCCTGCTGTTGTAGTTCAAGGATCCACTGAAGGTTCTGTCAGCATTTCTTTAGTTCCTCCTCCAGCCAAAACAGCATTTGGCTGGTGGTTGGCTACTACTCCATACGGCAACCAGCTAAGGGCTTTATTGAGAGTGGTTGCTAACGTAGGATTATATGTAGGTGGAAGCCCTGAGAATCAAGGCTTTCGTAGAGCTGGTGGGTTTTTTGGATGAAACAATTAAACCTCGACAAGATCAAGGCAACGCTCGAGCGTATCCCTGAAGAATTCGAGGGTATGGTAGCCCAAGTGGGTTTTCCATCGGGAATCAACTATGAAGACGGCACTTCTGTCGCTTATGTAGCAGCAATACAAGAATTTGGTGCTCCTGCTGTAAATATTCCACCAAGACCATTCATGCAGCCAACAGTCAAGGCAAAAAAAGACTATTGGACCAAGATTATTGAAAAACAGCTTCCTAAAGTAGCAAAGGGAGAAATGACTGCTTTTGACGTATTGGATTTAGTGGGAATTGATGCTGCTGCCGATATTCAAACAACAATTTCTAGTATTTATTCTCCCCCTAATTCTCCTGCCACAATTAGGCGCAAAGGATCTTCAAAACCATTAGTAGATACCGGGCTTATGCTGGCATCGGTGCAAAATGCAGTAAATAAAGAAGGTTCAGACTTTACGGCTAAGGGTGGCAAATGAATATTCGGGGCATAGCCAATAAATATATTCAAGTTACAAATAAGAACCAATTAATTAATTGGGTTCAATCTAATGGATATGTGACCGATGACGCAGGAAAACGCACTCCTAAGACCTTAACTTTGACAGTCGAGGCGCAGATACAGGCTTTAAGCGCAACCGATTTAAAGCACATTGATGGGCTTAATATCACGGGTGTTATGAGATCCGTTTATATGTATGGAAACGCTGCTGGTGTAGTCCGGGCAGATCAAATCGGTGGGGATATTTTGGTATTCCCTGAAGTTCCCGGTGGATGCAATAAAAATTGGTTAATTAATCAAGTCATTGAAACATGGTCTGATTGGTGTCATGTCATCGTAACTTTACAAGTGGAATAAATTATGCAAATCAACGTAGGAACAACCCCCGGTCAAGCAGCAAGTGCTGAAATTGCAATAGATTCATTTGGTAATGCCATTGGTGGTATTCCAACTTATTCGGTGGTGGCATCTGATCTTATACCAGTAGCTACGGCTACTGACATTTTTCAATTAGTTGGATCTGCAACCAAAACTATCAAAATTACTCGTATTAAAATGTCCGCTGATTCTACTGGTGCAGCTGAAGTAGATTTTTATGGATACAAGAGAACTACTGCCAATACTGGTGGAACGATTACCCATCCAACACCAACCAAATATGATTCTTTAAATTCTGCCCCTACGGCAGTGGTGAATCAATATTCTGCAAATCCAACCACTTTGGGTACTGGCACTTTGTTTGCTGCTACTCAATTTGTTTGCCCTTCAGCTTTGACTGGAAGTGGAATCCCCATTTTCCCTATTGATACCTCTTTTGGAATAAGAAACAATCAAGCTCTTATATTACGAGGGGTTAATGAAAGCATTAGTATTTCTTTGGGTGGTAATGCAATTCCCGATGGTCTTACGATCTATTTAACGATTGAATGGACAGAAGAATAATATGTCAGTTATTTTGGACATCAATGACCAAGATATTTTTAAGGCTATGAGAGTCTTTATTCAGAGCTTTGTGCCGTCTACTGTTCAGGTGGTTCAAGCTCAGGATAATAGAGTCCCAATGCCTAAAGGTGGATTTATCACCATGAATAATACCGGTATGGATCGTTTATCCTTTAATATTGATAATTATGAATCAGTATTAGAAGGAAAAACCATTCTTACCCCAACAAGATATTCAATGCAGTTAGATTTTTATGGTCCCGATTCTCAAGTTTGGGCTATGCAAACTATGGCATTGTTTAGGGATGAGTATGCAACGGAGTTATTCCCGCCTAATATTCAACCTTTGTATGCAGACGATCCAGTTCAAATTCCGCTTATTGATGGCGAAGCCCAATATGAGCAACGATGGAAATTGGTGGCGAGTTTACAATACAACCCAATACTTTCAACTACACATCAATCTATGATTGCTGTGGACATTGAACTGGCTCCAATCGACCAGACCTTTAAACCCTAGGAGAATTTATGAGCACCATTCCTTTTTCAGAAGTAGTACAGGTAGTTCCATCGGTCTTGTCGGCTGGTGGACAGGCAGTAGACTTAAATGGCTTGTTTTTGACTCAAAATGCTTATGCCCCTAATGGTCAGATTTTAGAATTCTCTGATGCTGCTGGAGTTCAAAGCTATTTTGGAGCTAGTTCAACAGAAGCCCAATTAGCTACTATTTACTTTAATGGCTATACAAACGGTACTCAACTGCCCGGCTCATTGCTAATGACTCGTTATCCTGAGACAGCTATTGCTGGCTTTATGCGTGGCGGATCTGTAGCTTCTATGACTTTAGGCGAATTACAGGCTCTTTCAGGCACTTTAGCTTTGACTGTTGGCGGTACATTATTTGCTTCTGCAACAATCAATTTGGCTACTGCTACAAGCCCTAGCGATGCTGCAACTAAGATTCAGGCTGGATTTACAGCCCCAACCTTTACAGTAACCTATGATTCAGTTCACGGTGCTTATGTATTTACTACAAGCACTACTGGTGCTGCTGAAACCATTACTGTATGCGGTACAGACTCATTTGCTACTAGTTTGGCTTTGACAGCAGCTACAGGCGCAATTACCTCCCAAGGTTCTGACGCTACAAACCCTACAGACTTTATGACTGGTATTTTGACTAAAAATCAAAACTGGGCAACATTTATGACTGTTTGGGAAGCTACTCTTGCTGATAAAAAGGCTTTTGCTGACTGGTCCAATTCTGCTGCTCCTCGCTGGTTATATGTTGCTCAGGACACAAGCATTGCCGTATTAACTGCGAATAATACCGTTACCTTTGGTAACTATTTGCAAGTCAATGATCTAGTAGGCACTTGTGCTATTTATGGTGATTCAACATTAGCTGCATTTGTTTGCGGATTTGCTGCTTCTTTGAATTTCACCCGCTTAAATGGTCGTGCGACCCTTTGCTTTAAATCACAATCAGGTTTAGTTGCTTCTGTAAGCAATTCAACTGATTATGCAGCCGTATTAAGCAATGGTTACAACTGCTATGGTGCTTTTGGCTCTAATAACCCAGCTAACAATGCTAACTGGTTTACACCGGGCTCAGTCTCAGGTAATTGGTTATGGGCTGATACCTACTTAAATCAAATTTGGCTTAATGCAAATCTCCAATTAGCTATGGTCAATCTTTTGGAGCAAGTAGGCGCAGTTCCTTATAACGCACAAGGCAATAGCTTGATTTACTCTGCTGCTCTTGATCCAATCAATGCAGGTTTAAACTTTGGCGCAATCCGCAAAGGTATTCAAGTTTCTTCTGCTCAAGCTGCTGAAATCCAATATGCGCTAGGATTTAACGCTGCTCCTACGATTGCTGCTCAAGGCTTTTATTTGCAGATTCTTCCTGCGACTGCTCAGACTCGTGTTGCTCGTCAATCCCCTCCAATTACTCTATTTTATCAGGATGGAGAAGCGGTACAGCAGATTGTCATGGCTTCTATAGCAATTCAGTAATGTTAGAAAAATATTGTCCTTTATGTAATAAAACTCTTTCTTTTGAGTTTTTTACTAAAGCTACCAGTGAAAAACATGGTTTGGCTCCTTATTGCAAACCATGTAATTCATTCAAAAATAAAGCTCAATATTTAAAAAACAAAGAATTAAGGATGGCAAAAGCACAAGAAATTAGAAATGCTGACAAAGAAAAGGCACGATCTATTTCAAGAAATAGCTATCAAAAAAATAAAGAAAAGATTTCTGAGCGAAATAAGTTAAGAAAAGAAAAAATTTATGCGGCTGGTAAAGCGTATAGAGAAAGAAATATTGAAAAAATGAGAGAAAAATATGCTTTAAGAAGGTCTATAAAGCAAAAATGCTTTCATTTGGCAGATAGAAGTAAAATCCTTGATTTTTATAAGAAAGCAGAATTTCTTTCTAAAAAAACTGGGATTCCTCATGAAGTAGATCATATAATTCCTTTAAAGGGTGAAAAGGTATGTGGTTTGCATTGGGAGGGTAATTTGCAAGTAATAACTCGTTCAGAAAATCGCTCTAAATCAAATCATTTTATTATTCAATAAGGATAAATCATGGCAACAATTACCTCAGCAAACTCGGTTCTAACCCTAGCGGTTAATGGACTTTTTCCTGTCCCACAAGTAATTCAGGGATATGCAGTAGATGATGCCTTTGAAGGCGAGGCGGTCCAACAAGCAGAAATCTTGATGGGTGTAGATGGTGTTCTATCTGCTGGTAAGGTATTCGTGCCTTACAAAATGACTATTCATTTGCAAGCAGATAGCCCTTCTGTATTCTTGTTCGATACTTTGCGTAATGCTCAAAATGCTGATGTTGATGTATTCGCTCTAAGCGGTTCGATTACTCTTCCCGGTACAAGCATGGTATATACTTTGCAAAATGGCTTTTTAACAATGGCGACTCCGTTCCCTGCTGTTAAAAAGACATTACAGCCTCTCGTATATGAGATTACTTGGCAGCAAATCATTGGTGGTCAAATCTAAAAATGGCAAGAAAAGAAACGACATTTATAGCCGAAGTTGGTCGTGATAAGGGCAAACAATTCCTTATCACTGAAATGTCGGCTTCTCAAGCTGAAGCATGGGCTATTCAGGTAATTCTCGCTGTCGGCAATGCTGGCATCGAGATTTCCGAAGACCAAGCTGCACAAGGTATGTCAGGGTTAATGGCAGTCGGATATATGGGTTTATTAAAAATCCCTTTTGAAGCTGCCAAACCTCTTTTAGATGAAATGATGACTTGTGTTCAATTCAATCCATCATCCAACATTAAGCGTCCTTTAATAGAAGATGACATTGAAGAAGTAAAAACTCGTTTAGCGTTACGAAAAGCCATTTGGAATTTGCACATGGATTTTTTTTTAGGCGAAAACGAATCGACTTCGGAATCAGAAACGCAAGCAGTAGCACAGTCAAGTTCATTGAGTATCAAGCCACTCCGCAAACGCTCGCAACAGTAATATCGGCTAGATTGGCTACTCTCCATGAACTCGATACTGTCTATGGTGTTGAAGATTTGTGGAAACTTCTTGAAATTCATGCTGTTGATCGGCATAACGCATATTTAGCGAGTAAAAAATAATGGCAACTGTGATCGACAGCCTCCTCATAGAATTAGGTCTTGATACCTCTAAGTTCGACCAAAATCAAAAGAAATCCGTAGAACAATTACGAAAGCTAGACGAGCAAGCTCAAAAAACAGGCAAAAACATTCAAAAATCTGCCGATGACATTGGCGATGGGTTTAATTTTGCGAAAGATGCTTTGATGGCTTTTGGTTCAGTTTTAAGTTTTAGTGCCATGAAAAATTTTTTGGCAGATACTACCAAAACTAATATTGCCATTGGAAATACCAGTCAATTACTGGGAATGTCTGCTGCTGAACTTAAAGCATGGGGTCAAATGGCGGAGTTAGTCGGTGGAGATTTAGGCTCTATAACCGACACCTTTAAAAATCTTCAAAGTAATCTTGCTCAAGTAAAAATGGGTGGTGGTCAAGAATTTCTTAAAAACATAGCCTATATTCAACAGGCTACAGGAAAAGACCTTGGATTTGATTTTACTAAAGGTACTTTTGACGTTTATAAGTTATCAGATGCCCTTGCCTCTTTAAAATCTCAAGTAACTTCAGGTCAATATTTACAATTTACACAAGCAATCGGTGTAACACCTGAATCATTGGTTTTATTGGAAAAAGGATCTGATTATCTTCACAAGAATGAAGATGAATTTAGAAAACTTACCGATGCAATGGATTCCAATGCCAAAAAAGCAGAATTATTAAATGACCAATGGGTAAAAGTAAAAAATACTTTTGAAAGTATTAAACAATCAGTTTATGGTGGTATTGTCGATTTTTTATTAAAACCCTCTAATCCTGAAGATCAAGCTGCTTGGGATAGATATGACGCTATTCGCAAAGAACAAGAAGAAAAGAAATCAAAATCTACTTCAGCAGTTTCCTCTTCAAAAACTGGCGAAACAAACAAAGAAAATACTAAAAAGTTAATGGGTTATTTTCAATCCGTTGGCTGGACTAAAGAGCAATCTGCTGGAATTGTAGGCAATCTTCAGCAAGAAAGCTCATTAAATCCAACAGCTAAAAACATTGATAAATTTGGAAAATCTCATCTTGGTATAGCGCAATGGGATCCTGAGCGACAAGCTGATTTTAAAACTTGGGCTGGATTTGATATTGCCGACCCAAGAGCCAATGATTTAATGCTACAAGCTGCTTTTGTAAATTTTGAGCTTCAAAAAGGCAAAAAAATAGCGGTTGGAAATGCTCTTAAACAAATGAAAACCACTGAATCTTCATCCAATCTTGTAAGTCAAAAGTACGAGATTGCTGGAGATACTTCTGATATTAAAAGAGCTGCTTATGCCAATTCTGCTTACAATGAATCAGCTAACATGATTGGAGCTCAAAATACTGCTCCAGTAGCTTCAGGTGGCAATAAAAATGAAGTCAACACTAACATTCAAAGCATTGTGGTTAACACTCAAGCCACCGATGCTAATGGAATTAGCAGAGACATGGGTAAAGCATTGCAACAAAATACTTTGATTAACGCTGGCATAGTGGGGAATTTCTAATGTCATTAATACCCTATCCAAATATACCCCCATTACCGGGTGTTCCTGCCATTAATCGCAATTCTGCTGGCTATGTAGGCGCAGCCTTAAATGTCGTTGCACAGCTCCTTCCTGATGGCTTGTTTGGCACTAAATGGGCTATTCTTGATGCGACTACAGGATCACCTATATTGATTCCTGATAATTTCGTTTCTTATGAAAGAGTTTCTGAATCAAAGATTCCTGTTTATCCTTTAGAGCAAGGTGCTTTTGCAAGCTACAACAAAGTTAGGTTGCCAAAAACCTATAAGCTCACAGTTTCATGTAATGGCAATAAATCGACTTCAAAAATCAATTTCTTAACTGCCATTCAAAAAATGGAAACTGGAAAAAATAGCGATCAATCTCCTGTTACCGTTAAGATTGTTACTCCCGAATCTACTTCTCCAGCAGTCTGTTTAATCCATACAGATCAACGCAGGGAAGCTAGAAGCGGTGCAACTTTATTGATTTTTCAGCTTACTTTTCAAGAAGTGATTTCTATTCCTTCGCCTACGACTCCTACTGCCGAACCTTCGGGGACGGCTACACAAAGTTTTGGTCAGCTTTCGCCTACCACTACTCCAACGGGTAATTTTGGCTCTATAAATCCAAATGCAAGAGGGGCGACTGGGCTAAATCCAGCAATACAATGACAATTCAATTTATCCCTATTTCGGCTGTTCCATCGCAGACTTTTACAATTCAACTTGGAACTCAAAATTGCACAATTAATCTAAATCAGAAAAGCACAGGTCTTTTCTTTGATTTATTTATAGATGGAAGCCCTATTGTTCAATCTATGATTTGTTTAAATTTAGTGGGATTGGTTAGAGAAGCCTATTTAGGCTTTATTGGACAACTTGCTTTTATTGATATGCAAGGCACTTCTGACCCTTATTACACTGGTCTTGGGTCACAATATTTGATGATTTATAAATCATGAGCTTTGTATTAAGACAGATCAATCTCGAATTTTCCAAGAATGGCGAAGTCCTTTTGCCTCTTGAAGGGTTGAAATGTACGGCTTTGATTAGCAATCCCGGGGGGTCTAATGCCTTTGCAACTCTTCAACTGCGTGTATACGGCATGACATTAGACCAAATGAATCAATTTTCATCGGGTGGCGCAAATTTAATTATTAACGAGAATATTGACATAACTGTTTTGGCTGGTGATGTTGGCGGGACAATCGGTCAAATCTTCTTTGGGGGCATATTTTCAAGTTATATTGATTTTTCAGCCGTTCCTGAAGTTGCTTTTGTGTGCTCTGCACAATCCGGCATATTCCAAAAAGCCTCACCTTCTGCTGCTAATAGCTGGAAAGGCTCTCAAAATGTCGAAGACATCGTGAAGTCTTTGGCTGAGTCCATTGGAATGGGCTTTAGCAATAACGGAGCTCATGCCATTGTTCAAAATCAATACGCTTATGGATCAGTATTTGATCAAGTAAAACGAGTTTGTGGTGCTGCAAGCATTCCATTTTCTATTGAAGGCAATACTATTTCTATATGGGCAAATGATGGAACTAAGAATAAGACAGTCGTTTCATTAAGCAAAGAAATGGGATTAGTTGGTTATCCAAGCTATTACCAGTCAGGGCTTATCGTGAAATCAATATATAACCCTGATATTTCTATTGGCTGCACTATAGACCTTACATCGATTATTCCTAAAGCCAATGGTAAATTCCCTATTTTGGGATCAACTCATGAATTAAGCACTTTGACCCCCGATGGTCCTTGGTTTACAACGGCTCAACTAGCTCCAACAGGAACATTTAATGTCCCAAAAAACTAGCGTACCAAGTGGAATAACTCCTTCAGCATTTAATTCTGAAGTTGCTCAAATCCAGCTAATTATTAAGGCTGCAATGGCTGGAATGAGAACTTCTATGCCTGTTTCGGTAGTAGCCGTTACAAACAATGGCGGTCTTTCTGCGATTGGATATGTTGATTTGCAGCCATTGGTTAGTACAGTAGACGCTTCAGGGGTAGCTTGGGAACATGGAATTATTCACAATGTCCCTTATATGAGAATTCAAGGGGGTGAAAATGGAATTATTCTTGACCCTGTGGTTGGCGATATTGGTATTGCTCTTGTTTGTGATCGAGATATTTCGACAGTAAAAAATACCAGCGCAATATCCGCACCCGGCTCAAATAGAAAATTTGATATGTCTGATATGGTTTATTTGGCTACCATCATCGGGCAAGCACCTACGCAATACATTCAATTTAATAGCTCAGGCATTACCATTCATTCCCCTACTAAGGTTACAATTACTGCACCGAATGTAGAAGTGGATGCGACAACTTCAGTAAAAGTATCATCCCCTAATGTTGAAATAGATGCTTCTACAGCTTGCACTATAAATGCCCCTAGTATTGTGTTAAATGGGGCTATATCGCAAGGTGGAGGCTCTTATGGTGGCAATGCAACAATGGCTGGAAGTTTAACTGTAACAGGCGATGTAACGGCTGAGGGAACAAGTGTTCATACTCATAAGCATGGTGGAGTTCAAACAGGTGGTGGACAGACGGGAGTGCCAGTTTAATGACTATTATTCAAACTTCTTTACTGCTCGATCAGTCGGCTTGGGATCTCGTTCTCGACATTAATGGCAATATCGCTTTAGGCAGTGCTCCTTATTCAATAGCGCAGGATGTAGCTTCAGCCACTAGAACCTTTCTAGGAGAATGCTGGTACAACACCGATTTAGGCATTCCATATTGGCAAGAAATACTTGGCGAAATGCCTCCCCTGTCTTATATTAAACAACAAATTATTGAACAATCTTTTACGATCCCCAATGTGGTTGCATCGGAAGTGACGTTTCAATCTTTTGCAAATCGTCAACTTTCAGGTCAAATTCAAATAATAGATACAGATGGAGCGATAAACAATATCGCTTTTGGAGGGTAAATGAGCACTAGCGTTCCACAAATTACATGGGTTAACGGAAGCCCCGTTCTTCCAGCCGAACTAGACATTTTGGCGGGTGTTCAGGCAGACATTAATGCTGCTTTTGGCGGTGGAGTTAATCCTTCCCTACAAACCCCACAGGGTCAAATTGCACAGTCTGAAACAGCCATTATTGGAGATAAAAACAGCGAAATTGCCTATATTGCCAATCAAGTTAATCCTGCAATGGCTTCGGGCATTTGGCAAGATGCCATTGGCTACATTTATTTCATTACCCGAATTCCCGGTGCTGGCACAGTCGTACAAGCTACTTTAACTGGCGCAGTCGGAACAGTAATTCCTGCCGGAGCAGTAGCCAAAGATACCAGTGGGTATCTTTACAACTTAACCGATACAGTTACGATTCCTTCTTCGGGTTCAATTACAGGTCAATTTCAAAATCAAACTGAAGGTGCGATAGCTTGCAATATTGGCGCATTGACCATCATTTATACAGCGATCGCCGGATGGAATACTGTCTATAACTCTACTGCTGGTGTCTTGGGTAACACTGTAGAGTCTCGAGCAGCCTTTGAAGCCCGTAGAGCTGCCTCTGTTGCCGGAAACTCTGTGAATTCATTACAGTCTATTTTTGCTGCAGTTTCAGAGGTTTCAGGAGTTCTTCAAGTATTGACCATTGATAACGCTACGAATGCACCTGTGGCTTATGGATCCACTTCATATACGATTGATGCTCATTCAATGGTAGTAAGCGTCTATGGCGGTTTGGCAACAGATATTGCTCAAGCCATTTGGAGCAAGAAACCACCGGGCTGTTCATATAATGGAAATACGACTGTAGTTGTTTATGACACCAATTATGCGACTCCAGTTCCTTATGATGTGACTTTTTTGACACCTACGGCTACTCCTGTTTATTTCAACATTGAAATTAAAAACAGTTCATTTTTGCCTTTCAATATCATTACATTGGTTCAAAATGCAGTTATTCAATCATTTAATGGTCAAGATGGTGGGACAGCCGTTCAGATTGGCAGCACGTCTTATTCGGGTCGTTACTATGCCAATATCAACGCAATTAGCCCTAGCGTCAACGTGATTGAAGTCTATCTTGGGTTCTCTGCGAATCCTACGACTTTGTTGGTTGATCTTGGAATAGACCAAGCCCCTACATTATCTGCAAGCAATATCATGGTGACATTGGTTTAATCATGCTAAATTGGGATAAAACTCTATTAAGCCAGTATTGTGATTCCCCCACTTTAAAAGGGATGCTTGAATCATTTAATGAAGCAGTCGATCCAAGTGTCGATATTGCTTTGTTTTATGCAAACATTTGGGATGTCAATACTGCCGTAGGAAATGGGTTAGATATTTGGGGTTTGATCGTTGGATGCTCAAGATACCTACAAGTCAATGAAACCCCTTATTTAGGGTTTGATGAAGCCTTTACCGTATCAACTGACCCAACAGGTCCACAGCCATTTGACCAAGCTCCATTCTATGATGGTGAGCCCACTACTTTTACTTACGCAATGAGCGATACGCAATATCGTCAGCTCATCATGGTTAAAGCTGCTGCAAATATTTCCAATCTATCTATTCCGTCTATTAATGCCTTGCTAAGAGCAGAGTTTGGAGTGAATAATGGAATTGATCCATACGGACCAGCTTATGTCCAAGATTTAGGTAATATGGAATTTAATTACTATTTAGATTTTGTTCCAAGCCCAGCTCAAATTGCTATTATTACTAACTCGGGGGTATTTCCTCGACCAGCAGGTGTTAAAGCAAATCTAATTTACATTTAGGATCAAATATGCAAAGTACCAATATCCCTTCAAAGATTCCGCTTCCATTTGGCTATGCTGCTGGATCAAGTTATATCAATCCAATTCCTGCAGCTTCGCAAATAGGAATTAATGATGGACGTGCCTCATTGCATGATGGCTTCCCACCCGATACCTTTACCCCTGTAGCTGCTGGCGGTATTCCTCCATTTGGCGGTGACTTTAATGGTATTTTGAATGAAATTACATCCATTACCCAATGGCAAGAAGCTGGTGGTTTCTTTGTTTATGATGCAACTTTTTCTACTGCGGTAGGTGGATACCCTAAAGGGGCTATTCTTCAAAGCACTTCATTTGATGGTCTTTGGACTAGCTCAGTAGAAAACAACACCTCCAATCCCGATGCCAATGGCGCAGGATGGACTCCTACTGCGTTTAATAATCTCAAATCCATTGCTCTATCAGGATCTAGCGTTACCTTAACTCAAGTTCAAGCAGCCTATCCAATTTTGATTTTTACTGGAACTTTGACTGCAAATTGCACTGTCAATATTCCAGCACAAGTCGGAAAATGGATTGTCGTTAATAGAACTACTGGTTCTTTTACTGTTCAATTTAAAACTCCATCCGGCACTGGTGTCTACGCTCCTCAAGGTTACGCTGTTTACACTTATGGCGATGCAACAAATATCTATTATGTTTCTTCAGGATTTAGCACTCAAGAAGGTTATTTAACAGCCACCCAAGGACAGACTTTATTTCCTTTAACTGGCTTTAATTATGTACCAAATACCAATAATATTGCCATATTTGTAAACGGCAGCAAACAGCTTAGCGGAGTCAATTTTTCAGAAACTAGTTCAACTGCAATTTCTTTTTTAAGCGGTTTAAATGCTGGTGATATTGTTGAATTTGTTATTGGAGCCAGCTTTGGGTCTCCTTCAATTTGGGCAAGCAATGTTTATTACAACGAGCAAGGAACTGGCGCAGTTACTAGAACTTTAGAATCTAAACTTCAAGAAACTATTTCTGTTTTAGATTTTGGTGCTGTAGGTGATGGTGTAGCTGATGATACTGATGCTTTACAAAATGCTATAAATGCTGCCGAAAATAATAAATTGTATATTCCAGCAGGAACATATATTATCCAAACGCTATCTTTGTTAGTTCCTAGCAACATTACTATTTATGGCAATGGCATTGGAAGAACTATTCTTAAAGCTGGTAATAGCGCTTCAGTTCCGACAAGTGGAGCAATATTTAACAACTCCAATATTCCATCAAATGTATTAACAGTAAATTCAACAACGTTAAACACCAATATCACAATTAGTGATATGACGTTAGATGGAAATAAAGCAAACAACGTAGGCGGTTATTTGTATGCTTTATATTTTGTTGGTGTGTCTAATATAACCCTTACAAATGTAAGAGCGCAAAATACGACTGGTCAAGGATTGCAATTAAACTTTACTGATAAAGTTCAAATACTTAATTGCGAATCTGATTCCACCAATGCTGATGGCATCCAGCTTGCTGATAGCATGGAATACTTGATTGATGGATGCAAAGTAACCAATAGCGGTGATTATGGAATTGAAGTAGACCATGGCTTGTTTCCCGTAACCTCTACTTATTCAACTGGTAGCGGGACAATTTCTAATAATGTGGTCAGCGGTTGCGTAAATTTTGGTATTGCAGTTAGAGGGCAAATCAATACAGAAAACCCAAATAACAATCCAATTAAAGGCGCAGTTATTATTGGAAATCATGTAACTACATCATCTTCTGGTATTTGTTTGCAAGAAGCCGTAGATAGTTGCGTAGTAGAAGCTAATGAAAGTTATGCAAACTCAGGCTCAGGTATTGTTTGCTCTCCCGGCACTATAGCTGGAATTACACAAAATACTACAATTAAAAACAATATTTCTCGTGATAATGCAAATATGGGTATTTTTGCTGATTCAG
>TBL_comb47_HYPODRAFT_10004548_pt1 | contig 15901 bp, 19 predicted proteins | sample TroBogypolimnion_40_FD_10682 | JGI IMG/M metagenome (IMG submission 10682)
CTGCCAATAGCAGTGGCACGTCGTCCGACCGTTCAATTCTCGTTATGTTAGGTGCTGTTTTCATGGCAAATTGGAGTAGTTTGCCTTAATTTCATGAACTGAGTGTAAAATTAAGCGAACCGTGAGTAATAAACCTTTGGGTAAATCAATACCGAATTTTTTCGCTTCACCCAGATTATTAAAAATCCGCGCTTTGGCAGTAATATATTCCTTGAGTTTTTCCAAACCGCCAATACTGGCTAAATTAGCATCAAAATGGATAATTTCTAATAAGCCAGATTTTTTAATAATCTGTTCTTTTTCATTCAAAATAAGTAATTTATCATTACCATCTATCGTACCGCTTTCTTGATAGGCTAAATTTAAAATTTGCCGAATTTCAAAATCACTTAGCCCTTTAAATGATACCGACAATTCATTTAAAACCGCTTCACTTAAATCCAGTTTAAAACTTAGCGCGTAATTATTAATTGTGGTCAGAATTTCTGTATGATTGGGTAATGGAATATCAAATACCGTTATCATGGCTTCTAATTCAGGTGGAATCACTAAGGCAGTATTCACCAAAAAAACCGTGACATAAACCTCATCTTTATAAATGGTTTTTAAGGCTAGGGATTTTAAACGGGCAATGATTTCTGGATTGTTTAATTGCTGATGTACATCTTTTAAGATAATAAAGGCTTTTTTCGCTTCATTAGTATCTATCAAGGCGAGAAACTCAATTAACCCGTAAGCCTGTTTCTGGGCTTTGGTAGTAAAATCAACGTATTTATCGGCTTCGTTATATTCATAAATCGTAAAGCCTTTACTCGCCGCAGATATTAATAAATCCACCGCTTGAAAATCAAAACTGTGAATATAAATAATCGGACGTAAAGCATCGACATAACTGGCTAGTTTTTGTGTGGCGTTTAATTCCATGATTAAATCACCATGTAAATTAAAGCGTGGTCGGCGTTATTGCTTTTATAATCTATGCCGTCGAGGATTAAAAACTCTTTGTTAATTGCATCGGCGTTTAATTCTTCGCCGTTTTTGCCGCTGTTGCGGATAAAATTACCTGCTTCCATTCGTAAAATTAAGCACTTTTTACCCTTTGGTTGTAGGTCTTTCCAGTAGCCTTCGGTTACGCCAGCGTAAGATTGTAAATAAATGGGTGTTGTTGTTTCTTCCATTTGATTGGGGATAGACAAAAAAACTCTTTCTTTTCGTTTTTTTTCAAAAAGTCCAGATTGTCGATAATCATCATTTGCCAACATAGTGAATAAAGCGAGCGGACTTTTTTCAATAAATATGGAAAAAAACCGATTAAAATCCACGCTAAATAATTGCGCGTAATCTGTCCATAAAATATTAACAGCGGCTTTTAAAAATGGGTAATCTTCGGCTTTTTCTAACATCTCCGCACACAGTTGTTCATAACCTGCATGATAGCTTTTAATCACTGCGTCTTTTTTAAATTGTTGGCTGGCGAGTTGTTCAAGCTGTTGTTGCTGTTGTCTGCGAAATTCAAGCGGATAAACGGCTGTTTTAATATCAGCCTCGCTGAGAGTTTCCTGAAATAATTCACACAAGGCACTGGAAATGCTGAGTTCATCGGTGCTTTTAATCGCGTTCAGTTGTTCCAGTTCAGCCGTTAAACCCCGCACTTCCAACCAACGGTGCAAAGTGTGGCTATGGTAAGCGGTTAATAAATCATCCAGATTAAAATTCGCCCGCAAATCATCCAAATCTCTAACGGGGTGTTTGTCTAACAATAAGTTGAATTTTATGGCTTTGGTCATGGTGGTTTTTTAGTTAGGTTAGGAGTCCAATAGCTTTAGCTATTGGTGAGCATCAGCCTAGAAAATAGCTGAAGCTATTTTACTCCAAATTCAAATAGTTTATATGTTTCTTAGAGGATACAATAGGCAATGAAATATGAATTACAAAGCACTCAAGTTTTTAACAAATGGTTGTCCAGCGTAGATGTCAGCAGCAAGCGGCGTATTTTGGCGAGATTTGCGCGTATTGAAAATGGTCATTTTGGTGATTTTAAACAGATTGATAACCATCTTTTTGAATTACGTTTTTTCTTTGGTGGTGGCTTGCGTATTTACTACACCGTGCGTAATCAGCAAATTGTGCTGTTATTGGCTGGCGGTGATAAAACCAGCCAAGACACTGATATTAATCACGCTAAACAGTTACTTAAACAACAGGAGTAATCATGGAAATTTTGCCTTTTGATATTGCTGCACATTTACAAACGGATGCGGATATTCAAGATTTTCTAAAAGAAGTTGTTGAAACTGGCGATAGCTCGGATTTTCTTCATGCCTTGAATATTGCCGCCAGAGCCAAAGGCATGGCTGATATTGCCAAACAAATCGGCGTATCGCGTGCCAGTTTGTACAAATCATTGTCAGAAAATGGTAATCCACGCTTTGATACTGTCTCTAAAGTTTGCCAAGCATTGGGGGTTAAATTGTCTGTGGATACTGTGTCGCTTTAACTATGTGGAGTACAAACCTAGGTTTGTACTCCAATAATTAGGCTACCACGGAAGCCAACTGCGCACTGTATCGTAAACACGCCCTGCTGTTTCACAAACTGTTCTAACCACCGATTTTGCCGCACTGGCAACAATACTCACACCTGTATTCACAATTTCCGCGACTTTTTTACCCGCAACCGCACCGATAACACGCCCGATTTTCGCACCTAAAACCGCTGCCGCTGGATTAAATAAACCACCCAGTGCCGCGCCTACTTTAGCTCCGATATTGCCGCCAACGGTTTTACAGGTGGTATCGACCACGGCGATAACTCTGGCTGCGGCTTTATCAATCAGGTAATCCAGCGCGTCTATTGGCTCAAGCTGTTTTTGTTCAACTTTATAGGCGACTTTTGCGAAAGTCATGCCTGCGTCAACGGTGGCGGTTGTTTCAATGGTAGAGGCTTGGTTAAGTTCTTCGGCTAACAGTTTTTTCTTTTTGGCAATTTCAACCGCCGCCGCAACGACTTTTTTAACATCGTTATCCGTTTCAGCGTCTAACGGTGCATCAAAATAGGCTTGTGCAATCGTGCTTTCCTGTTGGTTATCTGTGCTGACCGTTTCTAAGGCAATGGCACTGAGCAGGGTGTTGAGTTTAAGTTCTTCTTTTAGATTAGTGGCTATCGCGGTTTTGTTTAAATCGGTAAAACTGCTAGAGGCTAATTCGGCGATGACGTTTATGTCGGTTTCGCCATTGCTGAGTTGTTTGAATAACTCGACATTGCCGTTATTCATGGCGGTTTTTGCCGCTTCTATAATGCTGTCTTGTTCGGTTTGTGGCAGGTCTTGTATGGCTTTATTCAGGTTATCGCGTAACCAGATATTTAAGGATAATCCTTTGCTTTTATAGCGTTGAATCTCTGAATACGCCAGACTGATGGCATCAATGGTGGCGGAAATTTGCACCACCGTTTGTTTTATGTCAGCTTCGGAGGTGTAGGCGTTTGAATCGGTGAGTAGTTGGTAGAGAAAATCATCTATGGGTTGTTGATTGTCTGCATATTTTTCTAATGCGTGATGAATGAGGGCTAGGCTTTGTTCGGGTAGCTGGCTTTTCATGGTTAATTGATTTGTGGCGTTGAGAGATAGGCTGACAGCATTATATACAATCAGGGTATGATGAGCGCACATAATCCATTAACTAATGCTATCATTCTGTACAAACTCACTGCACTATTTAGGGCGGTATTACTGAAGTAAGCTCGAAATGCTAACAGTTTACACATTTTAATAACAATAAAAGCTTCAAGATCAAGTCTTTAAGTGGATTTCCATTACTGGCAGTATCGGAACGATAGCAATCTGACGTATTACAGACGTTGCTTAGGAGTAGACATCTTTCTTAAATATTTTTGATGTAACGGGCATTCATAAGGTTAAAATGATACCCTACCTCTAAAAACACAGATAACTATGACTCCTTACGCCCAACTACCTACGAACAAACCTAAAAAATTCCTACGTACTGTCGGCCTGTCACAAGAAGATTTTCTGCATCTTTTCTGATGGCTACGAAGGTCATCCTGAATTTTACTACCCCAGTAAAAATAGCAAGGTTAATATACACGCGATAACAGACCTCTTGATAGTAAGCAGTATAACGAAATCTTTTAAAGGCTGTTGGGGTGTTGTTTTAATAAATCCAAGCAATGTAATTGGATTGTCTCGCAGATAGTATCTAAAGGTAAATGGCTTAAGCTTTTACTATTAAAGGGCTTTTGTAACTCAATGCCAATACGGTCTAATGATAATAATGGGTAAGCGACTAGAAAAAATATAGCGACTGTATAAAAACCCGCTTTTTCTAGCAAAGAAAAGGGTAGTAGTAATAAAAACATAAAGACAAATCTGCGGATTTTTACCGCATAAACGAACGGCATTGGCGTTTTTAAAATGCGCTCGCAGCCGCCTAAATGATCAATCAATAGGCCCCGCTGTCCTTCTAGAATACTAAATTCAAAGCCGTCTAATTCAAGTCCGTTGGTATTGGGATAACCCGTGCGTGCTTTTTGCAATAATGCGGCTATCTTACTGACAACAAATAATGGCATGTGGATGGCTGATTTTAGCTCTACAAGCTCTTGCTCCGTCAGTAGACCAGCTAAGGGGGTAAAATTATTACCATTTCGTAATGATTCTTTGGTGGCAAATGCAAAAGCAATGGCCCATTTCACTAAGGCCTCTCGCCAAGCATTATCATGCGGTCCGTAGTTCAATCCGCCAATAATTAGGTTGCGGATTTGGTTGGTAATGCCCCCCCATAATTTGCGAGCTTCCCACCAACGCTCGTAACCGGCATTGGTTCTAAACACCAATACCATGCCCAAGACTACGCCCGTGTATTCAAAGGGTGTGACATCAAGAGAGGGTAAAGGCCACCAGTAATGATCCAATACAACCAGTAATATAGGATAACAGCATAACAATAACAACATGGGCATAATGCGGGGTGTAACAGAACCTCGCCACATCACAGAGCTGACTAAAAAATTGGGATGCTCGTCTTTATTGGTCATTAATTGAGTAGAGTCTTTCATAATTTATTCCTAATTAAACATTAAAACTGCCTAACCTTAGTGCAGTAGATCGGGTTAGAGATAGCGTAACCCGATATTTTTGGCTCAATACAATAGCTATTTTTGTATCTACTTTAAATCCCAGGGTAAAACGTGGTATGTAAAAAATAAAATACTTTAAAATTAAAAGCTTAATTGTTGATGATGTTGAATTTACCCTGCTTTTTAAAGTAGATACCTATTTTTGCACAGTTATCACCGAAAAACATCGTAAAATCTTTGCTGATGATGACAACGTCAAACGTCTACGCGCTGCATTTAAAGTCGTCATGCAAAAGCGTCCTTTTATAATTGATGCGGCTGTAGTGTTACCTGATCATCTGTATTTTATCGGGACACTTCTTGAGTATGACAGCGATTATTAAAACAGCATTCACTAAGAAATAGCACTATCCATTTATCGTTCAAAATACAAACCGTAAACATAAAAAACAACAGAAAATAGGGCAACAGCGTGGATGGGAGCATTGTTTGCGCGATGAGCAGGATTTTCAAGAGCCTATTGATTATATCCATTACAATCTCGTAAAACATGGGCTTGTAAAATCCGCAAGTGACTGGCAATACTCAAGCATTCATCAATACATAAAATTAAATATTTTAGATAAATGTGGGGAGACGGTGAGAGCTTTTGCTGATGACATTGGCTATGAATAATCAAAACGTTTCGAAATGTCGGGTTACGCTAGCGCTAACCCGACCTACATGGCTCAAACTCACGATTAGAAGCAGGAGTTTGTACAAGCTCCTGTTCCATTTGTTTTAGAATAGTTTGGGGTAGGGAGTCGGCAAGACCAAAAGTAATATACTGGATAAGACCTTCCGCATCAAAATGCGGCAAATAACCTCGATCATACCAACCAAGCCATGGAACGCTGAGCCCCAGCACGGCGATATTACTAGATTCCACGCCAAGCCGGGGCTTAGCGTTCCCGGGCATTTAAACTACTATTTTAGAAACAGGCTCACTATAGTCAGTTAAGCCCTCTGGCGTGATGGCAGCTATACGAAAATAATAGACACACATTACATCAAGATCACTCAGTTCAAATTCAGCACGGGTGCTGACGCCGCATAATATCCAACCTTCTTCCGTTAGCGGCAGAGTGCCTTTACACATTTGTAAATGATAAGCGCCGGCTCTAGGATTTGCTTTGGCTTTGATTATGACTGAGCCTGAATGAGTACCATTATAGATAGATATAGCGGCTTTGGGCGTATAAGTGGGTTGCTTGGTTTCATGAAAACCACTGCTTAATATTGTTGATTCATCACCGACAGCAATTCTGTCTACATAAGCAGCTAAGTTGCGAAATAGGGTATCGGTTAGTTTTTCTTGGTCGTGCATTTCCGAAATACTGGTGCGTCCGCCATCACTTGCTGCCATGATGGCCTTTTCTAAGGCATCGACGGCTGCGCTAGCGTCTAGCATTGACACATCAGGTTTTAGAAAGCGAGGGTTACCAGTGAATTTAACAATGATATTACGGTAAAAACCTATTTTTTCTATCGGTGAAAATTGAATGAAGTCTAGTTTAGTTTGGATGATTTTCATGATATTAATCTCTGAAGTTAGGTTAAGTTTAAAAAGCTCTGTTCTTAGTATTGCTAGGTAAAGCTAGGTTTTCAAAGTCGTGCTGTATTTCCTTTGAAGTTTGATAAATATTGATCTCATCGTGCTATAGCTACTTTAGGTCTGAGATATGTTTAGCACGTCTTGCTATAGCTACTTTAGGTCTGAGATATGTTTAGTACGTCTTGCTATAGCTACTATCGGGTCTACTATATGTTTAACACGTCTTGCTATAGCTACTTTAGCCTTGAGATAACTTTAGCAGGTCTTGCAGTAGCGACTGTAAGGTCTGCTATATGTTTAACACGCCTTGCTATAATTACTTTAGCCTTGAGATAGCTTTAGCAGGTCTTGCAGTAGCTACTGTAAGGTCTACTATATGTTTAACACGTCTTGCTATAGCTACTTTAGCCTTGAGATAACTTTAGTAGGTCTTGCAGTAGCTACTGTAAGGTCTGCTATATGTTTAACACGCCTTGCTATAGCTACTATCGGGTCTGCTATATATTTAACACGTCGAGCTGTAGCTACTTTAGGGTCTGCTATATGTTTAGCAGGTCGTCCACCTTATTCAACCAACGACTCATTGTTTAGGGTGAAAATCAAAAACACTTAAGCCGGCTTGCAAAATGATCTTAAAAACGATTGATAACATCTAGTCAATAAACGGCTCTTTTGTTAAGTATTTCATAATGAAGCACTTAAAACTATTCGTAGTAATACTGATTTATTGGATTTATTTTGATGATGTGGTATTTCACAAAGTGACGGCTTGCATTTTTGAGTGGGCGTATAACTGAAATAAAACAGTTTTAGTTATTTAAGCAAAAACGATTAACGCTGTTGAAATCAGCGATTTAAAAAATACACTAGACTTAACTGCGTTGCCTCTAAACCTGGATTGTGATAGTTTATGTACTAGCAGTAACCCTTTAATAAGATGAGATTATTTTAATGTTTGATCCTAAGTCTATAGATGACATTGCCAGCCGTTTAGCGGGCGTTATTCCTCCTGGTCTGAATAATTTAAAAGACGACTTGGAAAAAACTTTCCGTGCAGTGTTGCAAGGCACTTTGGCCAAGTTAGATTTGGTGACCCGTGAAGAGTTTGAAGTACAAAAACTTATTTTAGCTAAAACCCGTTCAAATTTAGAAAGCTTAGAAAAACGCGTTGCCGAAATAGAACAAGCTGTTTTAAATAAAGCCGATTTATAACCGTTAACTTAATATGATTTAGGTATGGGTTTAGCCGTTATCTATAGTCGAGGCCGTTCCGGCATCAATGCTCCGCTGGTAACGGTTGAGGTTCATGTCGCTAATGGCTTGCCGGCACTCAATATAGTCGGGCTTCCAGAAACAGCGGTTAAAGAAAGTAAGGATAGAGTTCGAGGCGCGATATTAAATTCTCGCTTTGAATTTCCTGCCCAGCGCATTACCGTCAATCTAGCACCGGCAGATTTACCCAAAGAAGGCGGACGCTTTGATTTAGCAATCGCTTTAGGCGTTTTAGCCGCCTCTGGCCAAATCCCGATGGCTAATCTTAATCAATATGAATGTGTGGGTGAGTTGTCTTTAGGGGGCGAATTGCGGCCTATTAATGGCGTATTGCCTATCGCCATTCAAGTCAGAAACCAACAAAGAAAATTAATCCTACCTAAAGAAAATGCCGCCGAAGCCGCTTTGGTCAAAGGTATTGAAATGTTACCTGCCGGCCATCTATTAGAAGTCTGCGCTCATTTAAGTGGTCAAAGCCTGATTAAAAGTGAGTTTCAACAAGCTGAAGCAACTGAGAGCATTAGTGAAATTGATTTTTCTGATGTACATGGTCAATATCATGTTAAAAGAGCGTTTGAAATTGCCGCTGCTGGGGCACACAATGTCATTATGTTGGGGCCGCCAGGCACTGGTAAGTCGATGCTGGCCGCTAGATTGCCCACTATTTTACCGTTATTAACCGAACAACAAGCGCAAGAGAGTGCGGCCATCGCATCAATCAGCGATCAAGGGCTAGATGTGACTAAGTGGTTAAAGCCGCCTTTTCGAGCGCCGCATCATACCGCATCAGCAGCGGCTATGGTGGGTGGAGGCAGTAATCCTAGGCCGGGTGAAATATCGCTGGCTCATAATGGCGCTTTATTTCTGGATGAACTGCCAGAATTTGATAGAAAAGTATTAGAAGTCTTACGTGAGCCCTTAGAAACAGGGCATATCACTATTTCCCGTGCCGCTAGGCAAGTTGATTTTCCGGCACGATTTCAGCTGATTGCCGCCATGAATCCATGTCCCTGTGGTTATTTAGGTGATGCTTCGGGTCGTTGTCATTGTACTTCTGAGCAGGTACAGCGCTATCGCGCCCGAGTATCTGGGCCTTTAGTCGATCGTATTGATATGCACTTGGAAGTGCCTAGAATTTCTCATGAAGTGCTGCGTAAAGGTGTGGTCGGTGGTGAAGAGACTAGCGCAACCATAAGAGCGAGAGTCGTTGCCGCGCGTAATATTGCCCTAGCGCGTAGTGGTAAAGCGAATTCAGCACTCAGCGCAAAAGAAGTAAAACAGGTGTGTCTATTATCAGAGCAGGGCCATCTGCTATTAGAACAGGCGATGGATAAATTTGGTTTATCCCATCGGGCTTATCATCGTATCTTAAAGGTAGCGCTGACTATTGCCGATTTGGCAGGCTCAGAGCATATCGACATCAAGCATTTGAGTGAAGCGATTAGTTATCGTAAGTTAGATCGACATCAATAGTGGCACGGGGTACGTGCCACAGTCGTAGCGTTATTTTACTTTAACTAATTCTTTATCGTCGCTAGAGAAGCGGCAGATACCGGCCGCAAAATTATCACAGTCTTTTGATTGTTCAATTTTTGCGCCTTCAGCACTTAAATGGATTTTTAATTCGCAATAAGTCGCTTCGCTTGGAGAATGTTTTTTCAGGACTAATTCAGTCGCAGAGAGTGCTTTAGCTTCTCCAAAAACTTCGCCAGAACAGGCTTTGCTGCCGGTTTCGTTAGCATTAGGTTCAAAGTTGACGTCTGCGCTAACCGTTGTTTCATTATTCAGGTTAGTGACTTTTAAATGTTGAACATGATTACCATCACGCAGCACATAATGATCAGTGGTTGCGAAAGCGCTGCCAGTAACTAGCAACGAGGCAATCAGAAATACGTTTTTTTTCATGATATTACTCCTTTTGTATAGGGTTGGTGTGATCAATAAAGATGTCGCACGCATTTTACCTTATTGCAGGCTGTTACTAAAAGTCTATCAAGAAACAAGGCTAATTAAATGCTCTTTTAGATGTGGGTAGTAATAATGACAATATTGCTAAGGAATGAGCACGAAATAATGTAGTCAAGTACCATTCAATTCCCCCTTTTGTAGCACATAGGTATCTACACAAGTAAATATCGCGTCATTTAGGAAGGGACAGGGCTGGAGTTGGGTTATATTTTATCGCTCTGGTGTGGGGGTGTCGTTGGTGTCGCTCTGCTGGATGCACGATATATAATATCCGCATTTGCACAAACCCCATTGATGTAAATCTTGCGACCGTAGGGGCGTATTGCATACGCCCATTTATCGAAAGTTCAATGTTATAGGGTTTATTTTATAAGGGCGTATGCAATACGCCCCTAAGGACGATCACCATAATGTTGTCGTTCTCGCTCCTAATCTAGCTAAATCAAAATAGTTGTTCGCTTTCTAAATATTTCATAGTCTTACATTTGACTGTTAGCTAAAAAAGTATTTATAAACAGATGGATAGGATATTGTTGCTCTGATCTACGTAGTAATACGAATAGCTTTATTAACGGATTGTTGGTTAGATATTCATCGTTTCCGTTGCGATGATTTTTGTGAAACTGTTTGATGGTCTTAGCTGTTTACATAAGGTCGCAGTAGGGAACAAGTAGAAGGTCTCAACTCAAAACCAGGACACTTTATCAAGTAGAATAGAAATGATTTCTGGGTGGTGACATTAACAACATCAATATGTTAACTAATAGTAGGAAGAAGAAAATGAAAAAAATTACAGCACTATTTGCAGGTTTGTTATTATGTTTAAGCACTACGGTTTTCGCTGATGAACATACAGAAAAAGCATTGGTACATGCTGACGCTGCTGTAGTTCATGGTAAGGCAGGTCAAGCTCCGGTTTTGGTTACCCATGCAAAAAAGGCTTTAGATCATACCCTTGCAGGGTCTTTAGTCGCTAAAGGGGCATCAAAAAACCATTTAGATGCGGCCTCAGAATCATTGCAAAAAGCGATTGATGAGGGCAATTTAGGACATGTGGATGACGCGACTAAATCCGCTGAAGCCGCTGTAGAGCACATTAAAGCAGGCAGTAAATAATAGTCATAGCTAACAAGAAACGGGCGCAATAAGCTGCCCGTTTTTTTTATGCTAAAAACGAAGCAGATTGTACCATTTAGACATTATTGATGAGTTGCAGGTCATTAGTTACCGTGTATTACTCAGATAATTAAATAGATAATAGACAGGTGTTTTTATGAATGATAGCTCTAACGAAGAACTAGCGACTGATAAACTACGCACATTAAAACTACTTACGGCCGCTATTTACTTGTGTCAGGCATTAACTTTTATGCTTGCAGGCTTGCCCTTACTGGTGGGGGTAGTACTTAATTTTATTAAGCGAAATGAGGTGCAAGGAACATGGTTGGAATCACATTTTAATTGGCAAATCAAAACCACATGGATAACCTTGGCAGGATTTGCAATATCAGGTATTACTTTTGGCATGGGTATTGGGGTTTTTATCTTAATTTCGGTCGTAGTTTGGCTGGTTTATAGAATCACCGTTGGCTGGTATGCCTTGAATGATGACAAAGCGATTAATAATCAACTCAATTAATTGTTAAGCCGTGATGAAAAATAAGATGCTTCAATATGGGTTAATTGGCTTGATAGTCTTTATATTAAGCGTAAATTCTGCTTTTGCTCAGCGTAGCGTAGGCCCAGAGCTGTCAAGAGCGGCACTGCTGTATGAAAATCACTGCAAGCTATGTCATAGCCAGCAGATACATTGGCGAGATAAAAAAATAGCTAATAACTGGGAGAGCTTAATTGTTCAAGTCGATTTTTGGCAGCATGCTTCGGGTCTTGACTGGACTAAGGCTGATATTAAGGACGTTAGTCGTTACCTAAATGCCCAGTTTTATCACTATAAATAAGTAGGTCGTCGAATAAGAAAACGTTCTGGGAGCGCCTAGCCCCAGCTGGGCACAAGATAGTCAGATCGATGACTGTACCTTGACGCGTGCCGAGCTGGGGCTGGGCGTTCCCAGAATCAAGATTCGTTTTATTATCCGTTTTGGCTCAAGTTAGTCGTAGGATGGGCAAAGCGTAGCATGCCCATCAACACAACTAGCGATGAGCGATCCATGCAAGAATGACGATCCGCAATTAAGTTCATAAGTTGTCGTCTATGACGAACATGAATTCTCTGTTACTATGAGAAAAACTTTTTATGTGTCCTTATGAATAATAATCCCGTTGATACTACTCCCTTTGCTGACATTCTTAATCCTGATTTTCTTTTGGGTAATGTGGGCGGCCCCTTTGTTATTGGTTTAGCCGTAGGTTTTTTCGCTAAAAAAATGTTAAAAATAGCCTTGTTTTTTCTTGGGGCAGGGGTTGTTGTGCTATTTATGTTGCAATACTTTGACTTTAAAGGCTCTCACAACATAAACCTGCAAGAAGTAGGGGATAGTTTTATTGGCTCAGTAAAACACGGTGTTGAATTTTTAAAAGAACGATTATCTACTATTCAAAGTAGTAACAAGACTATTCAGGGTGGCAGTGCCGTGGTTGGTTTTTTTGTCGGCTTTAAATTGGGATAGGCTTTGAGGGTGTAGGGGAAAATTGCATTTGCCCCTATAACATCATGAATTTCAAATAAAACTATAATGTTTAAGTTCATCTTAATTAATATCGCTACATGAAACCTATTTTTGCAAATGATGCCGCTATTGATCAGGCGGTCGATTTATTAAGACAAGGTCGTTTGGTTGCTTTTCCAACCGAGACCGTTTATGGCTTGGGTGCTGACGCATCTAATCCTGACGCTGTTTTGCGTATATTTTTAGCGAAAGGCCGACCTGTAGATCACCCGCTTATTGTACATATTCCAAATGTAGCCAGTCTTGATGCTTGGGCGTTATCAGTGCCTGAGACAGCACAGCAACTGGCTGCGCATTTTTGGCCTGGGCCATTGGCATTAATTTTAAAGAAAAGACCCGAAGTCCCGCTAGAAGTCACCGGTGGACAAGACACGGTAGGTTTACGTATCCCCGATCATCCTATTGCTTTACGGTTATTACAGGCTTTTGGGGGAGGGATTGCGGCGCCATCTGCTAATCGGTTTTGTCGAATTAGTCCAACTCATGCCCGTCATGTCCAAGAAGAACTCGGTGATGCTGTCGATATGATCTTGGACGGTGGGGCTTGTCAGGTGGGCGTGGAATCAACTATTGTTGATCTAAGTGGTTCTCAACCTAAGTTATTACGACCTGGCCATATTACTCAAGATCAAATTGAGGCTGTTTTACAAACCCAATTATTACTAACAGCGCCAGTTGAACAGGCTGATGCTATGCAGATTCGAGCGCCTGGCATGATGGCTATACACTATGCGCCCATCACGCCAGCACTGTTATGTTCTGTCGCTAGTTTAGCAGCCATTATTACTGACTTGAGTAAACAAGGTAAAAAAATAGGTTTATTGACCTGCCATACTGATCTTAGCAATGAAGATAATTTAGGGGCAATTATTCGTATGCCTGCACAGGCCGATGCTTATGCCCGAGTCTTGTATAGCTCATTAAGAGAGTTAGATAGCCTACATTTAGATCTTATTTTGATAGAACAGCCGCCTCAAACGGAACTGTGGCGAGCGATTAACGATCGACTGACTAAAGCGACTGGTGTTTATCTTAACTTTTAGGATGATTTATTTGTAATATTAGCTGATCAGCCTTAGACTTACCATTCTATAGTCTATTACCCCTGAGAAATATAATGAAAATTAAACAATTATTAGCCGCTACTAGTCTGCTGGTCTTATTTACATTAGCGGGTTGTGAAGCACAAAAACCATTGGCGGAAGCAAGTGTCGCTCCGATTGTTGCTGTAGCACCCGTTACTGAGCCTGTTGTTGCCACTGAGCCGACTATGGAGTCTGCTTTAGCTAACGCTAAACCAGATTTAAAGCATTGTAAAAAACATATGGGCAAAAAAGCTAAAGCCTGTGCTAAACATTGTTCAAAAGATGCCGCAGCGGCAGCTCATGTCTGTGGGCCGGCGCATTGTGCTGATCATAAAGGTAGTGCAGCCCATGAATGTGGCATAACGCATTGTGAAAAACATGGTGGAGCAATGGCTGATTGCTGTGGATCACATCATGAGCCTCATATGATGAATCATAAATAAGCTAAAGTTTAGCTTATTTAAAAAAGCCCTAGCTATTGTGTAGGGCTTTTTTTTGTCAATAAAAATAGCGTTTTTTTAAATAAAGCGTAATGAACATCACGGTGAATCATAGCCTGTCTGTCAGCGCTAAATAAACCCTAGTCAAAAATAACCTAAAATTTGCTGACTATATAAGTACCCTAAGCCTAGTACGCTAACAACCACGAGACCGCCGCCAATACAGCGTTTAAAAAGTAAATTGTTACGCATGATGGCGTTATGCGCTTTCAAACCCAGTACATGTCCTATGGCTGCAATCGGTAAAAGAGTCAATGCTGCTTCAAAGTGTAAATCAACCGATAAGGCGATAAAGGTCGTCATTTTGATGCTGACTAAGATAAACCATAATACAAACAAGGTGTCGCGCAATTGATGCCGGCTAACATTTCTCATGTAGACTGCAACCATCAACGGTGCGCCACTTAACGAAATTCCAGCAATATAGCCACCTAACATAAGTAAGCCTCTATCTGCCCAAACATGGTGACTTTCAATGCCTCGATTGAATAGCCAAGTGAGACCATAAAATAAAGTCACCGAATAAATAAAGCTATTTAGCCATAAGGTCGGCAAATTTAACAAGCCAAACACTCCGATGATGGCGGGTGGAAAAATATAAAGCGAAGATCGTCGTAAATAGTGCCAATCTACATTATGTAGTCGGTTAATCAATGTTAAGCCGGAAAAAAACAATAAGTGTACGCTAATAATGGGTAGCCATAACAGTGGCTTATTCTGTACAAATAACATCAGCGGTAATCCTAGTGCTGCGCCACCAAAACCAAGTCCTGTGCGTACAAAGCCCGTCCAGATAAATACTAGAGCAATAGATAATAATTGGTAAGGGGAAAAATCCAATAACATGAGTTAATAATAGCCTATTTTAAGGTTACCAACTTAAGGCGGGACAGTTTCAGTCCAGACGAAAGGTTCAGGGTCAAGGCTTAAAGGTTAAGCCTAGGAGGAGGCTAGCAACTTAAGGCGTGACAGATACTAGGCTTAACCCTGAACCCTTTGTCTGCTCTTAAGACAGCTGTCGCGAGACGGGGTTTATAACCCCGTCTCAAACGTTTGATATTGCAATTATCTTTGAAAGATCACCGAAGAAATAGGCCTGCTTTTGGTTATATAACGCCGTTTGGATGCCTCAATGGCTTTCGAGGCGTTAAACGTTAAGGACGGGGTTGCAGACCCCGACCGGTATTGTCATCATCGCAATGTGATTGGCTTAGCTTGATGCGTATGGCTTGCAAACCCCCGTCCCGCTTGTAACTCCCGCCCAGCTTGGAGATCACTTAGCATCGGTATGACTAATCCACTGATCTAAGGTTAAGAAAGCCCGTTCCCAATCTACGGGTTTACTAATGAAGTCATTCATGCCGCAAGCTAAGCAACGCTGTTGATCGTCTTCATCGGCATTGCCGGACATCGCGATAATAGGTAGCGTGTCAAAACTCGGATTTGCACGAATTCGTTCTGTGGCTTCAAAACCATCCATGATCGGCATCTGACAATCCATTAACACGGCCGCATAAGTATTGTCAGCTAGCAAAGCTAGAGCCTCTAAACCATTCTTAGCAAGATCAACCAAGATGCCTTCATAGCCCATAATGGCGGGAATAAGCTTCTGTATAACCGGATTATCTTCCACAACTAAAATACGGGCGTTTAGCAATCTTGGGTATTTAACGTCATGTTTTAAGGTCGTTATCGGTA
>TBL_comb47_HYPODRAFT_10004550_pt1 | contig 15898 bp, 11 predicted proteins | sample TroBogypolimnion_40_FD_10682 | JGI IMG/M metagenome (IMG submission 10682)
TGAATTTGGGACGGCGGGCGCTGCGCTGGCCGCTTCCATTCCGGCACTTGCCGGGCATTAACACCCAAAGTGGGGGTGCTCAGAACTTATGACGCCTGGGTGCTCAATTCGAATGTCGGTTGACAGACGGAAAGCGTGAGGTTCATGTTGTCAGTTCTCGTTACACATAATACGTGCGCACGTGTGCTGTGGTTAGACTCCCAGGAAGATGGAAAGTCTCATCAGCGGCAATGCCCCCTGCCGACCGAACACCTCCTCCTTCCATGATTTGTGGGAAAATGCCTGTCATGAACCCCCAAGCCCCCTCCTTCGCCCACTCCCCCGCCACCCTCCACCTCGGCGACCGGGAGGTCCGCCGCATGGGCTACGGGGCCATGCGCCTGCCCGGGAAGGATGTCTGGGGCCAGCCCGAGGATCCCCAGGCGGCCCGGAACGTGGTCCGCAGGGCCGTGGAGTTGGGCATCCAGTTCATCGACACATCCTGGTACTACGGCCCCCACGTCTCCAACCCCATCATCGCCGAGGCCATCCACCCCTACCCGGACGATCTGGTCATCGCCACCAAGCTGGGCGGCCGGCGCACCCCGGACAAGGGCTGGGCCCCGTTCAACCGGCCGGAGGAGCTGCGCCAGGGCTGCGAGCATGATCTGCGCGAGCTCCGGTTGGAGACCATCGATGTGGTGCACTTGAGGTTCATCTCCAACGAGGTGCCGTTCCTGGAGTGCCTGGACGCGCTCATCCAGCTCCGGGCAGAGGGCAAGCTCCGGCACATCGGCCTGAGCAACGTGAATGCCGCACAGGTGACCGCCGCCCTCGAACGCACCCCAGTGGTGACCGTGCAGAACATGTACAACGTGGCCGGGGGAACGGGATTCCTGGCCAAGGCCACCCACGCGGAGGTCGAGGCGCCCGAGGCGGTCCTGGAGCTGTGCACGGCCAAGGGCATCGCCTTCCTGCCCTTCTTCCCCCTGGCGGTGGGCGTCTATGCCCGGCCCCATGGGGCGTTGGACGCCGCCGCCGCCCGCCACGGCGCCACCCAGGCCCAGATCGCCCTGGCATGGCTGCTGGCCCGCTCCCCAGTGATGCTGCCCATCCCCGGGACCTCATCGGTGCCGCACCTGGAGGAGAACTGGGCGGCTCAGACGATCCGACTGGATCCCCAGGAGGTTTCCGCCATCGCCACGGAAGCTCGCGCCTAGCCGACCGGCACCGGCACCGCCTTGGCGTTCCAGATCTCGGCGGCGTAGTCCCGCACGGTGCGGTCGATGGAGAACCGGCCCATGCCGGCGACGTTGAGGATGGACATGCGCGCCCAGTCCCCGGGCCGCCCGCAGGTGTCCGAGACCCGGGTCTGGGTCGCCAGGTAGGAGGCGTAGTCGGCGCAGTGGCAGTAGTGGTCGGAGTCCAGGAGGATGCGGGCGACGGCTTCGAACCGTCCACCTTCGAGCCGGGCGATGGTCTCGATGGCGGCGGCGAGCTCCGGGTCGGCGGCGGCCCACTCCCGGGGCCGGTAGCCCCGGTCCCGGAGCTCGACGATCTCCCGGGCGGTGTGGCCGAAGATGAAGATGTTGGCGTCGCCCACTTCGTCCCGGATCTCGACGTTGGCGCCGTCCAGGGTGCCGATGGTGAGGGCGCCGTTGAGGGCGGCCTTCATGTTGCCGGTGCCGGAGGCTTCGGTGCCGGCGGTGGAGATCTGCTCGGAGAGGTCGCAGGCGGGAAACACCTGCTCGGCCAGGGAGACCCGGTAGTTCTCCAGGTAGGTCACGCTCAGCCGGCCCCGGCAGCGGGGGTCGGCGTTGATGGCGGCGCCCAGGGCGCAGGCCAGCTGGATGATGGTCTTGGCCACCCAGTAGGCGGGCGCGGCCTTGCCGCCGAGCATGACGGCGCGCGGTACGCCCGCGTCCCGGCCGTCGCGCAGCCGGTTCCACAAGGTCGCCACGTGCATCAGGTTCAGCAGCTGGCGCTTGTATTCGTGGATGCGCTTGACCTGCACGTCGAACAGGAAGGACGGGTCGAGCGCGGTCCCCTGGGCGTCCCGGAGCGCCGAGACGAAGGCGGCCTTGTTCGCCGCCTTGACCTGCATCCACCGGTCCTGGAAGCCGGCGTCGGCGGCGAAGGCTTCGAGTCCGCGCAGCTGGTCCAGGTCCTTCATCCAGCCTTCCCCGATGGCCTCGGTGACCAGCCGGGACAGGGCCGGGTTGCACCGCAGCAGCCAGCGCCGGGGGGTGATGCCGTTGGTCTTGTTGTTGATCCGGCCAGGGAACAACTCGTTCATCTCGGCGAAGGTGGAGGCCTTCAGGATGTCCGTGTGCAGCTGGGCCACGCCGTTGACCGAATGGCTGCCGGCGATGGCGAGGTTGGCCATGCGCACGCTGTGCCCGTGGTCGACGATGGCGAGCCGGTCGAGCTTGGCGTCGTCGAAGGGGTAGCGCTCCCGCACCACCACCCGGAAGCGGCGGTCGATCTCCTCGATGAGCTCCAGGTGCCGGGGCAGGACCCGGCCCAGGAGCTCCGTCGACCAGACTTCCATGGCTTCGGGCAGGATGGTGTGGTTGGTGTAGGCGCAGACCTTCTGGGTGAGCTCCCAGGCCAGGTCCCAGCCCAGCCCCTCCTGGTCGATGAGCACCCGGATCAGCTCCGGGACCGCCAGGGACGGGTGGGTGTCGTTGAGCTGGACCGCGACCTTGTCCGGGAATTCGTCCCAGGTCCAGTGGGGACGCTTCTTGAAGCGCCGGACCACGTCCTGGAGGGTGGCCGAGACGAAGAAGAACTGCTGCTTGAGCCGGAGCTCCTTGCCCGCGCTCTGGTCGTCGGCCGGGTAGAGCACCTTGGAGATGTTCTCGGAGACGGTCTTGTCGTGGACCGCCTGGACGTACTCGCCGGCGTTGAACCGGCCCAGGTCGAACTCCCGGCTGGAGCGCCCGGACCACAGCCGCAGGGTGTTGACGGTGCCGTTGCGGAACCCGGAGACCGGGGTGTCGAAGGCCATGGCCCAGACGTCCTGGGTGTCCACCCACTCCACCCGGTAGTTGCCCTGGGCGTCCAGCCCGGGCTGGGTGCGGCCGTGGAAACGCACCGGGAAGATGACGTCGGAGCGCCGGATCTCCCAGGGGTTGCCGTAGCGCAGCCAGTTGTCGGGGAACTCGACCTGGGCGCCGTCGACGATCTTCTGCTGGAAGATCCCGTACTCGTAGCGGATGCCGTAGCCGTAGAAAGGCAGCTCGAGGGTGGCGGCGGCGTCCAGGATGCAGGCGGCGAGCCGCCCCAGGCCGCCGTTGCCGAGCCCGGCGTCCCATTCCTGCTGGGCGATGGCCTCCATCCGGAAGCCGATCTCCTCCATCGCCCGGGCGTAGGCGTCCTCGGCGTCCAGGTTGAGGATGTTGTTGCGCAGGGACCGCCCCATCAGGAACTCCAGGGACAGGTAGTAGACCCGCTTCACGTCCTGGCGGTAGTAGGTGTTCTGGGTCCTGAACCAGCGCTCCATCATCCGGTCGCGCACGGTCCGGGCCAGGGCCTGGTAGACGTCGAAATCCCGGGCGGTGAACTGGTCCTGGGCGACCGAATACATCATCCGGTGGGCGAAGGCGTCGACGATCCCCGGGACATCGAGCCTGCCGGGGGCTGGTTGGGGGATGTTCCGGATGCCGATGACCATCGTGGGCCCTTCCCCATATGGTGCTGGTTTTGTGCTAGGTTGTGCATGAATCTAGCACAGCCCGGGATCAAGGAGGAAACGATGAAAGTGGTCGCGTTCAACGGCAGTCCGAGGAAGACCTGGAATACCGCGCAGCTGCTGGAAAAAGCCATGGAAGGGCTGGCGTCCGGGGGCGCCGAGACCACCCTGGTCCACCTCTACGATCTGGACTTCAAGGGCTGCAAGAGCTGCTTCGGCTGCAAGCTGAAGGGCGCAAAGTCCTACGGGAAGTGCGCCATCCAGGATGACCTGACCCCGGTCCTGGCGCAGGTCATGCAGGCCGACGCCCTCCTGCTGGGATCCCCGGTCTATTTCTGGGGCGTCACCGGCGAGATGAAGTCGTTCCTGGAGCGCCTGCTGTTCCCCCACTACCGCTACGCCAGGGAGGGCGCCGCCCCGTCGCTGTTCCCCAGGGCGATCCCCACCGGGTTCATCTACACCATGGGCGCTCCGGAGGCCCGGATGAAGGAATGCGGCTACGACCAGGCCATCGCCCTGAACCAGATGTTCCTCGCCAAGGTCTTCGGCCGGTCGGAGGCCATGGTGAGCTGCGACACCTACCAGTTCGAGGACTATGCCAGGATCGACCAGGACCGCTACGACGAGGCGGTCAAGGCCGCCCAGCGGGACCGGCAGTTCCCGCTGGACTGCCGGAAGGCCTTCGAACTGGGCGCCCGGCTGGCGGCGGGCTGATCAGGCCCGGCCCTGGCGGAACTCGGTCAGCTTGGCCTGGATCTCCTCCATGGAGAACGGCTTGGAGATCACGGCCACCCCGGGCCGCCTGAGGCTTTCCCATTCCTCGATGTCGGGCTGGCCCGAGGAGAAGAGGATGGGCAGTTCCGGATGCCGTTCCCGGATCGCCGCCATGACCTGGAGCCCCGACATGCCGGGCATGTTCTGGTCGAGGATGACCAGGTCGGGGACGGCTCCCGAGGCCAGGATGGCGAGCGCCTGGGCGCCGCCTTCGGCGGCCTCCACCCGGGCCAGCCCCGACTTCCTGAGCATCCGCACCATCAGGGTCCGCACGTCCTCGTCGTCGTCCACCAGCAGCACCGAGCGCAAGGCGTGGGGCGCCACGGCGGCGCGCGCCGGCTCGTCCTGGACCGGGGCGGGGATCCGCGGAAGCCGGAGCTTCACGGTGGTCCCGCGCCCCGGCTCGCTGGCGATGTCCATGGTGCCTCCGTGGGCCTTGATCACCCCGTAGACCATGCTCAGGCCCAGTCCCGCCCCCGGCCCCTCCTTGGTGGTGAAGAAGGGTTCCAGGACATGGTCCAGGACCTCCGCGGCCATGCCCCGGCCGCTGTCCTCCACCGACACGTCCACCCAGTCCCCGCCGGGGCTGGCGGTCCGCAGGGCCAGGGTGCCGCCGTCGGGCATGGCCTCCACCGCGTTCAGGCACAGGTTCACCAGGGCGAGGTTGAAGCTTCCGGCGTCGCCGTGGATCCAGACCGGTCCCTCCTGGAGCAGGGCGAGGTTCCGGACCCGGTTCCCGGTGGTGTTGTCCAGGAGGGCGCGGACATCCTGGACCAGCGCGTGCAGTTCGAACGGGGCCTGGCTGGAGAGGGTGGTCTTGCTGAACTGGATCAGGGACTTCACCACGTCCCTGCCCCGCCGGCAGACCTTGCCGATGCTCTGGTAGGCTTCCTGGTCCCAGGGCTCGACCGCCAGCTGCTCGCCCATGGACGCGGTGCCCAGGGCCACGGCCAGCACGTTGTTGATGTTGTGGGCGACGCCCGCCACCAGGAAGCCCAAGCTCTCCATCTTCCGGGCCTGGTGGGATTCCTGCAGCAGCCGGACTCGCTCGGCTTCCGCGTTCTTGCTCTCGGTGATGTCCTCCACCAGGGCGAGGTGCCGGATGGTCTCCTCCGGATCGGCGGGCAGGAGGACCATCCTCAGGCGGGCCCAGACGACCCTGCCCGACCGGTGCAGGTAGCGCTTCTCCTTCACGATCTCCTCCACCGCGCCCGAGGCCAGCTCCACCACCGAGAGCAGATCCGCCGCCACGTGGTCGGAGTGGGTGAGGTCCAGGAAGGTGAGGTCCAGCAGCTCGTCCGGGGTGTAGCCCAGGATCTGCCCCAGCCGGGGGTTGGCGGCCAGGAACCGGCCGGTGGCCGACTCGACGATGGCCATCCCCAGGGGCGCTTTCTGGAACAGCAGCTGGAACAGGGAGAAGTCACGGGAGCCTGGAAACGGTGCGGCCATGGCTACCACTCCTGGAAAGAAGGAACCGTGAAGAAGAAGGTCGCGCCCTGGCCCGGTTCGGCCTCGGCCCAGATCCGGCCTCCGTGCCGGTGGATGATCCGCTGGACGATGGCCAGGCCGATGCCGGTGCCCTCGAAATCCTCGGCCGAATGCAGCCGCTCGAAGGCCTGGAACAGTTTCCCGGCGTAGACCGGATCGAAGCCCGCGCCGTTGTCCCTGACGAAGAAGGCCCGGTCGCCGCCGGTGGTGACCAGTTCGCCCACGGCGATGCGGGCTCCGTCCCGCTTGGCGGTGAACTTCCAGGCGTTGCTCAGCAGGTTCTCCAGCGCCACCCGCATCAGGCTGGCGTCGGCCTGGGCCCGCAGGCCCGGCTGCAGGGCGACCTCCACCCCGCGCTCCGGGCCGGCCGCGGCCAGCTCCTCCAGCACCTTGCCGCACAGCTGGGTCAGATCGACCTCCGTCAGGTCCATCCCGCTGCGGTTGATCCGGGAGAGCTTGAGCAGGTCCTCGATGAGCTGCCCCATGCGCTGGGTGCCGTTGCGGATGCGCGCGAGGTGGCTCCTGCCGGTGGCGTCCAGGACATCGTGGTAGTCCTCCAGCAGGACCTGGCTGAAGCCGTCGATGCCGCGCAGGGGGGCGCGCAGATCGTGGGACACCGAATAGCTGAAGGCTTCCATTTCCCTGTTGGCGGCTTCCAGCTGGGCGGTGCGGTCCTTCACCCGCTGCTCCAGCCCCTCGTTCAGGCGCCGGATCTCGGTCTCCGCCCGCTGGGTGAGCTTGTGCGCCTCCAGCAGGGCTTCGGCCCTGCGCTTGCGGTCGGTGATGTCCACGAAGGAGATCAGCACCCGCTCCAGCGAGGTCTCATAGCCGGACTGGACGGAAAGGTTCAGGTCCAGGACCAGCAGGCTGCCGTCGCTGTCGAGGTGGGGGATTTCGGCCCGGAACCGGGTCTTGCCTCCGGCCAGGGCGAGGAGTTCCTCCCGGAAGACCGCCAGGGAGGCCGGGGTGAAGAATTCCGGCAGGTTGCGGATGATCCCGGCCTTGTCCCCGGCGTGCATGGTCGCGACGGAGGACTGGTTGATGTCGATGATCCGCACCTGGGCGGCCAGGCGCGCGACTTCCTCCGGGCGGGCCGTGAAGTAGGCGCGGAGGTCCTCCGCCCCGGATCGGCGGATGGCGTCGAGGCTGACCTTGACCTGGGAAAAGTCCTCCTCCCAGATGCCGATGGGGGAATCCTCGAAGATCGACCGGAACCGGGATTCGCTGAGCTGGAGTTCCCGGGTCCGCCGCCGCACGTTCCGCCTGAGCATCCAGACCCAGAGCAGGAGCAGGCCGAGGAAGCCGGCGATGCCCGCGGCGATGGCGGCCACGACCCTGAGGTCCCGCCTGGTGATGATGGGGGCGCCGTACCAGTGCTGCTCGATCGCCGCGTATTCGGCTGGGGAGATCAGGCCGAACCCGCGCTCGATCCGCCCCATCAGGGCCAGGTCGCCCTTGCGCACGGCCCGGTGGAACTCGCCGCTGTACAGGGGCTCGCTTTCCCGGAACCGATCCTGGATGCCCATTTTAATGAGAAAATAATGGGCTGGGGGCTTGTCGATCGTGAAGACCCTGATCCGGCCGTCCCTGGCCGCGGCTACGATCGATTCATAGTTGTTGAACAGCTGGAAATGCGTGACGCCGAAGGCCTTCAGGTATTCGATGGAATTGTCGCCTTCCTTGGCCCCGACGATGAAGCCGCTGAGATCCCTGGGGCCGCGGATGCCCGCGAGCTCCTTGTCGAAGAAGATCGGCACGTCGATCCGGGCGTACGGAACGGAGAATTCGAACACGGCCCTGCGCTGGTCGTTCTCGAAAATGGTGTCGAGGACGTCGTATTCGCCGGCGGCCATGCGCCGCTGGGCCTCGCTCCAGTCCATGGCGTCCAGCTGGACCCGAGTGCCGGTCTTCAGGCCCCAGAGCGCCCACTGGTCCACCAGGATGCCCTGGAGGCCCCCGTTCGCCCCCCGGAAGATGTAGGGCGGATAGTTGTCGTCCATCACCACCCGGACGCTGTCCCCGGCCGCGGCCGCCGAGGCGAAACCGAAGGCCAGCAGCAGGATCAGGAAGAGGGATAGGGCCTGCCGAACCCCTTTCCCTGTCGTGAAGGACGCATTTTCCATGGGCTGTCGAGGGTTCCAGACACCTTGAATTTATCACAAATCCCGGGTGACCAATGGTACCGTGCTTGGTATTGTTCCCCGCACATTGCTCCCCCCCAAGGATCCCATGACCGACTTTCTCGCCATCCTGAACCACAGCGAGAAGCAGCTGCTGGCCTCCGTGAGGAAGCATGCCGCGGGCAGCAACCACTACCTCGCCGCCGTGGAGGAAGTCTGGAACCTGGCCTTCCAGGGCCTGACCACCACCCTCCGGAAGACCGTGGCCGCGGGGACCCTCCTGGAATCCGACCTGGCCCTGGACGACCCGGACGACCCGATGGTCCAGTTCGGCCAGATGGAGGCCAAGCGCCACCGGGAGCGGGGCATCAGCCTGGAGATGTTCATCGGGCTGATGAAGCTGTTCCGGGCCTCCTACGTGGAGACCCTCCGCGGGCAGATCCCCGGGGAGGCCGGAAGGGCCGCGGCCGTCCAGAGCATCCTGAAGTTCTTCGACCGCATCGAGCTCTCCTTCTGCCTCGCCTGGGTCCGGGAGGCGGAGGCGGGCAACGTCAAGGACCTGGAGGACAAGAACCTGGAGCTGGTGACCGAACGGGACCGGTTCGTGGCGATCTTCGAAAGCATTCCCATGCCGATCCTGCTGCTCGATCCGGACCTGTCGGTGCGGAACATGAACCACGCCGCCTACCGGCTGTTCGTGGGTCCGGGCGCGCCCGGAGCCTGGTACTACCATTCCGGGCACCTGCCGGCGGAACCCTTCCTCTCCGCCCTGTTCCCGGACTTCTTTAAGGAGCTCGAGGCCTTCCAGGGCCAGCCGGAGGGGCGGGTGGAACTGGACTGGCCGGCCAGCCGGGACGGCGTCCCCATGGCCTTCCGGGTGGTGCTGTCCCGGATGCTGGATCTGCCCGGTCCCTTCGCGGGCATCCTGGTGACGCTGGACGACCAGACCGAGCGGGTCAACGCCGCCCAGGAGCGGGAACGGATGCTCGCGGAAGTCAGGAGCCTGTCGAACCTCCTGCCGATCTGCGCCTGGTGCAAGAAGATCCGCAACGACCAGGGCTACTGGGACCAGCTGGAGGGCTACCTGGGGACCCACGCCGGGATCGTCTTCTCCCACGGGGTCTGTCCGGATTGCGCGGCCAAGGTCCGCTCCGAGCAGGGGCCCGGCCTCAATCCGGCAGGGTGAAATAGAAGGTGGCCCCCTGGCCGGGCTCCGCTTCGGCCCAGACCCGCCCGCCATGGCGGTTGATGATCCGCTGGACGATCGCCAGGCCGATGCCGGTGCCTTCGAACTCGCTCACCGCGTGGAGCCGCTGGAAGGCCTGGAAGAGCTTGTGGTTGAAGGCCATGTCGAAGCCCGCGCCGTTGTCCCGGACGAAGATGGCCCTGCCTCCGCCGGCCAGGATCTGCTCGCCCACCTCGATCCGGGGCTCCGGCCGCTTGGAGGTGAACTTCCAGGCGTTGCCCAGGAGGTTCTCCAGCATCACCCGGAGCAGGCGGGCATCGGCCCGCACCCGCAGGCCCGGCTGGATGGCGACGCCGGGCCGGCCTTCCGGGGCTGAACGGGCCAGGTCCTCCGCCAGCAGGGCGCAGAGGCCGGACAGATCGATGGTTTCCAGGTTCAGGTCCTGGCGGTGGATGTGGGACAGCTTCAGGAGGTCCTCGATGAGCTGCCCCATCCGCTGGGCCCCCTGGCGGATCCGGCCGAGGTAGTTCCTGCCGGTGGCGTCCAGCCGGTCCTGGTAGTCCTCCAGCAGGACCTGGCTGAAGCCGTCCACCCCCCGGAGCGGCGCCCGCAGATCGTGGGATACGGAATAGCTGAACGCCTCCAGTTCCTTGTTGGCGGCCTCCAGCTGGGCGGTTCGCTCCTTCACCCGCTGTTCCAGCTGGTCGTGCAGGGCCCGCCGCTCGGTGATGTCCCGGTAGAAGCAGAGGATGGTGGGCTGCCCGCCGGAATGGACCAGGCTGGCGCTGACCTCCATGGGGATGGTATGGCCATCCTTGTGCAGGTGCTCGGTTTCGAAGGTCAGGGATTCGCCGGCCAGGAGCCGCCGGGTCCGCTCCGGCGCGAGCAGGTAGGATTCGGGCGTGTCCACGTCCCGCAGGGTCAATGCCTGCATTTCATCGACCCGGTAGCCGTGCATGCGGGCGAAGGATTCGTTCAGCTCGAGCACTTCGCCTTCGGGCGTGGCGCTGCAGATGCCGTCGCTGGCCAGGTTGAACTGGTTGCGGTAGCGCTCCTCGCTCTCCCTCAGGGCCTCCTCGGCCTTCTTCCGTTCGGTGATGTCCTGGATCGTGCCGGTCAGGGCCACGATGTCCCCGCCGGGGGCGAAGGTGCCCCGGCCCAGGCCCTTCACCCACCGGACCGCGCCGTCGTTCCGGCGGATGATCCGGTATTCCTTGGCGAAGGGCTGGCGGCCGGCGATGACCACCTCCCGCAGGTAGCGGGCCATCATCTCCCGGTCGTCGGGGTGGGCGATGGCGAGCCAGTTCTCGATGGTGCGGTCGTAGTTGGGCTCGATGCCGAAAATGTGGTCCAGGACTTCGGAGGACTTCCACCGGCCCTGGACGAAGTCCGCCTTGTAGGACCCGACCGCCGCCGCGTGCTGGGATTCCCGGAAGAAGAATTCGCTTTCGAGCAGGGCCTGGGCGTTGCGCTTGCGCTCGGTCAGGTCCATGAAGGAGATCAGCACCCGGGCGAGCGTGGCCTCGCAGCCGGGCATGACCGACAGGCGCTCGTACAGGTGGCGCGGCGTCCCGTCGAGGGCGCGGATGGGGATCTCGGTCTCGAAGCTCAGGCCCCCTTCGTAGAGCACGCTCATCTTCTCCCGGAAGGCGCCGTGGGAGGCCTCGGTGAGGACGGCGGGCAGGATCCGGGCGATGTCGTCGGTGGGGCCCACGCCCAGCAGGCGCAGGGCCGCGGGGTTGGCGCCCACGATCCGGACCCGGCCGGCCAGGTTGAGCAGCTCATCCGGGTGCGAGCGCAGGTGCAGGCGCAGATCGGCCACGCCGTCCCGGCGCAGTTCGTGGAAGCGGAGCTGCACCTCGGAGAAGTCCTCCTCCTGGATCGGCAGCGGCGACGTCTCGTACAGGGCCCGGAACCGCGCCTCGGCGGTCTGCAGATCGTGCTCCGCCAGCTTGCGCCCGGTGATGTCCTCCACCATCCCGATCACCCCGAGGATCCTGCCCCCGGCATCGCGGAAGGCCGAGCAGGTCTGCCTGACCCAGCCGGTCCGCCCGGTGCCGTGGAAGTAGTAGGGATGGTCGATGGGCTCGACCTCGGTCCCGGCGAGCGCCCGTTCGATCTGCTCCATGGCCCCGGTCACCCGCATGAACGGGAACAGCTCCGCGGGGTGCCGGCCCAGGACCGCGCCGGCCGGCAAGCCGGTCAGCTGCTCCATGCAGGGGTTCCAGACCCGGTAGCCCAGGTCGGGCCCCAGGACGACGATCCCCACCTCGGCGCTGGCGATGATCCGGTCGCTGAACCGGCGCTCCTCCAGCAGCGCGTTCGCCTGCCGGCGCGTGGCCGTGAGGCGCCCGCGGGTCCTGGCCGCCCAGGGGCCGTTCACCGCGCCGCCCCGCCAGGCCGGGCCAGCCCGGCCTGGATCTCTTCGATGGTGAACGGCTTGGAGATGGCGCCCAGCGACAGGCGCTGGATGGTGGCCCGGAGTTCCCGCTCGGTGGCGCCTTCCATCATCGCCTCAACCGGCCAGGGACTGTTCGGCCGCGCTCCGGGCGTGGAGCCGGGTGGTGTCGAAGCACGGCACCGGGGCGTCCGCGGGATCGATCAGCAGCGAGATCTCGGTGCAGCCCAGGATGATGGCCTGGGCGCCCTGGTCCACCAGGCGGCCGATGACCCGGCGGTACTGGTCCCGGGAGGCGTCGAGCACCCGGCCCAGACAGAGCTCCTCGTAGATGATCCGGTGCACGGTCCCCCGGTCCGCCGCTTCCGGGACCACCACCTCGAGTCCGTGCTTGTCCTGCAGCCGGCCCCGGTAGAAGGCCTGCTCCATGGTGAAGCGGGTGCCCAGGAGCCCGACCCGGCCCAGGCCCCGCGCCCGGATCGCCTGGGCGGTGGGATCGGCGATGTGCAGCAGCGGGATGTCCACCGCCTGCTCCATGGCCTCGGCGACCTTGTGCATGGTGTTGGTGCACAGCACCAGGAAGTCCGCCCCGGCCGCCCGCACCGACCGGGCGGCATCGGCCATGGCCTGGCCGGCTTCGTCCCAGGCGTCCGCGTGCTGGAGCCGCTCGATGTCGTGGAAATCCACGCTGTGCAGGACCAGCTTGGCCGAATGCAGCCCGCCCAGCCGTTCCTTGACGGTCTCGTTGATGATCCGGTAATAGGGAATGGTCGATTCCCAACTCATTCCGCCGATGAGTCCGATGGTCTGCAAGGTCGGTCCTCCTGCGTGATCCCGAGGAATGTTATTTAGGTATTCATCATCACATACATCCCATCAGGTCCGCACCCGCTATTCCCTCAGAGTTCCACCGAAACCGGTTCGGAGCCGATCTCCACATGGCCGGTCATGGAAGAACCCGCGTTCCGCGGCAGCCGCGCACAGACCGGCGAAGCCAGGAAGGAGATGGCGGTCACCCCCAGGAAGGCCACCGAGAAATCCGAAAGGCGGGGGATCAGGTGCCCGGTCAGGGCCATGGACAGCGCCAGCAGGGCCGACGAGACGCAGATGCCCAGGGACAGCATCAGCTGCTGGAAGGTGGCGTAGAAGCTGGTGGCGGAGCTCATGCGCGGCTGGGGGATATCGGCGTAGGCGACCGTGTTGAGGGCGGTGAACTGGAGCGACTGGAAGAACCCGCCCACCATCAGCGCCAGGTTGATGCACATCAGCGGCCAGCTGGGCCGGAAGGCGGCGCAGAGGGCCAGGAAGCCCGTGGCGATCAGCCCGTTCCAGACCAGGGTGGTGCGGAAGCCGTAGCGGCGCAGAATGGGGGTGGTCACCGTCTTCATGAGGAACGACCCCATGGCGGTGGAGAAGGTGATGAGCCCGCTCCGGGCGGCCGTATAGCCGAAGCCCACCTGCATCATCATGGGCAGCAGGAAGGGCAGCGCGCCGCCGGTGATGCGGGTCAGGGAGCCGCTGAGCACCGAGATGCTGAAGGTGGGGATCCGCATCAGCCTGAAGTCGAGGATCGGGTTGAGCGCCCGGCGGGCATGGCGGAAGTAGCCCACGCCCGCCGCCAGGCCCACGGCCAGGATGGCCGCCGTCGCCCGGGTCGAGGTGCCGCCGCCGCGGCTGGCCATCTCCAGGCCGTACATCAGGCACGACAGGGAGACCGATGAGAGCAGGAAGCCGCCCAGATCGAACTGGCCCGGATCCGGTTCCCGGACGTCCTCGATGAACACCGTGGCCAGGTAGATGCCGAGGATCCCGATGGGCACGTTGATGTAGAAGATCCAGCGCCAGGACAGGTAGGTGACCAGGAAGCCGCCCAAGGGCGGGCCCACCACCGGCCCCAGCAGGGCCGGCACGGTGAACCAGGACATGGCCGCCACCAGGTCCTTCATGGCGACCGTGCGCAGCAGCACCAGCCGCCCGACCGGCACCATCATGGCGCCGCCGATGCCCTGGAACAGCCGCGCCGCCACCAGGATCGGCAGACTGCCGGCCTGGCCGCACAGCATGGAGCCGACGGTGAAGATGGCGATGGCCAGGCGGAAGATCAGCCGCGCGCCGAAGCGGTCGGCGAAATAGCCGCTGGCCGGGATGAACAGGGCCAGGCCGAGCATGTACGAAGTGAGGCCCACGCTCATGTGCAGCGGCGAGACGTGGAAGCTGCGGGCCATGGAGGGCAGGGCCGTGGCCAGGACCGTGGAGTCCAGGGTTTCCATGAACAGAGCGCTGGCGATGATGAGTGCGGTGGTCCGGAAGCTGTGCCTGGAAGCCACCGGTGATGGGACTGACGTTGCCATGACAATAATAATACCTGATGGAGGCCTCGATGGATGCTCCGTCGGGTTTTCATCCCATGAGGGACGGCGCCCCCGCTTGGTTGAACCCGGCGGAAGGCCCTATTCGCCCTTGCCCTCCCAGAGGGCATCAGCGGCCTTCCCACGCTTGTTTTCGAGGGCCTTGATACTCTGGACCGTCGGCAGTTCTTCTGGCATCGTCCCGCCAAGCTCACGAATCGTTTGTCGCACCTTCCTTCCGACCTCTTCGTGGGCACGGTTCGCATGGCCCTTGCCTACGATCCGCTCGCGGCGAAGTTTCTGCTCAGCCTGGGTGGCTCGGAACAGATTGGCAGCCAATTCCGCGCTTCCCATATGGTCCAGGATCTCCTGGCTCTTGCCGAGCCCTTTCCGCGAATGAATATCTTTGGCCCCGAGGCCACCGTAAAGGCCCTTGTATCCGTGATTCTGGAAGATCGCATAGTCCTTGGATTCGATGACCCCTGCGTCCTTCGCCGCATCTGCAAGGTGAACGTTATGGTCACGCATTTCAGAGCGGAGAACCAGGCGGCGCTGATCCTCAACGGCTTGTTCACCACCCTCACCAGCAAGTTCCTGGCGGCGGGTCTGCACCGCGAAATAGGTCTGGCCCAGGGCGACGGTTTCCTTGGATGGATCTGCGTTCTGGACGACCAGGTAACAGGCATAACGGGAAAGATGGACCGTTTTGAACCCTCGCCTGCCCCCCTTGCCGATCCCGATCATCTCCGTGACATCGCGGAAATGATCCGCTATGGGATGCCCGCTGTTGAGGCAAGCCTGCTTCGCCTTGTCGACGACCCTTTCCATATTCCCGTAATCGCCATAACTCAGGGCTTTCGCGAAATCCCTGCTCGACCAGAATTCATTCCCGTCCTTGTCCACTCTCCGGATGGCCTCGAAAGGAGATGCAGTTCCTGGGGAGGACTCCAAAGACCATGCTGAAGTGACGGAAGCCAACGTTTCCTTGCGATCATGGCTGGATTCGCATGGGCCATCTGTAGGCATGATTGAACTCCTTGTTTTGCATTGGACGGGAATTGCAGCCTCGAGCCAGATAAGGGCCTGGAGTGGTCCAGAGGAAGGTTCGGGCCATCGCGGACGACGTTTGCGAAAATATAGCGAAATGAAGCAATCTGGCAAGGGGGAATGCTCACTTGCCCTTCGCAAAGACGGCAGGAATCCGTCCAGCCATCCCGTCAGGCCCACCCCACAATGGCATTGCCGTTCCAAAGGTAGTGCAGCGGATGAACGATCCGGCAGGCGCTGATGACCCTGGGCCGGAACAGGGCGGCGCATTGCCCGCCCGCCCGGCGTACGCTGGAGTATGCGACCCCTTCCCCGCCCTCGCTCCGGCAGGCCGCGGCCCAGGCCTGGGCCGCCGGGTAGCGGGCCGGATCGGGATCGTACAGGGCGGGATGCTCCGCCTGCCGGCCCCGGATATCCACCAGGTCGCCGTCGACCGTGGCCCTGAACACCTGGTGGTCCAGGGCCATGGGGATCTGGCCGGTGCTGGCCATGAACCGGGCCCGGTGGAACGCCACCTCCTCGATGGCCGTGGCCTCTTCCAGCCCGGCGTAGAACACCCCGAAGGTGCCGTCGCTGAACCGGGATGCCGCCGGATAGACGAAGGGGGCCATGATGAATCCGCAGCCGGGGCCGGACACCCACTCCGCCTTCGCCAGCGAGAGGATCCGCATGCCCTCGCCATGATGGGAGCTGAAGGCCATCTCCAGCCGGAGGTTGTCCTCGATGTCCCCGGGGCTGGCGGCCCGTTCGAAGATGCTGATGGGCGGGAACCGGGTCGGCACCACCCGCCAGACCGGCTGGCGGACGAAACGGGAAACGCTCATGCCCACCCGCCCCGCTGGGCGTCCAGATAACGCCGGACCG
>TBL_comb47_HYPODRAFT_10004551_pt1 | contig 15894 bp, 10 predicted proteins | sample TroBogypolimnion_40_FD_10682 | JGI IMG/M metagenome (IMG submission 10682)
TACAACGAAGACCACGAGGCATTTCGCCAGAGTTATCGCAGTTGGGTTGATAATGAAATTGTTCCCCATGACGACGAATGGAACAAAGTTGAAATCACGCCTCGAAGCCTCTTCACCAACGCCGGGAGCCACGGTTTTCTCGGCTTCGATATCCCCGAGGAATTCGGAGGAGGAGGCGTTGAAGACTTCCGATTCAACGCCATTGCCGCAGAAGAAATCCAAATGGCTGGTGTGACGGCATCAGGACTTGGGATGACGCTCCACAACGATATCTGCGTGCCGTATTTTTTAAAGTACTGCACCGATGAGCAGAAACAACGATGGCTTCCCGGTATCGCTTCAGGCGAGCTCATCACGGCGATCGGCATGACCGAGCCTGGGATCGGGTCGGACTTGGCGTCCATGGGAACGACAGCACTGCGAGACGGTGACTCCTATGTCGTCAACGGCTCGAAAACCTTTATCACCAATGGCATCAATGCTGATCTCGTGGTGTTAGCCGTGAAGACCGATCCCAATGAACGCCACAAAGGTATGAGCTTGATCATCATGGAGCGCGGCCTGGAAGGTTTTGAGCGGGGGCGAAATCTGGACAAGATGGGCATGAAAGCGCAAGACACCGCTGAGTTATTTTTCAATGACGTTCATGTCCCGGCAACAAACCTCCTCGGCGAAGAGGGCCAAGGTTTTGCCATGCTCGTTGACAATCTTCCCCAAGAACGGCTCTCTATTGCGATTGCCGGAGTCGCCGCAGCAAAGGCAGCCTTGGAGTGGACCTTGACCTATGTGCAAGAACGAAAAGCCTTCGGCCAGACAATCGGTTCGTTTCAAAACACCAAGTTCGTCCTCGCTGAAGTGGCAACAGAGATCGAGGTAGCCCAGGCCTACATCGACCAGAGTATTTTGGCGCTTAATGCTGGAACGCTCACTGCCGAAGATGCCGCAATGGGGAAGTGGTGGTGCACGGAACTTCAAAAACGAGCGATCGATAAGTGCCTCCAACTCTTCGGCGGGTACGGCTACATGAGTGAGTACCCGATTTCTCGGGCCTATCGAGATGCCCGTGTGACCACCATCTATGGGGGAACGACCGAGATTATGAAGGAGATCATCGGGAAGTCACTTGGTCTTTGAGAACGCCAGATCGACGATCTGTTAGGTTGCCCACTGTGGAATATTGGGGGGTTGATAATGGCGGTAGTGCTCCATGACAAGCGCCGCACTTCCTTTGGCCGGACTGCGTGTTGCCGATCTCACGACCTTTCTCTCTGGTCCCGCTGCAGCTCGATCATTGGCTGAACTCGGGGCTGACGTCATCAGGATTGAGCCACCCCAAGGAGATCCCACAAGGGCTGGTGGGGGCCAGATCGGAACGCCACCTTCTGACTTCTATGTCGCTCTCCATCGAGACCGCAAAGGTGTAGCCCTTGACCTCAAGTGTGAGGCAGGGCGCTCCGTGCTCTACGACCTTGTCCCGCACTGTGATGTCGTACTCGAGAACTTCCGCCCAGGGGTTACCGATCGCTTAGCCATTAGCTATTCCGACCTCGCACCACTTCGGCCCGGCCTCATCTACTGCAGCGTGACCGGGTACGGCAGCGACGGACCGTTAGCGAAACAGGTCGCCACCGATGGTGCAGTCCAAGCCTTTGGTGGGGTCCTCGAACTCTCCGGGAGTGCAGGAGACTTTGGCCTCCCTGTTCCACTCCCGATGGTTGACTTGATCGTGGGGGCAACGGCTGTGCAAGGCATTCTCGCTGCCCTTATTGCGCGTGATCGAACCGGGGAAGGCGCCTACGTCGACGTCAGCATGCTCGAATCGTTACTCTCGTGGCTGTCGGTTGCTGATCGGGAAGGGATGTTGGCTCCACCGACGACTCTTGTCGTCATCGCCAAAGACGGGGTGGCCCTGCTGGTCCAAACAGTCATGCACTTTCATGCACGCCTCGTCTCCCTTCTCTCCACCATCACTGGCTGCGAGGGCCTCGCCAGCGATCCTCGCTTTGCTACCCGCGAGGATCGTCTCGTCAACCGCCACGCCTACGAAGAACTCGCTCGAAAGGCGTTCGCTACGAGAACAAGCGACCAGTGGCTCACTGATCTTGGTGCGGTCAGTATCCCGGTCTCTCGTATTCAAACGATCGATGAGGCCTTGGCGAGTCCACATCTGCGAGACCGCAATGCCCTTCTTGATCTCGACATCCCACACCTTGGACAGCGCACGGTCCTCGCCCCACCTATGACCTTTAACGGTCTACGCAAATCCTCGACCACCCCACCACCGGCCATCGGCGAACACACCGAAGAGGTACTCCGTTCTGTCCTCGGCTACTCCGACGCCGAGATCGATCGACATCGCTCTGAAGGCGCGTTCGGCGATATGGGCGCTTCCTAGCGATGCGTGCCCTGCGTGTCCATGACTATGGCGAACCGAGCGAAGCACTCGTCCTTGATCTCGACGTTCCTCTCCCTGAGCCAGAACCTGGGCACCTCCAGGTAGAAGTTGGTGCGGCTGCGCTGGGACTCCCCGATGTGTTGTTGTGTCGAGGAAAGTACCAACTTCATCCAGACCTTCCTTTCTCTCCCGGGATGGAGGCCGCAGGCATCGTCTCGGCAGTCGGCGAAGGAGTGAGTACCGACCTCATCGGACGTCGAGTCGTCGGGGTCCCGGCACTTCCCTCCGGAGCACTCGCCGAGTCGTGCATCTTTGCCGCACACAATGCGTATCCGATTCCCGATGACGTAGACAACATCACCGCCGTTTCCTCACATATCTCAGGGACGACCGCACACCTCGGTCTTCACCAACGTGCCCAACTGCAACCCGGCGAGACCCTGTTGGTCCATGCCGGTGCTGGTGGGACCGGGTCGGCGGCGATTCAAGTGGGATGCATTGCTGGAGCACGGGTGATCGCCACGGCAGGAAGTGCTGAACGCGCCAAACTCTGTGAGGATCTGGGCGCTGATATTGGTATCAACTCATCATCGAACGACATCAGCCAGGCAGTACTCACCGCCACTGACGGTCGAGGCGCTGACGTTATCTTTGACCCCGTTGGCGGCACCATCTTTGACGCGTCAAGAAAATGTATTGCGTCAGAAGGTCGACTTATCGTCATCGGCTTTGCCGGAGGAGAGATTCAGCAGATCCCCGCCAACCACGTTCTTCTTCGTAACTACTCAGTGCTCGGTCTTTACGTTGGGGCTTATGCGCACGATCAAGCCGGCCAGGCCTTGATGCAGGGCGTGCACGGTGAGCTGATGGCCATGATCGCCAAGGGGTCGTTTCGCCCGCTTGTCTCAGGGGTCATCTCACTCGACGAGGTCCCCAGCGCACTCGAGGCGCTGCGTGACCGGAGCGTAACTGGACGCGTCGTTGTCGATCTCCACCAACCGTAATGACCTCGATCGAGAATCATGGTCTCGGAGTCGATGGCGTACACTGCGGGAACTAACTGAGCGGCCACCACGCCCTCTCGACCGAGAAAGGTCTGTCGATGTCGTTCGAACACCAAGACGTTGTGGTTATCGGAGCAGGAATCGCTGGCATCAGCGCAGCGCATCACTTGGCGAACAGTCAGACCCCAAGGGACTTCGTTGTTCTTGATGCACTCGATGGTCCGGGCGGTACGTGGCGTACTCATCGCTTCCCGGGTGTTCGCTCTGACACCGAAGTCTTTACCCTCGGGTATCGATTTAAACCGTGGACAGGAGATCCCTATGCCAGCGGACCTGAAATTCTGGCCTACCTAGAAGAAGTCATCGACGAAGAAGATCTTGGTCGCTTCTTTCGCTATGGCGTACGCTTACTTTCTGCTTCTTGGTCGACGGGTGAGCAACAGTGGACGCTCACGCTTGAGACCCTTCATAATGGAAGCTCATCGCAGAGCACAATGACCTGCGGGTTCCTCTGGATGTGCCACGGTTACTACCGACACGACGAACCCCACCAGCCAGCGTGGCCAGGACGGGAACAATTTTTGGGGCGTTGGATTCACCCACAGCAGTGGCCAGATTCACCTGACCTTGATGGTCAGCGCGTTCTCGTTATTGGCTCCGGAGCGACAGCCGCCACGCTGGTGCCAGCGATCGCGGAACAGTGTGCGCATGTAACCTTGCTCCAGCGTTCGCCATCTTATTATTTCCAAAGCCCAAATATTGATGAATTGGCGAATCAACTGCGCTCCCTTGATACGCCAAAAGAGTGGATCCACCAGATCGTTCGAACGAAGGCCGTCAATGAGATGCAATCCATAACCGCGACCGCGAAAAACTTTCCGGGGCCCATGAAAGACGGGTTGATTGGGATGGTCGCTGCACAACTTCCCGAAGGCTACGACGTAGCCACTCACTTCACGCCGCGCTACGGACCAGCAGACCAGAGAATCTGCCGCATCCTCAATGGTGATCTCTTCGCCGCTATCAGCAATGGCTCGGTCACCATGGTGACCGATCAGATCGAAACCTTTACCCCCGAAGGGCTGAGGACCGTAAGCGGGGCCGACATTGCCGCCGACGTGGTCATCACAGCAACCGGATTCGATCTGAGTATTTTTGGCGAAGCGGCGTTCTTTGTTGATGGCGTCGAGATTGATTTTTCATCAACGGTTACCTACCGCGGCGTTCTCTTTTCGGACATTCCGAATTTGGCGTGGACTTTTGGAGCCTTACGTCTGAGTTGGACCATGCGAGTAGAACTCGTCGGGGACTTTGTTTGCCGATTACTTGACGAACTAGATACTCAAAGGGCGAGCAGCGTCATTCCAACCCTCGGCAGTGACCACGACATGACTGAGTTGCGGCCCTTTGTCGACCCTGAGGAGTTCTCACCTGGTTACCTCGTCAGGTCATCACATCGCGTTCCCCGGTCGAGTCAACAAGAGCCATGGCGTTATGACATTGATTTTTGGTCGGAGAAAGATCGACTCCCTGCCGTCTCATTGAACGATGAATACCTGAATTACGTCTCAAGCCAAGCTGCGGAATAAGCGTTGCAAATCTCTTTCCTAAAACGGTCGCTCGCCGACGATACTGGCTCGCTCCATTACCCGGCGTTGCGGCCAGTAATCGCTGAGCGCAAAATGCTGCACCGCTCGATTGTCCCAAAACGCTACCGAGTGCGGTTCCCATTGGAATCTGCACTGATATTCAAGGGCATTCGTTTGCGAACTCAGGAAGTCAATGAGTTCATGACTTTCCGCGGGATCAAGCCCAACGATTGTTTCGGTGAAGGCCCGATTCACGTAGAGCAACTTCTTCCCCGTTTCGCCGTGTGTCCGCACTACGGGATGGATTGAAGGTGGGAATTCTTCGTGCATCTTTGCTCGATGTTCATCATCAAGCGAGTGACCAAACGCCTTGGTGAAATCATTCACCGCCTGAAAATCGGCTATCCGTTCCTTCATCTTGTCGCTTAATCCCTCATACGCTGCATACATGTCACAAAATGCCGTATCGCCACCGATTGATGGAATCTCGATTCCGTGCAGCACCGCTGCGGCCGAAGGAATTGCGCGCCACGGAACATCCGAGTGCCAGACATTCTCAAAGCCACCAACCTTTGCCTCTTTTTCAAAGCGGACCAGTTGAGGTTCGTCAGTGTTACCGGGAATAAATGGGTGTGTCTCAAGATCGCCGAATCGACCAGCGAAGGCCACGTGCCCCCCAGGTGTCAAGGGCTGATCTCGAAAAAAAATTACCTTGAAATCAAGTAAGCAGCGCCGTAGTTCGCCAATCGTCGCATCATCGAGGGGCTTCGTGATGTCCACACCATGGACGAGTCCGCCGATCGTCGCCCCAAGGGGTTTAACGCGAAAGCCTTCATAACGGAGTTGAGCGAGTCGCTCGCGTTCTTCAGCCAAATGCGTGACTGGCCCAACCATGACATCGTAGGGATGAAGTCGCACGCGCTCTGGCTTCACCACTGCTGCTGGATCAACTAATTCAACCATTTCACCACCTCCCTGGATGCAATGACTTTTATGGTACTCGGGACTCTTTGGAACGTGAATCTCATGATCAATGATCCCTAAAGCCTCCGTCGCAGTGTACGCAGGCCCACTGTTAGGAATCTAAAGAGTTTGACGCCTCCCCATGCAAGGTCGTTTCCTCGTTCCGTGCCTCTTGGCAGTTGTCATCTCGGATCTGAAAGGATTCCTAATTGGTAGAGGTGGCCGAGGACTTCATTCGCTGCTGCCTCGATGGTGAGAGATCCACTGGTGTGAAGATGAACGTCAGGATTCTCGGGTTCTTCGTAGGGTGAGTCAATGCCCGTGAAGTTATCGAGCTCTCCTCGGCGTGCCTTGGCGTAAAGGCCTTTGTGGTCACGCTGTTCTGCAACTTCAAGTGAGATATCAACAAAAACCTCAACGAACTCTCCCTCGCCAACCAACTCTCGAGCGAGTTGACGCTCCGCTCGAAACGGCGAGATAAAAGAACAAAGGACAATAAGACCTGCGTCGACCATGAGTTTTGCTACTTCCGCCACTCGNCGGACGTTTTCAACTCGGTCGGCATCCGTAAAGCCAAGNTCATGGTTGAGGCCATGGCGAATATTNTCCCCATCAAGAAGATAGGTTCGATGCCCGAGGTCAAACAGCCGCTGTTCAACAGTATTNGCAATCGTTGATTTTCCCGAACCAGAAAGACCAGTAAACCAAATCACCGCNGGTCGCTGATTGTTCATCTNCGAACGNCGAACTTTGTCGACTTCGACGGCTTGCCAGTGGACNTTGTCAGCTCTTCGTAGGCNGAAGTGAAGCAGCCCTGCGGCGACGGTGGCGTTGGTGAATCGATCCACCAAGATAAAGCCACCCGTCTCTCGGTTCTCCACGTAAGGATCAAAGGGAATGGGCTGATCAAGGCTGAGATTGCAGACACCGATCGAGTTGAGACCCAAAGTTTTCGATGCTTGATGGACCAATGAGTTGACGTTCACCTCATACTTTGGTTGGGAAACCGTTGCCGCTACGGTGCGCCCCCCAATCTTGAGGACATAGGGCCGACCCGGCAACATCTCTTCTTCAGCCATCCAGATGAGGTGACATTCGAACTGATCGGCCACGCTTGGCGGAGCTTGTGCATCGGCAATGAGATCGCCTCGCGAGATGTCAATTGCATCTGCGAGACAAAGAGTCACCGATTGGCCAGTAATCGCTTCACTGAGATCACCGTCAGCGGTCACGATACGCGTAATCGTACTTTCAACGCCCGAAGGAACAATCCGCACTGCGCCCCCAACCTGAATTCTTCCCCCAGCAATTTGACCTGCGTAGCCGCGAAAATCGAGGTCTGGTCGATTCACCCATTGAACAGGAAATCGGAACGGCCCACGCGAGCGCTCGTCATCGACGTCGACGTTTTCAAGGTGTTCAATCAGTGTCGGCCCTTTATACCAAGGAGTATGCAGTGAGCGCTCGGAAATATTGTCACCTCCAAGTGCAGAGATGGGAATCGCCGTAAACGAGGAAATGCCGATCCCCTCGGCAAACGATCGATAGTCAGCAACGATGCCGTCAAACACTTCTTCGGAGTAGTCAACCAGGTCCAGTTTGTTGATCGCCAGGACAACATGGCGGATGCCGAGAAGCGAAACCAAGTAGCTGTGCCGCCGTGTTTGCGTCAGCACGCCTTTTCGTGCATCAATCAAAATGACGGCAAGCTCTGCAGTCGAAGCTCCCGTCACCATATTGCGTGTGTACTGCTCGTGGCCTGGAGTGTCGGCCACGATGAATTTTCGCTGTTCTGTGGAGAAGAAGCGATACGCAACGTCGATCGTGATCCCTTGTTCTCGCTCAGCCGCTAAGCCATCAACCAGCAAGGCAAAATCTAAGTCGCCGCCTTGGGTCCCTATCCGTTTGGAATCAGAAATCAAGGCAGACAGATGGTCGTCAAAAACTAATTTCGAGTCGTAGAGGAGGCGCCCAATCAGTGTTGATTTTCCATCATCGACACTTCCACAGGTAATGAATCGCAGCATGGACTTGTTCTCATGCTGCGTCAGGTAAGCCTCAATGTCTTGTTCAAGTAGTTCATTGGCGACATGGGCCATTAGAAATAGCCCTCCTGCTTCTTCTTCTCCATCGAGCCTGTCGAATCGTGGTCGATGACCCGGCCTTGGCGCTCAGAACTCGTCGTCAGCAACATCTCTTGGATAATTTCTGGCAAGGTTGAAGCGGTTGACTCAATCGCTCCTGTGAGCGGATAGCAGCCCAAGGTGCGAAAGCGAACTGATCGCTCGGTGATCTCTCCAGGCTCTCTCGGCATTCGATCGTCATCGACCATGATCAGGGCGCCGTCCCGTTCAACAACTGGCCGCTTCGCTGCGAAGTAAAGCGGAACGATGGGAATTGATTCGCGATAGATGTACTGCCACACGTCAAGTTCCGTCCAATTCGATAGCGGAAACACGCGTACGGACTCTCCTGGTTGCACGCGAGCGTTGTAGAGGTGCCACAACTCGGGCCGTTGGCTTTTGGGATCCCAGCGATGTTGTGCCGAACGAATAGAGAACACGCGCTCTTTGGCCCGGGATCGCTCTTCGTCTCGACGGGCTCCACCAAAAGCCAAGTCGAATCCGTGCTTGCCCAACGCCTGTTTCAACCCTTCGGTCTTCCAGACATCAGTGTGCGTGGCTGACCCATGGTCAAAGGGGTTGATGCCGCGAAGGAGGGCGTCGGGGTTTTGGTGGACAATTAATTCCATCTGGCTTTCAGCAACCATGCGGTCTCGGAATTCATACATTGCTCTGAACTTCCACGTGGTATCCACATGGAGAAGAGGAAACGGCGGCACCGAAGGAAAGAACGCTTTCTTCGCCAGGTGCAACATCACCGCTGAGTCTTTACCGACGGAGTAAAGCATCACCGGGTTTTCTGACTCGGCGATTGCCTCTCGGAATATCTGGATGCTGTCAGCTTCAAGTTGCTGCAGGTGCGTCAATCTATCGATTCGATGCGAACGAGACGACATCGTCCTACATTAGCGAAGGAACAGTTCCACCTTTTCGTCCATCGTTTGAAGTCATTCCTTGCTTAATGGTGAAGCCGAGAATGCTAATGGTTTAGGACGCGTTCGCCCGCTCCAACTTCACACCAGGGAGCTCCGGGTTGTTGCGCCACTGCTCTAAGTAGCCGGCCCACTCAAGAAGACTCCCGGCGTAGACCAGATTTCGGGCCGCTTTGGCGTCGGGAGCTTGAAGTTCACTGTTGTAATAGCCAGGCGTACAGGTCTGCACGTACAGTCCTCCGCCCGCTGCAGCCCCGTACAGCACCATCAACCACTCTTCTTCGGCAGCTTCCTCGGGCTCAATGGCTTCGATGCCGTTCGACTCGCACTCATCGATAATGAAGCCGAGTTGCTTCGCCGCTTCAGCGATCATATGAACAAAGTTCGTTCCGAAGGCCCCTTGGGTCAAGCTAATCAGCAGCATGTTCGGGAAGCCACTGGCCAAGACACCATGCAAGGTGTGCGAGCCTTGTGACCAACGCTCAGAAAGTGAAACGCCGTCTCGACCCTTCGGGTCAAAGCCCAGCCGCTCATTCAAGTCGTTGTTGATTTCGAAGCCCGAAGCATAAATCAACAAGTCGACAGGGTACTCAACACCGTCAACGACGGGTCCATTTTTGGTGATCTCTTCGACACCTTGACCGTTGGTATCGACCAGGTGGACATTGGGACGGTTGAATGCCGGCAAGTAGTCATCGTGGAAGCAAACTCGCTTACAGTTCTTTCCCCAATAGGCCTTCAACTTGTCAGCCGTTTCAGGGTCTTCGACGATCGTGTCGACGCGTCGACGAATTTTCTCCATCGTCATAAAGTCAGAGCGCTCCAGAGCGGCCGCTTCTTCGTCTGACTCTGGGAACTTTTGCGTGTTCTCCCACATCACTTCGGTCCAGCCGTCTTGGACGAGGTCAACCTCTGGCTGGACGCCGGTGACGCAATGGGTGAAGTTGAGAATCCGCTCTTCTTGCCATCCAGGCTTTTGATTCTTGAACCACTCTGCATCGGTTGGTCGCTGTCCTCGCTCACCAACGGCGCTTGGGGTGCGTTGGAAGACAAAGAGCTCTTTTGCGTACTTGGCTAATTGGGGAACAGCTTGGACCGCGGTGGCCCCGGTTCCGATAATCCCGACACGCATGTCGGCCAACTTGTCCATCGGCGTCGTGGCGCTTCCACCGGTGAAGGTGTAGTCCCAACGACTGGTGTGGAAGGCTTTGCCAGCAAATCCTTCGATGCCTTGGATCCCCGGAAGTTTCGGCTTGTGCAAGATGCCACCGGCCAAGACAAGAAAGCGGGTGGAGAGTTGGTCGCCACGGCTGGTTGTGACCAACCAACGACGCGTCTCATCGCTCCAGACGGCATCGGTGACTTCAGTTTGGAACAACGAGTGGGGATAGAGATCAAACGTGCGTCCCATCAGTTGGGTATATTCAAAGATCTCCGTTGCGCTGGCGTAGCGCTCAGTTGGCATGTAGCCGGTCTCTTCTAAGAGCGGGAGGTAGGTATAGGACTCAACATCGCACATGCAGCCTGGGTAGCGGTTCCAGTACCAGGTCCCGCCAAAGTCCCCTGCTTTTTCCACTATGCGGAAGTCTCGGATGCCACGCTTCGTTAAATCAATCGCCGTGAGCATGCCCCCAAAACCACCACCAACGATGACCGCCGTCGTCTCTTCGATAATGGCATCACGAGAAAATCCGGGCTCGACGAACGGATCTTGGTCTAACTTGGCGTTCGTTTCCTTGAGGTTCTTCCACTGACCGGTTCCCTCGGGACGAATACGCTTCAGCTTTTCGGCTTCGTAACGTTGACGTAACTCTTCTACTGAGAGTTCGATCTCGTTGTTCTCATCGGCCATTGCTGATTCCTCCCCTTGCCTACTGACTCTCGTGAGCCTGTTGGTACTACTAGGCACATTGTGCCACGCCGGGGCAGGAATGTCCTCTTCGCCAATTCACTGAACGGAGAAGCCCAAGGCCCCATCGCTGTGACGCCCCAATTACTGTCGAGGCCGCTCTTTCATGGGGTCCAGAATCGAAAGCGGCGCCACGGTGGCCGGGCGGGTTGAACTGCCATAGTCAACATCAATAATCTCGCCATCATTCGACAATCCGGTCTCCACAATGGCCAGCGCTATCGGCCCAAATGCCGGGCTCATCGAGGGACTCGTCAGGACCCCNATCTCCCGTCCGTCCTTTGTTAACGCAGCACCATATTCAGGAAGATCATCGCCCTCGAGTACGAGTGTCTTCATACGATTCGGGGGCTTGGACGCCACTTCCTTCAGCGCACCGCTGCCTTGGAAGTCAACCTTGTCGATGGCCACCATCTTGTCCAGCGACAAGTCATACGGGGTGCGTTCGTGCTCGTCGTAGTCGTAGGCCAACACNATCAGGCCCGCTTCAACGCGGAGTATTTCGATCAGGTCGACGCCAAAAGGCGTGGCCTTCATCTGATTGACCACCACATCCCACAGGTCAATCGCGTGGTCTGGCTTGACGAAGAGTTCGTAGCCGAGCTCTCCTCCAAATCCTGTGCGTGACACGATACAAGGCACTCCCCCGACGGTGGTCTCTTCGGGGATAAAACGGAAATAGCCGAGCTTCGAGATGTCGACCCCAACTAACGGGGCGAGGGCTTGGCGGGCACGACGGCCCTGAATGCCCAAATGCGGCATAGAGAGCGTGACCGCTTCAATGTCTACGTCAAGGCCTTGGGTGGCATCAGCGAAGTACTCGGCACGCTCTGGACCGTTGGTCATGACCCAGAGTCGATCTTCCAAGCGATAGACCGTTCCGTCATCAACCATTAATCCATCAGCATCGAGAAATCCTCCGTAGCGAACTTGGCCTACTGCGAGATCACGAATGTTGTTGGTGTGCACGCGCTGTGCGGCTTCAACCGCATCGGGTCCTCGGAACTCCCACTTATTCAGCGGCGAGACGTCCCAGACACCCAGGTCTTCACGGACGCCCTGGTACTCAGCATCAAGATCGCCGAATCCTTCGGTCCACCACCACCCTGACTCCTCCATAAAGGTGGCGCCCATTGCTTCGGCGGCTGGATAAAACGGACTTTTCCTGGATTCTGTTGTCATGGCTGAACCTTACCCGGTTCTCGGGCGTCCTGTTTGGTCATTCAGTTTCTCTCGAGCGCTCCGTTTCTACGCCTCGTTTTTTTCCTTGGGGATTTCGGCTCTCGGCAACGACACGTTGAAGACCATGCCGAAGATTCTGATCACAAAACAGATTCCCGCCCCCAGGAGATACCACCACAACTGGTCTTGATGAAGTTCGTAGCCGATCGCAATCACTGACGATCCGAGAATTGCGGGGATTGCATAAAGGTCTTGTCGTAAGACTTCGGGCACCTTGCGCAACAAGATGTCTCGGACCACCCCTCCGCCTACGGCGGTGATAGCACCGAGGACGACAGCGGGAATTGGACCAGCGTTGTACTCAAGTGCCACACCCGTTCCGATCACGCAAAACAATGACAATCCGATGGCATCGAAGGTGTCAATCGAAGCGGTCCATGTGCTGAAACGGATCCGGAAGAGAAATGCCAGAATTCCCGCAACAAATACTGAAAGCAACACCCGCCAATCGAACAGCCCAGAAGGGCGCATTCCCAACAACACATCACGCAGGACTCCACCGGCCATTCCGACCGTGGCTGACAGCACCAGGACGCCAAAAATATCCAATCGAGCCCGAGCAGCAGCGAGACCTCCACTGACGCCAAAGACGAATGCCCCCACAATGAAGATTCCTTCAAGGTTATGACTTCCAAAAGCACGAACGACGGTCACCGTACCGAGAAGGCTGGGGTTGCCGAGCAAAGAAGTCACATCTAAGAGTATGGCTGTTGATCGCGAAACAACGACGAACCCACCGAGAACGCGCTGAAGCGACGCTGGGCTTGATCAGCGGAAACTCCATGAGTGAAGCGACCAATCAAGCCTTCACCACACAGGCCTCAAGGTTCTCTGCCCATTCTCACTAAGGTGGGGATGTTGTCGCTTGACGCCAACATATGTGTGACACGAGCAGGCAAGATAAGGCAAGGCAACGAAGTGAACGGGGGGTAATGGTTAGCAGCGTTGACGTACCAAATCTTCCACTCGCTCGTCTCGTACCGCTCGTGGGGTCTGAGCGCATCGCAGTGCTCAACGAGCAGGCTGCGTCGTTTCAAGAGCGAATCGGTGAGCGGACGATCTGGAATATCAATTCAACAGCCCAAGGAGGCGGCGTTGCCGAGATGTTGCAGTCGCTCGTCGGCTACGCCCGCAGCGCCGGGATCGATACGCAATGGCTGGTCATCGAAGGTTATGGAAACTTCTTCGCCATCACGAAACGACTTCACAACCAGATCCACGGGCTGGGCGGCGATGGCGGACCACTTGGCGAAAAAGAACGCCACGACTACGACGAGGTGATGGATGCCAACCTCGCTGAGCTCCTTGAGCTCATTGACCCTGGCGATCTGGTTCTCCTGCACGACCCACAAACCGCTGGGCTCGCTGATGCATTAAAAGATCATGGCGCCATCGTTGTCTGGCGGTGCCACATTGGCATCGACGAGTCCAACGAATGGACCGAGTCAGCTTGGGCATTTCTGCGCCCCTACCTCGAGCGAGTTGATCACTTCGTCTTCTCACGGCCCAGTTACGTACCGCAGTGGATCACTCGAGAACGAGTGGCGATCATTCCTCCCTCAATCGATCCGTTCTCACCCAAAAATCAAGAACTCGGCGCCGATGACGTGCGCCGTATCTTGACGACCATGGGACTTTTCGATGGCGCCGTTGACCAACCCGGAGAGTTTATTGACTACGACGGCAACCGCCACGTCGTCGAACAGTCCGCTGAAATTGTCCAATTCGGAGCAAGCCTCGACCCCGCCAAAGCGTTGATCATTCAAGTATCGCGGTGGGACCAACTCAAGGACATGCCCGGAGTGATGGCCGCATTTGTCGAACGGGTCCTCCCCGAGACCGATGCGCACCTCGTTCTCGTTGGCGCTTCGGTCTCGGACGTCAGTGATGACCCTGAGGGCGCCCAGGTGCTCAGTGATGTCATGGCGCAATGGTCACGCCTCAGCGATGCTGAGCGATCCCGGGTGACCCTCGTCTCTCTCCCTATGAGCGATCTCGGCCAGAACGCCGCCATGGTCAATGCCATCCAGCGCCATGCCAGCGTGGTGGTCCAAAAGAGTTTGGCGGAAGGCTTCGGCATTACCGTCACTGAGGCTCTCTGGAAGTCCAAACCCATGGTGGCCTCTGCTGTGGGTGGCATCAACGACCAGATCGCTTCGGGATGTGGTGTCTTGCTCGAGAATCCTCGAGACCTCCAGAGATTCGGTGACGACATCGCCGGTCTTCTGGCGCGTCCCCGTGCCATGGACGAGATGGGACGACGAGCCCATGCGTACGTTCTCGAGAACTACATCGGTGATAAACATCTACTGCGCTATGTTGATCTCTTTACCTCGTTGCTCGATTCAAATCCTTAACCGCTCGTCCATCGCCACCGGAGGCCACCATGGGTAGTTTCCCGCCAATTGCTGATTACGGATTCCTTTCCGACTGCGAGAACAACTGTTTGATTGCTCCGGATGGAACCGTTGAGTGGATGTGCCTACCTCGGCCCGACTCCCCCAGTATTTTTGGCGCTATCTTGGACCGCTCCGCCGGAGGATTCCGCCTTGGGCCTTACTCAACCCACGTTCCTCACGACCGCCGCTACATCCCAGGCACCATGGTCTTAGAAACCACGTGGCACACCTCGACGGGATGGCTCGTGGTTGAGGACTATCTCGTCATCAAGCCGGTCACTGAACTCAGCCGTCGTAAAGAGTACCGACGAGCTCCTGACGACTCGGCTGCTGTCGGCACATTGATGCGCGTGGCGACCTGTATCTCTGGCAACGTTGAAGTCTTTGCCAACTGTTCACCTTCTTTTGAGTACGGGAGCACCGTCGGTGAGTGGCAGTACGCAGGAGAGGACTACCACACCGCCACCATTGCGCACCCTGACGGTGACGTGAACCTCACCTTGCGCAGTTCACTTCGTCTGGACTGTATGGAAGGGCGCGCCTACGGCAGAACACGCCTGCAAAAAGGTGAGTCCGTCTACACCGCTCTGTCCTGGGGTGATCAAGGAGACCTTGACCTCGAGGAAGCCCGCAAAGATTTCGATTCGACGATTTCATATTGGAGGCGTTGGCTCAGTAATGGGCAATTCCCCGATCACCCTTGGCGCCAATACATCGAGCGTTCAGCCTTAACCTTAAAAGGCTTGAGCTACGCCCCAACGGGAGCAATCATGGCGGCACCCACCACGTCGTTGCCTGAGACACTCGGCGGAGACCGTAACTGGGATTATCGCTACACCTGGATCCGCGACTCAGCCTTCACCTTGCGTTCGCTCTATCGCTTGGGGTTCAACTGGGAAGCGCTTGAGTATTTTTCCTTCGTCTTTGAAGCCGTCTCCGACAGCAACAGGGGGAAATCTGGCAACTGGGAACTCCAAATTATGTACGGCATCGGCGGCGAAAAGGACCTCAGCGAACGGACCTTGGGCTACCTCTCGGGTTACGAAAGCTCCCGCCCGGTGCGGGTCGGGAACGGAGCCTGGAATCAGCACCAAAACGACGTCTGGGGAATGCTGCTTGATGCAGTCGACTCTCAGATGCGCCAAGACGCTGGGGAACTCGCTCGAGGAACCTGGGAAGTACTCGCAGGTTTTGTTGAGGCGGCCATTAGTCATGCTGGAGACCCTGACCAGGGAATCTGGGAGATTCGCGGAAACCCTGAACACTTCACCGCGTCGAAAGTCCTTTGCTGGATCGCTATGGATAAAGGCGCAGATCTTGCTCGCCAACGCAATGATG
>TBL_comb47_HYPODRAFT_10004553_pt1 | contig 15892 bp, 16 predicted proteins | sample TroBogypolimnion_40_FD_10682 | JGI IMG/M metagenome (IMG submission 10682)
GTTCTTTTCGGCGGAATGTACCAAACCAAACCCTTATTGGTGATGATGAAAAACATCCTCAATGTTGGGGTGCTGATTGTTCTTTTGCAATCGGTAACCTGGTTAAAGAAAGAGGAAAACCGCGAGAAAATCAGTGAATACTTTATCCTTCTTTTCTCAACCCTGATCGGGATGTATTTTATGATCTCTTCGGGCGATTTTCTGATGTTCTATCTGGGTCTTGAATTAGCTACGATTCCAATTGCTGCCCTGGCTGCCTATACTCACCACAATACCAAATCGGCAGAAGCGGGGATTAAGCTGCTCCTTACTTCAGCACTCTCTTCAGGAATTCTCCTGTTTGGGATATCCCTGATATACGGTTCAACAGGATCTATTTATTTCGATACTGTAACAGAGTTATACAAGAATTCACCGATGCAGGTGTTGGCTTTTATCTTCTTCTTTACCGGTATGGCTTTCAAACTTTCGCTGGTTCCTTTTCACCTCTGGACCGCAGACGTTTATGAAGGGGCTCCGATTAATGTAACTTCTTATTTGTCAGTAATATCAAAGGGCGCTGCAGCATTTATTCTGATTATTGTAATGTTCACAGTTTTCAATAAGGTTGCTCCGGTGTATAACCATATCCTGTATCTGATAGCTGTTCTGACCATGACCATTGGTAATCTTTTTGCGTTACGGCAGAAAAATATGAAACGGTTTCTGGCTTTCTCCTCTATCGCCCAGGCAGGATTTATCCTTCTTGGTATTTTAGGGGGAAATGTTTTAGGGATGACCTCTGTGATTTATTTCGTACTTGTCTATATTTTCTCAAATCTTGGCGCATTCGGCGTGGTCTCAGCCATATCTACAGTTACGGGCAAAGAGTCGATGGATGATTATGACGGACTCTATGCAACCAATCCAAAGCTGAGTTTACTGATGATGCTCGCCCTGTTCTCTTTGGCGGGGATTCCTCCGGTAGCCGGATTCTTTGGTAAGTTCTTCCTTTTTGCTTCTGCAGCATCTGCCGGTTATTACTGGCTGGTCTTTATCGCAGTCCTGAATGCAACCGTTTCACTATATTACTACCTGTTGGTTGTTAAAGCTATGTTTATCAATAAGAATGAAACACCGCTGGCCTATTTTAAAAGCGATTTGGCTACACGTGCAGGACTGGTTTTAGCCGGTCTTGGTATCTTTATTCTTGGATTCTGGAGCCAGATTTACGAGGTGATTAATAATCTGAGTTTCGGACTAATTCATTAAACTGCTTTTCACAGCATCCGCAGGAATGCTTCCGTCAGGGATTCGACTTCTGATTGCATACGCACAAAAACAAAACATCATGACACTGAAAGCTAAACATATCGTAGAGGAGATCAATGGGACACGTTGCACTGTTATCGAAAAAGGGGCAACTGCCGAACGTGCTGAATTCTTAAAGAACCTCATGGAATTCAATAAATATAAAGTGATTCTTGCAGACGAACCAATTGTGGAAGGGTCACCTGCACTTTTTACGATTGCTACGACCGATCTGGTTTTTAATCCGGTTATTGCGGTTTATGAACTTTCGCTGAAGACACCGGCTGGGCAAAAAGTTTCTCCAGCTTATTGGGATCAAAATTCTGCTGAATGTGTGGATGAATACTGGGAATTTGTAAAATAAACGGGGACGGATTTCATGCAGATTTCAATTCCAACGCTTTACAGGCCTTTCTAATGGTTATTTAGGACGCCAGGGTATTATAATTAAATTGGTTTTCTATCTTTCGTCTGATTTTCTCCATCAGCAGGAATACAGTCATCTCATCATTCAGATTAAAACCCGGATTGTTTTTCTTTTCAATATTCCTGACAAACTCACCGATCTGGTCCAACAGAGGATTGGATGGCATCGCATTTTCAGATTTTTTCGCCCTGTTTTTGGGTAAATAATTGATGGTGTTTTGCCCAAAATCGTAAAGGGTAATCTCCTCTCCGAAGTGTATAGACAGCAAATGTCTTACCTCCTGCTCCGAGAATTTAAGTTTAAGTGTTGCGGCTGAACCGCTTTTGAAATTCAAATGAACATTAAGGATCTCTGTTTCCCCGGAAGGGAGAATTCCACAGAACACTTCTACCATGTGAACCAGGGAATCAGCTGCCCGCAGAATCATCAGCAGATTGTCATTCAGTATCTTATCTGCCAATTCTTTTTTTGACGGAGATGTCTGCAAAACCTCAATGAAATCAGCATGATTTGAAGCAATTCGTATCTTTTTATGAAACGGGTGAAAAAGAAAGTCATTTTGAATCCAGATATAAGTATCCCCTTCATTGGCCAACAGGATTAATTGCTTTTGTTCTTCAGAAGTAAGGCATATCTTATCAGATAGAAACAAGTGACACCCGTTGCGGATTGCAAATGACAAATACTCCATGGTGCAAAATTGGGGGTCAACAACTATCAACAGATCGCAGATCAATGGAATAATTTCGGGGGAGGAATAGATCAGCGAGCGATCAAAAGCAGGATGTTGGCGCTTACCCGAAAAGAAAATACCCTCCCATTCCACCCCCTGGATTGTGCGCAGGGAATTAAACGTGAACATTTCTGTATCGCCAGGAAGTATGATTGCAGCACTTAACATTCTGATACAAATATAGTTTTATACGATCTCATGTAACGCTTAGCCGAATGGTTTTTATCAACCGTCGGGTGTTGACAAAGCCCAATTTTATGATAATTTTGTGCTCAGCTGGCCATTTGGCAAAGTTATTCGTCAACTTTGCATCGCAGTAGTAGAAATGGACAAAGTCTGCAGCACTTTAAACCCACTTTTATGAGGCTGAATTGGCGAAAAGTGACCACATTGTTTTATTCTGTCCAATTGAAGCTGATGGCAGAAGGATATGGACCTGAGATGATTGATAATTTATAAAACTTATAATTTGCAGATGGCACAATTTGAAGATAGCTTTATGCATCAGGGAATGCGTCGCAAACTGGTGGAAGAGATCAGGCAGAAAGGGATTACCGATGAGAAGGTTCTCGAAGCCATTGATTCAATTCCTCGTCATCTGTTTATGGACAGCACTTTCGTTCAATTTGCCTATGTTGATAAAGCATTTCCTATAGCGGTCGGGCAAACCATTTCTCAGCCTTATACCGTGGCCTTTCAAACGCAATCGTTACAACTTAAAAAATTTGACCGGGTGCTGGAGGTTGGGACAGGTTCAGGATACCAGGCTGCCGTCCTGTGTCGCATGGGAGCTTCTGTCTATACCATCGAAAGACAGAAAACCTTATATGAATTTGCAAGCAATCTTCTTCCTACGTTGGGTTACCGTCCCCATTTTTTCTATGGAGACGGGTATCTTGGACTGCCAACCTATGGTCCGTTTGATAAAATCATGGTAACTGCCGGCGCAGCCTTAGTCCCTGAACCATTGAAACAGCAACTTAAAATTGGCGGGATCCTGGTAATCCCCGTGGGAAATAACAAGTTGCAGATTATGAAAATCATCACACGTATCAGTGAGACCCAATACACAGAGGAGGATAAAGGGGGATTTGTTTTTGTTCCCCTGCTGGCCGGACTCTCTGATTGATCCAAACAACCATGCTTCAGCCTAAACGGGAACATCCAAAAGAAAAGACTAGCCTTCATCCAAGGAACCGGCACAGGGAGCGTTATGACTTTAAGTTGTTGATTGATTGTTGTTCTGCATTAGCTCCACACGTCAGGATGAACCCTTATGGCGACGAATCGATTGATTTTTTTAATCCGGAGGCGGTGAAGGCGCTAAACAGAGCATTGTTGAACTATTATTATGACATTGACTACTGGGACATTCCTTCCGGTTATTTATGCCCTCCAATTCCGGGAAGAGCCGATTATATTCATCATATCGCCGATTTATTGGGTAGCTGCAATCGGGGGAAGGTTCCGGTTGGTAATCAAATCAGATGTCTGGATATTGGAGTTGGGGCTAATTGTGTCTATCCCATAATCGGGAATAAGGAGTACGGCTGGTCATTTGTGGGTTCGGAGATTGATCCGGTTGCCCTGGAATCGGCCCGAAAGATTATTACGCTGAATCCTAATCTGACCGATAAAATAACGCTGAGACTTCAAAGTAATCCTAAAAATATCTTTGAAGGTATTATTGAAAATGGGGAATATTTTGATTTATCGGTCTGCAATCCCCCTTTTCATGCTTCATTGGCAGAAGCGCAATCAGGGACACGCCGGAAATCAGCTAATTTATCCTCCAAAAGAGTTGCCAAACCATTCCTGAACTTTGGTGGCCGGCAAAATGAACTATGGTGTGAAGGGGGAGAAGAGAGGTTTGTTGGCGATATAATTAGCGAAAGTCAAAGAATTTCAGGCTCCTGTATGTGGTTTTCCACACTGGTTTCAAAAGAATCGAATCTTAAATTTATATACGAGGCGTTAAGGAGGGCAGGAGTAGCCGACATTAAAACCATTCCGATGGGGCAGGGGAATAAAATAAGCCGGATTGTAGCGTGGACATTTCTTAACCCGCCAGAACAGGTAAAGTGGGTCAAAGAGAGGTGGGAATAGAGATAGGAGGCAAAAAATTAAACGCAGAGAATCGCAAAGTTAAGGCGCAGAGAATTAAATATCAATTACATAACGCCTCAATGAAATGATTTTTAAGATAATCGCTCTATCCACCAGCGGTGGATCCGTCGGCTGACGGATTAGTGACCTCAAATAAAATTGGAGGTCTGCGAATTGCAGTTGCCGAACAAAAAGCGGATTGAATATCAGTCATTTAACCCGTTTCGGGTTGATGTCCCTATGTTTCAATTTCCCCCGGCAATATGGCCGGGGGTCAATAACAGTAAACTCTTTCGAGCTTTATGTAAATTGCAGCAAAATTCGTTAAAATGGCACTCGACTTTCAGGGGTTTATCAATAATTACGTTGAAAAGCATATTAAGGCAAAGAAAAAGGGGAGGCGGTTCGGTCACCCGGATTACCGGTTTGGTTTACGGATAGGGAACGGGTTGTTTCGAAGGATTGTGTAAGGTTTTTAGGATAAAAAGGATTTGAACTTAAAATTTTTGTAACTTGCGTTAAATAAACAACTAGTAGGTGCAAAACGAAAACATTTACATAGATCAGCTTAAAGCCAGATTAAGTGAACTTGATCCATATCTTGTGATACTCTTTGGCTCTTATGCTTATGGTACTCCTGATAAGGACAGTGATATTGATTTATTGGTTGTTACGAATGACGAATTTACACCCAAAGATTATAATGAACGCATTGAAATTCAATTACCTGTAAGCAATCAAATCTTTGAGATTGCCAAACAGGTGCCAGTCGATTTAATCGTATATACTATTCCAATGTACAAACGATTTATCGAACAAAACAGCAACTTTGCAAAAGAGTTATTATCGAAAGGGAAAATTCTTTATGAAGGACACAACGCGACAGTGGCTTGATTTTGCAGAGACTGATCTGCGTACTTGTGAAAAATTATTGGATGATGATTTTTTAACCAATATAGTAGCTTTTCACTCGCAACAAGTTATTGAGAAATGCTTCAAGGCAATCAATGAAGAGCACGGAATACAATTACCTGGAATTCATACGTTAACCCGGTTATACGGGTCAGTTCAAAGCATATTGACTTCCCGGTCGATAACGTCTTGTTACAAATGACTGACGCAGTGTACACAACATCCCGATATCCTGGTGATTTAGGTTTGATTCCGGAAGGAAAACCATCGAAAGAACTTGCGGAGCAATTGTATGAATTTGCAATCTATATCTTTGATAAAACGTATAGACTACTGAAATAATGTTTATTAGTAATAATGTATTTAGCTGTAATTAGTGTAACCCCAATAAAGGATTACAATCTTATCCTCACCTTTGAAAATGGTGAGAAGCGTCAATTTGACATGAATCCGTTTTTAGATAAGGGAATTTTCGGGGAGCTTAAGGATATTGCAAAATTTAATTCCGTAAGGGTAAGTTTTGATTCCATAGAATGGGACAATGAGGCTGACCTGGATCCTGAAACCCTATATCAGGATAGCGTCAGGATAAATGAGAATTCTGATTTATAAACTTTAAAACGTCAACCCTTGATCGAATTAAACTTAAGGCAAATAGCTGTCATTGAGAAGTATCTAAGGGGTCAAATATCAGCTTTTCAGACCTCAGAAGAGGATATGATTACCTTTGGAGAAGTAATACATAAGGCTGAAAAGCTGTTACAGGAAACCGATGCAGATTGCGGTGATGATCTGATAGTTTGGTTCTATCGAAAATACAAACAGAACCTGAGTTTAAATTAATCAATAAAGGTCTATTGTTCAATCTTAAATTTTAGCGAAAATGCAGGCGTTAAATCGTTCAGTATATACAAATAAGATATACCTTTGCGGTGTAAATTAGCTGTATCATGAAAACGTTGTCTCTGAAAATAGATGATTCAATCTTCGGTGAGACTGAAAAGATTCTGAGTCAAATGAAAAAGCCCCGAAACAGGTATATCAACGAGGCGATTGATTATTACAATAAGTTTCAGAAGAGGATAATTCTTGAAAAAAAGTTAAGCCAGGAATCAGAATTGGTCAAAGCAGATTCAATGTTTGTGCTTAAAGAATTTGAAGAGCTTGGAGATGTTGTTTAATCAATACGAAATATGGACTGCTGATTTGAACCCTCAGATTGGGACAGAGCCGGGTAAAACAAGACCGGTTCTTATTATTCAAACAAACCTGCTTAACAAGATTCCCCATCCGTCGACAATTATTTGTCCGATTACAACTAATGTACAAAAAGATTCTCGAATTTTGCGGGTCAATATCAGGAAGGGAACTTGCAATCTGAATGAAGATTGTGATATTATGATTGACCAGGTGAGAGCAATTGACAATAAGCGATTACTCAGAAAAATTGGGGTATTGCCGTCAAATTTGCAGGAACTGGTAAAGGAAAATATGAGGATTGTTTTGGATATCGATTAATTTGATCTTTCTGAACCATTTTCTACCTTTGGGGCGCCTGATGAGGTTGGAAACACAGATATTTCCCCGGACCTATCATTGATCAATTGCCTTATTTGCAGTTAATTATTTAAATAGTCAAATCACCTATGCATATAAAAGAATTCACCTTTAATCCGGTTGAAGTAAATGCCATCGTGTTATGGGACGAAACGCTGGAGTGTGTAATCATTGATCCTGCCTGTTTTTATCCCGGAGAAGAGCAGGAACTCAAGACATTTATTGAAACGAACCACCTGAAACCGGTTCGGTTGTTGAACACCCATGGCCATTTTGACCATCTGATGGGAAACGGTTTTGTGGAGCGAACCTGGGGGCTGAAAAGCGAAATTCACCGGGAAGATACTTTTTTGGTTGAACAAGCTTCGAGCCAGGCCTCGATGTTTGGAATGCCTATGACCAATCCCCCTTTACCAGGAAGCTACTTTGAAGATGGCGATCTGATCACGTTTGGGAATTCAACTTTAAAAGTCATTTTTGTACCGGGACATGCTCCGGGTGGTGTGGCATTCTATTCGGAAACTGACAAATTCCTGATTGGCGGGGATATCCTTTTCTATGGATCTGTAGGTCGTACCGATTTACCGCAGGGCAATCATGAACAGCTGATCACAGGAATCAAGGAAAAACTGATGGTGCTTGATCCCAATGTAAAAGTTTATTGCGGACACGGTCCGGAAACAACCATCGGAGCGGAAAAAAGAAATAATCCGTTTTTGAATTGAAAAATCATATTTTAATCTCCTAAAAGAGATTAAAATTGTGACAGAAATATTTTATAAACAGGTTCTATTTAGTTTTGTTGGGAAGCTATTCTTAAATTTTTTACTTTTGATACAGCCTCAAATAATAGGCTTAGCGGCAACCCTGAATAGGGTTAAACGTTTATTAAACAGTGCGTTTTCAACCCTTTCCGGGTTGATGAGTTTGCGTTTTCTATACCCCAGCCTTGCTGGAGGTTATTCAAATTTAACCACTTCGGGGTATGTCTATCAATGAATTTTTGAGCTGTTTTTTATTAGTTTTATTTTAAAGAGTATTTCCTAAAACAAGTTTAATAGTGCAAAAAAACAGTTAAAATGGCTATAGATAAATTTGTGGGCCGGCATATCGGACCACGCGGGGAAGATATTCAGGAAATGCTTAAAGTGATAGGGGTACAGTCACTTGATGAATTAATCGATCAAACGGTTCCATCCAACATCCGGCTCGGGAAACCATTAAATCTTCCAAATGGATTAACCGAAAGAGAGTACTACCGGAAGATTCTGAAACTTGCAAAGAAGAATAAGGTTTTCAATACCTATATCGGGATGGGGTGGTACGATACCATCACCCCCGCTGTTATTCTGCGCAATATTCTTGAAAATCCTGTCTGGTACACTTCATATACCCCTTACCAGGCTGAGATATCGCAGGGAAGGCTTGAGGCCTTGCTGAATTTCCAGACCATGATTTGCGAAATGACGGCTATGCCTCTGGCGAACGCTTCATTACTGGATGAAGCTACTGCTGCTGCCGAGGCTATGCATATGATGTATGCTCTTCGTTCAAGGGGACAGGAGAAGGCCGGAGTAAATGTTTGTTTCGTGGATGAACTGATCTGGCCACATACGCTGGATGTTCTGATCACTCGGGCCGAACCGCTCGGAATTGAATTGAAAATCGGCAGCTTTAAGGAGCTGTTGCCGGAAGAGAATTGGTTTGGCGCAATTTTACAGTACCCCAATTCCAACGGAGAGATCGAAGATTATGCCGGATTTACAAAAGCAGTTCAGGAAAAGGGGTGTAAAGTTTCAGTTGGGACAGACCTGCTTGCACTGGCTTTGCTCACCCCTCCGGGGGAATGGGGTGCAGACATCGTTTTTGGTTCGTCACAACGTTTTGGCGTTTCAATGGGATATGGAGGTCCTGTTGCAGCCTTCTTCGCCACCCGTGATGAATACAAAAGGGATCTACCTGGGAGGATCATTGGCGTTTCGAAAGATGTCAACGGGAAAAACGCCTTGCGTATGGCGCTTCAAACCCGCGAACAACATATTAAACGGGAGAAAGCCACCTCCAATATATGTACTGCACAGGCACTTCTGGCCACTATGGCCGGAATGTATGCAACTTACCACGGTCCTGAAGGGATCAGGGCCATAGCTGATCGGGTGCAAGGTATTGCTTCACTTTTATCGGAGGAGATTACCAAACTGGGATACCGGCAGGAGAATATAAATTTCTTCGATACCATTCGCATTGATCTTCCCCGCCATGTCAAGCGGGAAGATATCGAATGGCTGTCGTTGGATCTGGAAATGAATTTTCGCTATTTCCCCAACGGCCAGATTGGATTAAGTATTGACGAAACTACAAATATTGAGGATATTAACTGGATTCTGGAGGTATTTGCCAAAGCGGCCAACAAACCGGTTCCTGTAATTACATCCATCTCTGAAAATAACTCCATTGATAGTGCATTTCTTCGTAAAACAGAGTATCTGAAACAGCATGTTTTCAGTAAATACCGCTCCGAAACGGAGATGGCTCGTTACATCAAGCGTTTGGAGAAAAAAGATATTTCACTGGTTCATTCGATGATCTCCCTGGGGTCGTGTACCATGAAACTAAATGCCGCGACTGAAATGTTGCCCCTGAGCTGGATTGAATTTAATGGAATCCATCCATTCGTTCCTAAAAACCAGGCAATGGGTTATCATGAACTTATGGAAGAATTGCGCCGTGACCTGGCAGAAATCACAGGGTTTGCAGATATTTCATTGCAGCCCAATTCAGGAGCAGCCGGTGAATATGCAGGATTGCTGGTGATCAGGGAATATCATAAAAGCAGGGGAGAGGGGCACCGAAATGTCGCTTTGATCCCATCCTCGGCACACGGAACAAATCCTGCAAGCGCCGTGATGGCCGGAATGAAAGTAGTGGTCGTCCCCTGTGACGATCGCGGAAATATCGATATAAATGAATTAAAGATCAAAGCGGAAGAGTACAAAGATGATCTTTCCTGTTTTATGGTCACCTATCCTTCCACGCATGGGGTATTCGAATCGTCGATTACCGAAATGTGCAGTATGATCCATCAGTTTGGCGGTCAGGTTTATATGGACGGTGCCAATATGAATGCGCAGGTTGGTTTGACCAATCCGAGCCGCATCGGTGCCGATGTGTGCCACCTGAATCTCCACAAAACCTTTGCCATTCCGCATGGGGGTGGTGGCCCGGGAGTTGGACCAATCTGTGCGGCAAAACATCTGGTTGAATTTTTACCAGCTCATTCGGTGATGAACAACGGACATGTGGGAATTCATGCCGTTTCGGGCGCACCCTGGGGAAGCGCTTCTGTCCTGACTATTACTTATGGTTATATCAAGATGTTGGGTGCTGATGGCCTGACAGATGCTACCAAAATTGCAATTTTAAATGCCAATTATATCGCCGCGCGGTTGAAGGACAATTATGGTATTTTATATACAGGTGAGAATGGCAGGGTGGGTCACGAGATGATTCTGGAATGTCGTCACCTAAAAGCTGCTTCGGGAATTTCGGAAACTGATATTTCAAAACGGTTAATGGATTATGGGTTTCATGCACCAACCCTTTCGTTTCCGGTTCACGGAACCTTGATGGTTGAGCCAACCGAGAGTGAATCTAAGGAGGAACTGGATCGTTTTGTGGATACGATGAATACCATTTTCGAGGAGATCAAAGAGGTGGAAACCGGAGTTGCTGATAAGACCGATAATGTTTTGATGAATGCCCCGCATACGGCTGAAATGTTGACTGCCAACGAATGGACTCATGCCTATTCGCGCGAAAAGGCAGCTTTCCCGCTTGATTGGCTTCGCGAGAATAAGTTCTGGGTCCCTGTTGGCCGCGTTGATAACGCCTGGGGCGACCGCAACCTGTTCTGCACCTGCGAGCCGATGGAGAATTATAAATAGGGAATTAAGAGGAAGAACCACATTAGTCACAATAGGACACAATAGAATTATTTGGGAAGAGCAAGATTTCATAATGGGTGATTGACTTTGTTAATTTTATGTTTTGTGCATTGTTGGCATTTTATTGTCTATTGTGACCTATTGTGCCTATTGTGGTGATATTTATAAAAGTAAGAAAATGATATGTTTTCCAAATGCAAAAATAAATCTGGGCCTGAATATCCTGCGAAAAAGAGAGGATGGCTATCATGAACTTGAGACGGTCTTTTATCCGATAGGATTGAAAGATGGTCTCGAATTTATTGAAAATAAGCAAAATAAGGTCAATTTTTCAGGTTCGGGTATTCCTCTGAATATTGATCCGGAGGAAAATATTGTGGTTAAAGCATACCGTTTACTGGCTGCAGATTACCCACTTCCGGGACTTGATATTCATTTGCACAAAGTGATCCCCTTTGGCGGTGGATTAGGTGGAGGCTCTTCAGATGCTGCATTTTTAATGAAAGGTCTTAACGAGAACTTCGAACTTGGCTTATCAACAGATCAGCTTAAGAGTTATGCTCATAAATTGGGGGCAGACTGTTCCTTTTTCATCGAAAACAAACCTGCATTTGCCACCGGAATAGGGGAGAATCTTCATGCAATTGATTTGTCCTTAAATGGATATTTCCTGGTTCTGGTAAAGCCTCCGGTTGGTGTTGGGACAAAGGCTGCATATGCCGGAATCAAACCCGGAACTCCCAAACGCTCCTTGACTGATATCATCCATTTGTCGTCTCAGAAGTGGCAGGAACATCTCGTAAACGATTTTGAGGCGTCTGTATTTCCGCTGTTCCCTGAAATTGCCAAAATCAAATCGAAACTGCTTAGTAACGGTGCTGTTTATGCTGCCATGTCAGGCAGCGGATCGTCTGTTTTGGGATTGTATAAAGATGAACCTAAGCTGGAATTGGCCGATTTCCCTCCGGATTATTTTGTCTGGAAAGAATGGATTTAAGAAGAATAATTAAAAGTGGAAATTGTAAAGTGCAAAATGTAAAGTGGATAATTAGCTAACCGATTGATTAATAAATTATAGTATATTTACTTTGCATTTTGCATCTTTCATTTTACATATTACCTTCCCCTTTTTTATTTAAGGTATACTGTCAGAGATGAAATCTTAATAAATAATCACTTCATCCGCAAACAAAAATCCGTGCTGCCCATTCTTTGCAAATATCCTGACGAATCTCCCCTTTTCTCCCGCAAGATCAAATTTAAATTCTTTAAAAGTGAGAGAAGATTGAGTCACTGGAATATCGTTTTTAACCATTTTTACCTTTCGGAAATCTTTCCCGTCATCTGAAAGTGAAACTTCCACAAAATCAGGCATAAATACCCCCGGTCCGGTTTGTTGCATAAATGATACAGAGAGGCTTTTCAGCCCTTCGCCTTTCCCCAGATCAATGGTGACATCCATATCATTGGTGTCAAAACCCTGCCACTGTCCGTCTCCGTAAGTGAGGGAACCGCGGTATCCATTGACCAGCGTTGTCTCTTTTTGTGCAGGATAACCTTTGCTGTACGGCTGATTGTAAACCACCTTTTTATTGATTGCCAGATGAAAATCGATATCCAGTCTGACCGGTTTTCCTTTCATTTTCCCATTCTCAAAGATTGCAGCACATATCTTTGCAGGTCCCGTGACTTCAAAACTTCCGCTATAGGATCGGGAAGATGTTGTGGGTTCAGACCCATCCAACGTATAATTAATCTCAGGATTAAACTGCTCGCTTTTAAAGCTGACTTTTACCTTTTTTGCATCATAATCAAATTTGGTTCCAATTTCCAGGCTATAGGCTGGCCGGCAATAGTTTACATTCAGCCGTTGCAGGAGCCGGTAATGTGATTGCAGCCTGGTGCTGAAACTTTCAAAGTTGCGATTTTCCTTTTTCGACCAGGTCACCTCGGCCATGGCAATCAACCGAGGATAGGTCATGTAATCCAGATGTTCGATTGTTGGGATATATTCTGTCCAGATATTGGCCTGCGCTCCCATGACAAATCTGCCTTTTGAGCCATCAAGTTCAGCCGGAACAGGTTCATAGGAATAGACGTTCTTAGTGGTCAGATAACCTCCAATTGCCAGAGGCTGGGTTGCAGGATCGCCCTGATAATGGTCGAAATAGCAATAGTTGCCAGGGGTCATAATCACATCATGCCCCATTTTAGCAGCGGTTATGCCACCCTCTTCACCGCGCCATGACATCACTGTTGCAGCGGGGGCCAGGCCACCTTCAAGGATTTCATCCCATCCAAGAAGTTTCCTACCCTTTGACGATAAAAACTGTTCAATCCGGCGTACGCCATAGCTTTGCAGTTCAGACTCATTTTTGAGTTTCTCATCACTGATTCTTTTCTGGCATTTAGGACACTTTTTCCAGGCGGTCTGATTGGCCTCGTCACCTCCCACATGAATATATTCCGATGGAAAGACCGCCATCACTTCGGTAAGCACATTTTTCAGAAAAATGAAGGTAGAATCATTCCCCAGACAAAGTTCACCATTTACAAAAGGTTTACCTGAACAGGCAAGATTGGGATAGACCGCCAGCACCTCATCAGAATGTCCGGGCATTTCGATCTCCGGGATAACCGTAATTCCGCGCTGGGCAGCATAAGCTACAATTTCACGGGCCTGTTCCTGCGTATAATAACCACCATAAGCATTGGGGTTTCCTTCCTGCAGAAAATGACGCGGGCTATCCCACCATTCTTTCCAGGTTTTGTGAGTGCGCCATGCCGTTTTGGAGGTCAGTTCGGGATATTTTTTGATTTCCAGCCGCCATCCGGGGCCGTCGGTCAGATGCCAGTGAAACTTATTCATCTTGTACAAAGCCATCAGGTCGAGAAATCGCTTGATTGTGGGGATCGGAAAGAAATTGCGCGATACATCAAGCATTACTCCGCGATAACCAAACCGTGGATGATCGTTTATCTCGGCACAGGGTACCTCCCCCGGTTTTGGCTGAAGTAAGATTAATTGCAAGAGGGACTCCATTCCATTGAGTGCGCCGGCGTTTGTTCGAGCTAATACTGTAATCCTCTCCGGGGTAATTACCAAACGATACCCTGCGCTGTCGGCTACAATTTCCTTTCCGGCATGAGCAAAGTTAATCAGGGTTTGGCTATTGGTTGCCGGCATTATTGCAATAGCTTTAATATCAGCCTGTTTTACGAAAAATGAGGCTACTTCCGAAAATAAAGGATCACTTTGCACTTTTGTCGCTGATGTGATTATGAAAACACCGGAATGCTCAATTACCTGGGTGGGCTGAGGAATAATCGTAATCCTGCCAGACTTTTGGGCTGCGACAGATGAAAAGACAGCCGCGATGAACAATAGGGCAATAGAATATTTTACACGCTTCATAAGGGAACAGATTTTGATTTTATATTGTCGAAGTTAATTTATTTTTATTAATTTTAAACTTAGTTTCGATCAACCATGAAGTTCATTTTTAACCAAATATTTATAGCAGGAATTATGGAAAAATTACAATCCAGAAGAAATTTTTTAAAAGTATCAGCGACAGGTGCTTTAGGAGCAATGGTTCTTTCCGAATATGCTTTTAAAGCGGCGCCGGTTGATCCCAAAACGTTCGGTATAGGTCTTCAGCTTTACACTATCCGTGATGCCATGGCAAAAGATGTTACTGGATCTTTAAAGAGGGTTTCTGATATTGGATTCAAATACATTGAACTTGCAAGCTATTCAAATGGAAAATTTTATGGTTATGAACCTGCAGATTTTAAGAAACTTGTAAATGATCTTGGTCTTGAGGCCATCAGCAGTCATACTCAGGTTGAGGCTTTGGGAATCACGGTGGATAATGCAAAGAAAATGGCGGAAGACCATGCCAAACTTGGAGTTAAGTATTGCGTACAACCCTGGGTAGTTGAAGAGGCCCGGACAACAATTGCCAGCTTTCAAAAAATGGCAGCAGACTGGAACAAGGTGGGTGGTATCATGAAAGAACACGGAATTCAGTTTGGATATCACAACCATAATTTCGAATTTGCTAAGGTGGGTGGTAAAATTCCCTACTATGACGTTTTTATGAAAGAACTCGACAAGGATCTGGTGACCATGGAACTCGATCTTTTCTGGGCGACAAAAGCCGGGCAAAATCCGGTTGAGATGTTCAAAAAATACCCCGGCCGGTTCCAACTCTTCCACATGAAAGACATGTACACCAAAGAAGCTCCGTTCTATATTCCTTCCACTAAGGACTTTGCTCCTGTCGGGGCCGGAGTTATCAATTTCAAGGAGATTCTGGCTGCCAAAAAAATTGCCGGATTGAAATATATGTTTGTTGAGCAGGACTGGACAAAAGATGGTAAACCGTTTGATTCAATTCAGACAAGTATCACCAATCTTACCACCAAATTATTGCGTTAATTCTCGGTTTTTAAATAGGAGAGAGGCTGCCAGGGAGAATTGATTTCCGGCAGCCTCTGTTTTTTGATTTATAGATTATAGCTTTTAAATTATTTTGTTATCGCCGAACAGATAACGGAAATTGTTCGTCGTTTGAACGAATAAATTCATCTGTATTATGAGTGCATTGGAAATATCAGAAAAAGATTTTTTATCAGGGACACGCCATGGTATTCCAAAATCAAAACTTTTGGCTATTTTTAAAAAAGAAAGAATACCTTACACTTAAGGTTCCTTCAGCTGTCATTAAAGAAGAATTCAATATTATTTTAAACCCGCTTCACCCCGACATCCAACGGTGTAAATTTATCAGTGCAGTACCTTTTTCAATGAAAGTCCGAGCCCGACTTCTTTGTGACCTGAACAAGTCGGACCCGGACTAAAATTCAGGTCGGACCCGGGCTTACTTTGATTATTTTTTAAATAGGATACTCCACTCC
>TBL_comb47_HYPODRAFT_10004555_pt1 | contig 15885 bp, 22 predicted proteins | sample TroBogypolimnion_40_FD_10682 | JGI IMG/M metagenome (IMG submission 10682)
AAACTCATAAAAGAAAAACTCATAAAAGAAAAACTCATAAAAGAAAAAGTCATAAAAGAAAAAGTCATAAAAGAAAAAGTCATAAAAGAAAATCTCGTAAGTAGATAAATTAATAAAAAAAATTGAAATTAATTTGTATTTATACCGCTGAACATTTAAAATGGCACACTTCGTAGAAGTGTCATTTAAAAACGTTAGTGGTATCTGACCTAAGAATATTTAAAACGGTACGTTTTAAATATTCCACGGTTTAAATCTTTAATATAAATTAATAATACAATGATCCAAACACGAAGTATGACTAAAAAAAGAATGGAAATTTATAGGGAAAATGAGGTCCGCAAAGAAGAGGTTTCCAAATTTTTATATAAAAACTTGGACATTAATATTAATAAAAATAATAAAAATAAAATTAAAAGTGTGTTAATTATATTCAATTTTATACTAAATAATATTAACCATTTCAATTCAATAATCAACAAAGATTATTATAAAAATTTAAGACCAGCCATAATTAGCAAATTAAATAATCTAATTGTTATTATTGAAAATAAACCAGTAATAACAATTTTAGAATTATTATTACTTGATTTATTGAAAAATCCAATCTTTAACGAATTAATAAAATAAAAATTGAAATACTTTATTATAATATTTTATAAATCAATACATATTTACATAATGAATTTATCCAATGTTGTTGAAAATTTATTTATAGAAGATAAAATAGATGAAATTATAGATAAAAGAGAAGAAAAAGAAAGAGAAGGAGAAGAAGAATATTTACCCATTTTTAGATATAAATTTTCCAAAGAAATTATGGATATATTATATGAATTTTCAAAAATACATCAATATGATGATCGCAAAATATTTAAAGAGTCGTGGATTTCTTGGATAGAAATTCATGAAGATATTATAAATATTGAAATTAAAAGATTAAAACAAAATGGATGTATTAAAGATATTTTAAAAAAAATGTTTGTTAGTTCAAGATATTATTTTAGAAAAAAGTCAACCGTCATACAAGAACAAAAAAAAAGAGGCTCTTATATATCTGTTAATAAAAACTTGTTGATCAGTATGGATAATCATATTATAGATAATATTAAATTACAAAATTTTAAACCATCAACAGGATTTACTGATTTTTGTATTAATAATACAAGTATTATTAAAGAACAAATATTACTATTATCTTTACAAAATATCAATGATTTAGAATATATTCACAATAAGATTAAAAAAACATATAAAAATAGATATTTTACCGCTTTATCAAATTTTAGAAAAAGTTAAGCAAAATTATATACAAGAGATATGGGGGATGGATTAGAGCGTAGCTTTTTGCTACACTTTTATCAAAAGTGTATATATTATGAATACAAATTTATATGATAATAAAACAATATATTTTTTTAATGGTAAAGAATTTATAGCAAATATATACAATAAAAATAAGGTTCGTCATAATACTAATAATATTAATTGTAATACTAGTCAAATTAAACGAATGGATTTTTATTATACAAATGAATTTGAATTTAATAATATTATTTCTAATTTACCTTTTTCTTTTTTATATTTCCAAACAATTATTAGTAATAAAGAAGTTAAATTGAGAGAAGTTTCAAACGAAAATGAAGAAATTTTTGAAGATTATTTATATAATAATATTGTTCAAAATAATAGATATTTTTTACTTTTATATAAAAATTACAACTATAATATTTGTCAATTTATTTCAAATATACATAATCCTCATAAACTAATTATATATAAATTATACTGGAGAGAATATTTACAAAATGCTATTGATTTATTAAATTCTAAAAATATCGTCATTGTCAATATTGATATTTTATGTAATTCTAATTATAAATGTATTATTTCCAATTTCTCTCACTCTTTTATTTTGGATAATGATATTTCAATTAAAAAAAAGGATATATTGAATAAATATATATTTACTCAAGATATTCATGGTGTGGATAAAGAAATTAATAATAATATGCCTCCAGAATATCATTTGTTATGTTATATAAACTTGAATAATATTGAAACATTATCAAGAATAAATATTATTGATTTTATTGATATATATTCACAAAAATCCACACTTGTTGTAAATGATGTGGATAAGTTTATTGAAAAATATACAAAAACGGGATTTAAAGAAATTATTAAATCTGCTAATCGATGGAATTATATACAAATTCAAAATTTATTAACGTGATTTTCTTGTTCTTTTTGTTTTCTTTGTCTTTTTTGTTTTCCTTGTCTTTTTTGATTTTTTTGTCTTTCTTCTTTTTGTCTTTCTTCCACCAAAATTACTTTGATCTTTTACCGTATTATAACTTTCCTCTAAATGTGATGTATTATTATAAAGTTCATTTGATTTACTATTAATTGCCTTACGTAGTGGTTCATTAATAGTTTTATTTATCATACCTGTAGGATCATTTCGGTTTTTATAAAGTTGATTTAAAGAATAAATTGGAACTCCTAGTCCAACTGCTGCTGTACCGACCATTTTTACTCCTTCATATGCTGGTGTAAATTCAGGAGCATAATTTTCAGCAATATATTTAGGAGGACTTTTTAAAAAACTTCCAAGAGGAGTTTTACTAAAGGTATTCACAATACCTAAACCTTCTTTAAGAAATGGTCTTTGTTGAACATATTTGTTTGTCACTTTTGTAGATTTATCAGCAATTTTTGTTCCTATGTTTGTTCCTAATTTTGAAATAAGTTCTCCAGACCTTGAAGCAACTCCTGAAAAAATCTTTGAAGCCATTTATAATTATATTATATTATATTATTTAAATAATGGAAGATTTAACCTCTCGGTCCCCGACTGACCTCCAAGGAGGTCATATAAATAAAAACATAATTTGGTATATGTTTTTATTATTATATTATGTAGTAAATAAAATATTGTTTTGTAGTGGTTTTTAATACACCCCCCCCCCTTTCAGGGACCGAGAGGTTAAAACGACACATTTTCAATCTTCTTGGGTCAAATACCGCTAACATTTTTAAATGAGTGGTATAAATATTTAATGTCTTTTTCGACGTTTTGTTCCACATGCCTTGGCAGCTCTTCGTTTTAATGTAGAGCATTTTCTACTCTTTTTACTTGAAGAAGGAGTTGATGACGACCCTTTTTTATATACTTTGGACGCAGCTTTCATCGCATCTTTTAATTTAAAATTACTATTTTTTGAACGACCTTCAGCGAACATTTTTTTTACTAAATCATTCCAAGCACTCATTTATATTATATATAAATATTATTAAACTATTTTTATTAAACTATTTTTATTAAACTATTTTTATTAAACTATTTTTATTAAACTATTTTTATTAAACTATTTTTATTAAACTATTTTTATTAAACTATTTTTATTTAATAAAAAAATTGAAGAAGTAATATAAAGATATAGTTATAATTATTAATAAAGCAAAATGGTTAAAAACAGTAAAGGTGGATCCGGACATAAAAAGATGGCTAGTAAAGGCGTGATTAGTTCAAGAGTTGTATCTAAAACACGTGTATCAATGGACGAATGTGAATATTACGCATTTGTAATAAGTATGTTGGGAGGTTCAAATTGTTATGTTATGTGTCAAGATGGAATTCAACGACTTTGTATTATACGAGGTAAATTTAGAGGCTCAAAAGGAAAAAGAGATAATTTTATTACTAAAGGATGTTGGGTTCTTGTTGGAGCACGTGAATGGAATTCTTCATCCACTACTAAAAAAGATGGAGAATACGAAAAATGCGATTTATTGGAAGTTTATAAAGATAATGATAAATCTTTCTTAAAAACAATATCAGGAATTAATTGGTCTTCATTTATAAATAATGATTTATCTATATCAAATTCATTATCCAGTAATTCAAATTCTAATAATGATTTTGATTTTTCAAATGATAATGTTAATGATGAATATACATCTTTAATTAATACATCCAAAACTACAGGTGTTATTAGTTTATCATTTGTTAAAGAAGAAGAGGAAGAAGGTATTGATATTGATGATATTTAATTTTATATAGTTTTAATACACATTTGATACAATAATCTATTTTGTAAATACATTAACGCATAAAGTAAAACTGTTGATACACTAATAAATACATTAATTGGTGAACTCAATAATTCTTTTAAACCCATTTTAAAAAATTTCATTATTACCGTAAATAAAGCCAAAATACCCATTAAAAAGGAAAAAATACAAAGAAAAGCAAAATAAGTACAATTTTTTTTTTCTAAAGGACCCAATAAATTTGAAAATACATCCATTATATATATATACACTTTTAGAAAAAGTATATATATATGACCAAAACACATAAAAATATTAATTGGAGTAATATGAAACCATCTTATTCTCAAAGAACAAAAATGAAAACTATATGTGGGTCAAAATGTTTTTTAGGAAAAAATAAATCTTTTCCCATTTGTAGAAAAAATACATGTAAAATTACAAAACTTGGAATACATGCGGCATATGTTCGTTCAAGACAATATAGGAAAAAAAATAGTAAATATTATAAAATAGCTAAAAAAGCTTTAAAATTACTTAATAAATAAAAATTGATTTAAATTTAGTTATTTATTAAATTGTTATTACACCATTATATATTATTGTATTTAACATGAGTTCTTCATCAGGAAATAGTGATTGGGGTGATTGGGGTGATTGGGGATTATTTATTGATTTAGAAGAGGGGTATGAAATAAAAAATAATTCAAATAAATATAAATCATTTCTTAAATATAAACCATCTCTTACATCCATTCAAGAATCAACTGACATTAATTTTGTTGAAAATAAAATATTTCATTATAAAAAATATGTAAATTATATTGAAGATAATGAATATGTTAAAATGGAAGAAGGTTTGTATAAATATTCAATAAAATATAAAAATAATAATAATATCATATACCCATATTATATAATTTGTTCTTGTATTATTTATATATTTATTCAATTTTAGTCAAAATATTTTGTAAAAATGGATTATTATAAATGTGGATATATATATATATATATGGTTTTTTATAGTCGTGGCATAGGAATGAATTTTCAAGATAAACATTTACCCAAAATATCAACACCACAAATAAGTAATAATTCGTTTTTAAACCAAGGAGTTAATCATACTTCTTCTAATCTTAATAGATGGGGTGTTGGTATGATTACAAGTATACATGGATTAAAACCTGGATGTTCTTCTTGTGGAAAAAAATAAATTCAATTATCAATTTTATTTTGTAAAAGTGTAACAAAAATTGTAATCAATATTTATAATGTTTACAACTTTTTTCATTTTAAACATCGAATTTTTCTAAAAATAGTTTTAATGACATTGGATACCAATTTAAAAAAATTCCTTTACCATATGTGTCACTACATTCAGTATAATATTTATAACGCATTTCATTATTATTCAATTCAGTATAAAATAAATATACTTTTTTCTTTTCTTCATCACTCATTATTTCGTTATATATTTTTTCAAATAATATATTAGCAAACCCGTCATCATTAAAATTATATATTTGTATTCCAAAAATACTACCATTATCATAAATTCCCATTTTTATAATAATATATATTATAAATTTATTATTATAAACGTGTGAAATAATAAGTGAAATAATGAGTATTTTAAACGATAAAAGTTATAAATAATATAAATTAATAAATTATATTTTTAATAAATAATATAAATATATAATAATTTTTACACTTTTTCTAAAGTATATATATAATGCCTGTTAGATTTTCACCAACTATGAGAGCTACCAATTTAAGCACATTATCCAATTATATTCCAATCACCAATACAAGACTTAATAATTGTATTAATACTTTATGTTACACTTCAAATCACAATTACATTTATCAGCCTTCATCTGGTTATGGAAAAGTTGGAACATCTGCTGCTGGATATTTGGCTAGTAGAAAAAGACTATAAATAACAAATTATCGTAATTAAATTGATGTTTAAACATTTAAAATATCATCTTTAGTTTCTTCTGATGCTGTTACTTCTGTTGATGTTACTACTGTTGGATTTACTTCTGATGCTGTTACTTCTGATGCTGTTACTTCTGATGCTGTTACTTCTGATGCTGTTACTTCTGTTGATGTTACTACTGTTGGATTTACTTCTGATGCTGTTACTTCTGATGCTGTTACTTCTGATGCTGTTACTTCTGTTGGATTTAATTCTGTTGATGTTACTACTGTTGGATTTACTTCTGATGCTGTTACTTCTGATGCTGTTACTTCTGATGCTGTTACTTCTGATGCTGTTACTTCTGATGCTGTTACTACTGTTGGATTTACTTCTGATGCTGTTACTTCTGATGTTGTTACTTCTGATGTTGATACTACTGTTGGATTTACTTCTGATGCTGTTACTTCTGATGTTGTTACTTCTGATGTTGTTACTACTGTTGGAGTTACTACTGATGCTATTACTTCTGTTGGAATTACTTCCATTGGAGTTACTTCTGATGTCATTACTACTGATGCTGTTATTTCTGATGTTATTACTTCTGATGCCGTTATTTTAATAATAGATACTTCTTTAGTATAATAATTAAATAATTTTACAGGATTATATTTTTTTAATGGAAGATGATAGATATTTAAATCTCTCATTCCTCCATTTTCAATATCTGTATTATCTTGAGTTTGATTACAATTATTACATATAAGAATGTATTTAAATTTTTTATTTTCAATTAAATAGTCTAAAAATGTATAAATATTATCTAATGACCAATAATGAATAACATCTTTCAAAATATACATATCTCCATTTATAATGTTTTCTTTGTCATTACATAAATCTAAATGTATAAAAGAATATTTTGGCAATGAATATTGTGTTGAGTTATAATCAATTAACTTTTTATATACATCATATCCAGTATATAAAATATCCAAATCATTATATATCAAATTTCCACATTTAAAATCTCCACAACCTAAATCAATAACAGTTTTAATATTATTACTATCAATAAATGTCTTTAAAAAAGGAACATAACCATCTTTATTATAATCTACATCACTGTCTATTCCACTACTACCACTATATTCAGAATTATTATTATTACCCCATAAATTATTCTCATACACATTTGTAAAAATTTCTTCCATTATAATATAATATAATATTATATTATCAATATTTTAATATCTAAATATCCATGTAATTAAATAACTGTATATTTTAATAAATTTAAAATATATGGTACCGCATCTGGTCCGGTATATAAATTTAATAAAGTACAGCTATTGGCTTGGGACCCATTATCAGATTCTCCTATAACAATTGAAAGGTCTATTGTCATTCCATTTACAGTCGTTAGATTACAATTTTCACAATTAAAATATGGTATTAATGAACCATATTCAACAATTATTGTCGTATTATCATTAATAAATAAAATTGTATATAAACCATCTAAAATGTGTATTATTTTAGCTTTAAAAAATGGTTTATTTACTGATTTTTGACAATATACATAATCACCTACAACATAAATATAACTACCATCTCCAGAAAGATTTGCCTTGTCATTTACATTATAAATATTATTATTTACATTGTCGTCACAATTACAATTATTAATTATAGATGTTTTCATTGTTTTTCCACCATATACAGGAAATGCTGGATTAAAGGGGATTGGAACTCCAAATGAAGTAGGAACGGGACCTCGTTTAAGATATGGTGCTTTTAAACGATTCATATAACGATTATAAGAATTATGCTTTATATCTACTCCAACTCCTCCCGGACTTGTTGCTCCAGGTCTTTCTCTCGTTTGACTATGTCGTAAACTACTTCCATGATAAAAACTACCTTGAGATCGACCACTATTTGATTGTATATGAGGATCTCGTCTATCACTTGATTGATTCCAATTAACCTTTATACTTGATAAAGGAGATTGATATGTTGATAAAGATCCTAAATTCATAGTATAAAGAGATGATGGTACTCTTACTGTTTTTTGAATAATCTTTTGTACTTGATATTGATATGCCGGATCATTTGATGATAAATTTAAAATATTAACATTACACATTATATATACATATACCTCCATATTTTAAATATTTTTGGGTTAATTTTTGGTTGCGATTTTGACAAAATAATTTTGACAAAATAATTTTGACAAAATAATTTTGACAAAATAATTTTGACAAAATAATTTTGACAAAATAATTTTGACTAAAAGTAAAAAATAAAAATTGATTTAACTTTTAAATAATATTATTACTTTATTATTATATTCATGTCTTTAAACACATCTCAACAATGTTGTAATATTTGTGGAAAATCATATACTAGAAAAAATGAACTCAAAAAACATTTATATATTTGCGAATTATCCAATCGTTCTCAAAGAGAAATTAATTGTGATGAAGAAGAAAATACAAATATACCCAATATTCCTCAATTATATAAAATTATTCTGGAAATGGGGAAAAAAATAGAACGATTGGAAAAACAAGCACAAGAAAATTGTCTTTTATTACAATATAATAAAAGAAAATTAAATATAACTCTTCAATTAAACAGTCAACAAAATTTAAAACCACAGCCTTTCTTCACATGGATTAAAAATATTATTATTACTCAAAATTATATTACAATGTTTTTTGAAAACGATTTTATATTTTCATGTTCACAAATATTCACAACTTTCGCAAATATCCCAAATATCCCCATTAAATCATTTATTGAAAGGAAAAATGTTATTTATATCTATGATGATATTGCTTGGAGAAAATTATCCAATGCCGATTTTATTATTCTATTAAAAACAATATATAAAAAAATATTTACATTGGCTTGTGAATGGAAAAAAATTAATCATGAAGAATTTAAAAATAATAATAAAACAGAAGAAATATATAATAAAAATATGATTAGACTTCTTGATATTATTGAATTTAATAATGATAATTTTAACAGTAAAATAAGAACAAAACTTTATCAATATACTAATACACTTTTAGATAATACACTTTTATAAAAAGTGTAGCAAAATACACTTTTATAAAAAGTGTAGCAAAAATCGCAACCAAGATGTAAAATATTATTAGCATAATCTATTTTAGAAAAATTAAATTTTTAAAAATGGATATACAATATTGAAAAAAAACAATTACTTTATCTCTTATATTTATATCTTGTTCCTTTTTTATTTTTAGAAATAATGATAACATTAATATATTATATAATTATTTATTTAAACCTTTTTACATTTAAATATACTTTTAATAAAGTCATATAAATCTTTAGTATTATTACTCCATCTTGATAATGGTTTTAAAATATCGGGTGCGATTTTTGCTACACTTTTTATAAAAGTGTATTTTGATACACTTTTTATAAAAGTGTATTATATGAAGAAAGAAAAAATTAATGGAATAACAACATATCATTTGGAAAAATTAATATCTGATGAAAAAATGGAAAAATTGTTTAGTAAAAAAATTAAACCTGATTTAATAAATTTAATTATAGATGACGATGCTGATGTATATACAACTGATGGTGCGTTATTAATGAAATTTAGAAAAAATATATTACCTAAAAATAATATTGATGATTTTTATGATAATATTATAGCATTTGCTAAAAAACCCACATCAAATAGGTCAATGACAATTGGAAATAATAAAAGCAAAAATAAAGATTCTAGAAAGGCCATGACAAATATTATAGGATATTTTGATATATTTTCACCAATGCAGAAATACTTGTTTAAAAAGAAAAATATTAAAACACCCATTGAAGTTAGAGAGACTTTTTTTATATCAGAATATCCTGAAAAATATAAAAAAACAATACCTTTAATACAAAATATTGATTATTTTTATAAAAAATTTATACCTTCCCATTATGAAAAACAACGGAAAAAAGCCAATCAAACACCATTCAAAATACCAAATACCGCATTTACAACAGTAACCACCAATGTAAACTTTCAAACAACAATTCATAAAGATAAAGGAGATGATGCTGAAGGAATGGGTAATATTTGTGTCATTGAACGTGGTAAATATTCCGGAGCAGAAACTTGCTTCCCTCAATATGGTGTTGGTGTAAATGTTAGAACAGGAGATATGTTATTTATGGATGTCCATCAATATCATGGAAATTTACCAATGATTAAAGAAGAACCAGATGCCATCCGTTTATCAATTGTTTGTTATTTACGCACCAATATATGGTTGAGATCTAAAAATAAAACGAAAAAATTTATGATACATCATAATAAAACTGTTAAAAAAATTAAAAAACAAAAATAAGTATTTGGATTTTAATTATTCAATTTTTATATATTTTTTTTATATATTAATAAAAAAAATTGATTTGAATTTTAAATACTTATTACTATACAATTGTATTTATACTATAGCGATTAAATCGTAAAAGAAAAATGGTACTTTATCCTCAACAAATTAAAGCAGCAAAGGAAATTTCAGTTAATTTTATCAATAATAATAGGTCTGGACTACTCATAGCAGATGTCCAATCAGGTAAAACATCAACATTTATATTTGTAATAATATTATGTTTTCTTAAAGGTATAATAAATCATGTTATTATTATGTGTTGAAATGCTGAAAAAGCGTTGAAAATACAATTACAAAAATGTATTGATGATTTTATGGATTCATCATTTAGACCTTATTTAGATAACCTTTATTCTGAAGATAAAGGAAAGATATTACAAATAGACAGAGATGTGGGTAAATTTTTGAATACACGTATAAAAATTTTGTTTGGAACAGAGTTAAAAAAAAACATTGATATAAAAGAAGGAACATTGATAATATTGGAAGAATCTCATACGGCTCAGTCAAAGGGACAATTACCAGATATATTTTTACAATCAAAAGGATTAACTTTTAATGGAAATAATCAACATCTTGAATACAATAAGGTGTTTATGTTATCTGTTTCTGCAACACCTTATTCAGAATTAATAAATATATATACACGAGAACAAAACAAATTCATTGTAATGTTGGAATCTGGAGATGGTTATCGTGGTTTTCAATACCAATTAGATAATAATTGTTTAATACCTTTTAATTCCGTTACAGACAAACTTATTAAAACAATGATAGATGATGTTGGCAAGAAAAAAGGTTTTATAATTGCGAGATCGACTTCAAAAATTGAAGAAAATATTAAAAGATGTGTTGAGAATTATAGACCAGATATTGATTTTATAACATTTGACCAAAATTCTAAAAAATTAGAAGATTCTGATGAACTTAGTATAAATATGCATTTAAATATCAAACCCGATAGACTTACCATAATTTTCATTAAAGGAAAATGTAGAATGGGACAAAATCTTAATAAAACACATATATTAGCCGTAATGGAAACATCCGCTACAACAAAAACCGATACATTGGCTCAATGATTAATGGGCCGTATGGCTGGGTATGATGTACATGATGGTGGTATTAAGATTTATATTCACCAATCAATTTTAAGTAGTGGAGAAATTGAGACGCATTTAAATATGATGAAAGGACATATGGTTGTTCCTACTAAAGGTCAAAATATTAAAAGAGGACAAAAAAAAACATCATCTTCTCTTGGATTATTCTCTATTCGTGCTATTAAAATTGAAAGTAAATATATTCCATCCAGAGAACAATCTAAAGATTTTAAAGTCATTTCACTTGATATAATTGCTGCAATTCGTAATGGAAATATGATTAATCCTAATGATGATGGACAAACAAGAGAATTTATTGAAAATATTATGTCGCCGGAATATAAAATTGTTAATCATAATTTATGTGGTAAAAATAAAACATATGAGGATATCCCAAATAAACTTTTTGTGTCCATTACAACAGAAACTCCATTTAAATCAACCAAAGGTGGTTGTGGATATGGAACAAATTCAGGAAAACAAATAAATGTATGGACTATGAAAGAAAATTATCCAGAATTTGGACTATGTAAAGGTGATGTATATATAACTGGTATGACGAGAACTCCTCCAGAAAATGATGGCAACATTCAATCACAAATATTAAAATTACCAAAATCATCTGGTAAAGAAATATTTTCACGAGCCATTAAAGGACCAAAAATATTACTTAATATTATTGAACCAACAATTACTTTTGAAATGAATTCTCTAGTAGAAGTAAATACACCAGTAGAAGTAAATACACCAGTAGAAGTAAATACACCACTGGAAGGTAATGACATACCACAAATATTCTTTACTGAAAGTTTTGTTGGTGGTGGTGGATGTTTAATTGTTTAAATTTATTAATGTAAACAATTCAATGTATTGTAATGTAAATTTGTATTTGTGTATTTATGTAAAAGTTGAATAATCGTAAAACCATAAGGTTTCTTTTTTTATTAAATTTATAAATAAATTTATTTTATTTTTTTATCAAGAATTTAGTATAATAAAAAGAGCGTAGCTTTTTGCTACACTTTTATTAAAAGTGTAATTAAAAGTGTAATTAAAAGTGTATTGGAAATGTTGGCTGCATTGACACTCCACAAACGCCTGGGTCGTTTGTCAAATCACTTCGTTCTAGTTTAATATATCCATTATCTCCCCAACTCGGACCCCAACTATTCTTCACCAACCAATATTTTATACCGTCCTCCACTCCATATCCAACTATCAACACACCATGATCCAACGTTGTTCCACACAACTTACTTGTAATAACACCTGACTTGTAACTTTGAAATACTGCCGTATCCGCTTCTATAGCTATTGATACAGCATTTGTCATTACAGCATCTTTTAATAATTGTTGATTATTTGCTGGGACATTATAACAACCTTTTAGTTTAATTTGAGAATTACACGTTGATGATTGACATGTTCCATCTTTTGCGGTATAAGGATAATCTGATTCACTACACAAACCATTATCAATAACATAAAAAAAGGCATGACTCATATCTCCTCCAGAACATCCTAAATTCATATATCGTTTAGAACAATCTACAAGCTCCTGTTCAGAAAGACTTACTAAATTTTGTGTTGTTTTCTTATGAGCACTTTCCATCGCACCTGTAGCCGAAAATGACCAACATGATCCACATTGTCCTTGATCTTTTACAGGTGTTACCATATACCTTGTTCTCTCAAATCCACTTTATCTGGAAGAGTTGAAAAATCAACTGATGACTTGTATTCATCACATTTTAATCCAAACATTAAAGACGTTGACGTTGATGTTGATAGTAATCCACTATTTCTTACATACAACTTAAACTCGTCTGGAGTTAAATCTGTAAATTGATTTATTCCCTTTGTATAATTTTGAGTTGTATCTTTATTATGAAATTCTATATCCTTTACATTTTCATTAAATATATTAAATCTATGGGTTAATTCTTTTATATCTTCATATTTTTTTTCAAATCTTGATTGAAATGTCGTAAATCTACTCCATTCAACATTAGCACTGACCCCAGAAAATACTGTTAACAATAAAAAAAATGTTTTAATTGACATTATTATATATTACCATTATTTTCTTTTTATATTCTTTTTATTATGATATTATTATTATTATTGTTTTAATTGTACCATTTTCATTATTAATATTACCACAATCTGGTTTATTTGTATATAGTGTACCACTATCGTTGGTAATTGTACCTAAAGGTGCAATTGTATTTGTATTAATTATACCATAAGTTTGGTTGTCAATTAAACCATTGTTGGTAATTGTACCAATGTTGGTAATTGTACCACCATCGTTGGTAATTGTACCATTATAATTGTTGGTAATTGTACCAATAGAATTGTTGGTAATTATACCAATAGTATAATTATTAATTGTACCACTGTTGTTAATTGTACCACCATCGTTGGTAATTGTACCACCATCGTTGTTGTTAATTGTACCACCATCGTTGGTAATTGTACCACCAGAGTTGTTATCAATTGTATCATTATTGTAAATTGTACCACCAGAGTTGTTCTCAATTGTACCACTGTTCTTAATTGTACCACCAGAGTTGTTCTCAATTGTACCAGAGTTGTTCTCAATTTTACCACTGTTGTCAATTATACCACCATCGTTGGTAATTGTACCAATTTGATTGATAAAACCCTTATTGGTAATTGTACCACCAGTTTGGTTGTCAATTTTACCTTTACCATAATTTGAAATAAAACCGATGATAAATGATATTAATGATTGAATTAAAGTCGTATTAATAATCTTCTTTTTTAATTATTTTATACTAACAAATAATTAAAAAAGAATATATTGTCATGAAATTATACCACTAACGAATTAAAATAAGATTTTTAAATGAGAATTCCATTTTAATTATGTGTTGGTATAAATAATTAATTTAGAAATAATAATAATAATTAATAATATATAAATGGTAAAATTAGGAAGAAATCATCCTTTAGTTCAATTAACAACAAATTCAGTTTGTTGTAGACCATCTCCAGTGAGGTATAATGTTAGTTATCAATTTAAAGCAACAAATATTAATGGAGGAGGAGGAGGAGGAGGTTCTCCAAAACTTGTTGGAACAACTAATTACAACCAACCTTTTTTTTTATTAATTACTGTAGATGACCCTAGTTTGGGTATTATTAATCTTTTATCTTCAAATGGTGGTTATTTATTTCCACCAGCAATTCCTACAAATGGAAATTGGAGTAATGATATTGATATTGGTGAGGGTAAGAATAACACTATAAATCCATTAATACTCAGTAATCCATCAATATTATTAATAAATTATTATAGTTCAATTAATGGACAACCTGGGATTAAATTAAATAATATACAAGATATATTTACATTACCACCACCATCACCATAACCACAAAATTAACGTTAAATTTAAAATATTTATCTCCATAGATTTATCATGGAGATAAATAACATATTTACCATAGGATTTAGATGTAATGTGGATGAATTTTTAATTAAAAATTTAAATATAAGAAACTATTCATCACCATTTTCGTATATGTTGATTGATCTTGAAACAGTTATTGAAAATATCAAAAATAAGTTTTTAAATTATGTAAATATAAATGATATTGAACAAATTAAACTTCCAAATGATTATAAATGGTATGGTGATAAATTATGGGGTAATGAATTTTTTTATAATAAAAAATACCCAATTAATGTAAATGATTGTATATATGATCTAGATAGATATTGTATATGGCCTCATCATGATTTACATGATAATAATGTAATAAAATCAATTAACACGCGATGCGAACATTTACTTAATACATTGGAAAATAAATCATCATCTTTGTTATTATTTTATATTGAAAAATTACAAGTTTCATTTAAGGATACATATTTTGATATATCATTATTGGATGGAATTGATTGTAATTTTTTAATTTTAATTCCAATTTTAAATTTTAACAAGGAACCATTTATATTTTACGATAATAATAAAATAAAAATAATATATTTTAATGCTTCAGAAGAAAGTTGGCGTGCCGATATTAATCATTGTACAGATGACTGGGATAAAGTAAAAGATATTATCAATTCTTCATATAAATTTAATATAGAATATAGAATATAGAATATAGAATATATTCACTTCCCAATAAAACGAAATAGATGAGGAGTTATTGGTTGAGCAGGATTAATATTAACACTATTATTTGTATATAATATTTTTGTAGATTTTATTTGAGACATTCTCTCACGTTCTCTTTGTCGTTTTAAATTATTCAAAAAAACCAATTGTTTATATTGACGCTCCGTTAATGGAGGTAATGGGTTATTTTGTTCTTGTTGTTGTTCTTGATATTG
>TBL_comb47_HYPODRAFT_10004556_pt1 | contig 15884 bp, 14 predicted proteins | sample TroBogypolimnion_40_FD_10682 | JGI IMG/M metagenome (IMG submission 10682)
CCGAACCCAGTCCGCGAACGGCTCATCCAGAGGATTCGCCCTACCCCAAGGCACATGATTCAGGCGGGGTCAGCGCCCCTACCCTACAAATCGCTCACCCACCCAGCGCCAGGATCCCCTTGAAAAAGAGCAGGATCACGCCGACGAAGGCGCAGCAGCCAAAGAACCCGCATGCGTCCATCCGGTTCCACTTGGTGAATTCCCAGTTGGAGTGCGGGAAGAGCTTGGTGTGGTCGAGGTGGGTCGGGTTCGCGTAACCTTGATCCACGGCGACAGCGTCCTCCTCAAGTGTGGGCGCCACCGGCGTCTTCAGCCGCACGTAAAACCGCGCCACCCGCGCCGGATCCGTGGCCGGCGTGAGCAGGCTGACAACCACCAGGATCAGGATCGGAAACGCGGCATCCACGACGTAGCGCGTGGTCAGCAGGCCCGCCGGGCCAAAGCCGGCGACATCCACGCCCAGGAGTTTCAGCAGGTAAACTTCGACGCGGAACAGGCCGATGCCCGTCTTCGCCGAGTTGAGATCCTTCGGGTTCACGTGCACCACGCCGTCCTCGAAATAGAGCGACACCGGTTCGATCCGCTGGGTCTTGGTGATGTGTTCGCCCTCGCGCGTCGCCCGGCCCTGCGCGACGTCGGCGGCACTGGCCTTGGCCTCAAACGTGATTACGCGCTCGTGCGTCATCGCGGTCAGCTCGCCCGACCGGGCCAGCGCCGGGATGGCGGGCACGCCCCAGGGGATGACGGCGACGAAGATCAGCGTGGCGACAACCTGGACGCGAACCGCCAGCTCCGTCAACCGGCGCCAGAGGAACATCAGCGTGATCGGCACGCCCCAGATCACCAGCAGCACGATCGCGAACTTCAGCAGCGCAATCACGCTGTGGAGGTAGAGCGCGACGCCGATGCCAAGGGCGAGGATCAGCGGCACGGTCAAGCGGGCGACGAGCATGTAGTGTTTCTCGGTCCGGCCCGGAAACACGGGCTCGTAGAGGTTCTTCACGACAAGGCCGGACAGCACCACCGAGCCGGCGCCGAGCAGGGCGAGCTTCCCGCCGAGGATGCCCACGATCATCACGCCGATCAGGCCCACCGGCAGCAGCGCCTGCGTGAGCAGGCCCCAGGTTTGGTCGGGGTCGGACAGGTTCGGGCCGAACAGTGCGACGGCGATCAGGCCGCAGAAACACCAGGCGATCGTGACGAACCGCTTGCTGAAGCCGCCCGTGACGGCGCCGATGCGGGCGGCGTATTCGTTCTTGGCCGAGCCCGCGATGGTCATGCTGGCCTGCGAGCCCACGATACCGACGAACTGCACCAGCAGGAGCGCGCCGATGGAATACCACGTGTATTCGCTGGCGTGGTCCCCGCCGAAGACGTTGAACATCGCCGCGGGCAGTTTCGCGTGCAGGCCCGTCACGCCGCCGATTTTGGCCAAGCCGAAAGGGATCAAAACGAGCGAAATCGTGATCACCAGCACGGCTTGCACCGCGTCCACCACCGCCGACGCCTTGAGACCGCCGAGCATGACGAACGTCGCCACCAGCAGCGACGATACGATATAGAACACGACCGGGTTGAGATAGGAAACGTAGGGCTGGAGCTCGCCGCGGTCATAGTAGCCTTTGAGCAGCTCGTAACGCGGGGTCGTGGGCGTCGTGGGGTGCGCCAGGTGCTCGTGCCGCAGCGCCGCAAATTCCTGGTAGTCCGCCACCATCTGCTGCTCGGTCACCGTGTAGGCCGAGGTCGGCTTCGTCATGAGGGGCTGCAGGGTCTTCAGCGCAACGACGTTGCCGCCGGCGATGCCGACGATGGCCATCAGGATGGTGGTGATGGCGTAGAGCGTCGCGAGAAACCGCCGGCCGAACCGGTCCTCGAACAAGTCCGCCATCGTGGTCAGCCGCACGCGGCGAAACCAGACATTGGTGAACCAGTAATACGGCGTGAGGAAGAGCGTGATCAGCGCCAGCCAGGCCCCGCCCGCGCCCTGCCGATACACCGAGCTGGCCGTGGTGGTGGCCTGACCCGGGTCGGTCATGTTGCCAAAGCTGAGGAAGAACTGGAACCACTTGCCCAGCGAGCGCCCGCCGAGGAAGAAATCGCTCTCGCCCTTCACGCCCCCGGAGTGCGCCTTGCCGATGAACAGGATCGCGATGACGTAGGCGATGAGGATGAGGGAGTCGATCCAGTGCAGGCCGAACAGGGTCATGGGAGGGAGAGGGGCAAAAGCCGGGACAGATTCCCGAAATGGAGCATTAGGCAGACTGGAATTGCCTCAGGCAAGCCCGGCTTGAGGCCTGCCGCAGGACGTCAGCTATTGATGTCGTTGTCCTTCGTCTCGTGCACCACGAAGAGGCATACGAGGCACGACATCGCCGCCACCCCGATCGGATACCAGAGGCCCGCGTAGATGTCGCCGGTGTAGACCACGATGCTCGCCGCGATCAGCGGCAGGAAGCCGCCGAACCAGCCGTTGCCGATGTGATAGGGCAGCGACATCGACGTGTAGCGGATATGGGTCGGGAACAACTCGACCAGGAACGCCGCGATCGGCCCGTAAACCATCGCGACGTAACTCATGAGCACGAACAGCAGCCCGATCACTTTCAGCCGGTCAATCCGCGCCGGATCGGCCGCCTTCGGATAGCTCGCGGGCGCCAGCGCTGCTTCGTAGGCCTTGGCGTCAAAGCCCTGCACCCGCATGCCGCCTGCCGTCAGGACCAGCGGCGCTCCGGTCGTCGCGGGCACCAACTGGAACGGAATGCCATGGTTGTTCAGGTAATTCCGCGCCAGGTCTGTCTCCGAGTAAACGTGCTTCATGCCCACAATCTTGCGGGCGGCATCCGAGGCCGCGTCCATCGTCACGTCCCAGATGCTCCGGAACTCACCCGTGTGCAGCTGCACCGGCGTCCGCGCCATCGCCTCGGCCAGTGCCGGGTTGGCGGCCACCGTGAGGCTCCGGAAGATCGGCTGGTAGGTCAGCACCGCGAGCAGGCAGCCCGCGAGCATGATGAACTTGCGCCCCACGCGGTCGGAGAGCCAACCGAACACGATCAGCAAGGGCGCCCCGAGCAGCAGCGCCGCGCCGATCAGCAGGTAGGTGTTCTCGTAGTCGAGCTTCAGCGTCGTCGTGAGAAAATACAGCGCGTAAAATTGCCCCGTATACCACACGACGCCCTGCCCTGCCGTCGCGCCGAACAGCGCGATCAGCACCAGCCGCGCATTGCCCCACCGGGCAAAACTCTCGGTCAGCGGCGCCTTCGACGTCCGACCCTGGGCTTTCATCTCGGCGAACACCGGCGATTCCTCGAGCTTCAGCCGGATGTAGATCGAGATGGCCAGCAGCAGCACCGACACCAGGAACGGCACGCGCCAGCCCCACGCGCCGAAGCTCTCCGGCGTCATCGTGTGCCGCGTCACGTAAATCACCGCCAGCGACAGGAAAAAGCCGAGCGTCGCGGTCAGCTGGATCCAGCTGGTGAACAGCCCGCGCTTCCCGTGCGGCGCGTGCTCGGCGACATACGTGGCCGCGCCGCCGTATTCGCCGCCCAGCGCCAGACCCTGCGCGAGGCGCAACACGACGAGGATGACCGGCGCCCAGAAGCCGATCGAGGCATACGTCGGCAGCACGCCGACGAGCGCGGTCGCCAGGCCCATCACGATGATGGTCACGAGGAACGTGTATTTTCGCCCGATCAGGTCGCCGATCCGGCCAAAAAACAGCGCGCCGAACGGCCGCACCGAAAAGCCCACGCCGAAGAGTGCGAGGCTGGACAGGAAACCGGCGGTCTCATTGCCCGGCGGGAAGAACAGCTTGCCGAAGAATGCGGCGAGCGTGCCGTAGATGTAGAAATCGTACCACTCGAAGACCGTGCCGAGGGACGACGCGAAGACGACGAGCTTGTGCTTGCGATCAAGCGCAGCATCCGCAGCGGCAGAGGGGGTACTCATGGGGCGCGGGAAACAGAATGGTTTCACCCGCCCAGCGCAAGCGTGGCGGCTGGGCTATGAAAAGGAGAACGGACCTCCCGGTCCGTTAGCTTGGGGCTGGGTTCAAACCAACGGACCGGGAGGTCCGTTCTCCCGCAATCCGTCCCCTGCCAAACACCCGGCTCCGAATGTAGGCCGCGAGCTTGCTCGCGCCGCCAGGAGCGCCTGCAAGCAGGCGGCCTTGGACCCGTTATCTCCACCCTACTCCCGCTTCAGCCCGCGCGTCATCAGTGCCTTGATCGCGGCGGCCGGGAGCTTGCCCTCGAACAGGATCGCATGCGTCTCCCGCAGGATCGGCGCATCGATGTTCCGCTCGAGGCACAGCCCGTGGAATGACGCCGTGGTCTTGTAGCCCTCGACCACTGTTTTGCGGTGCGCCATCAGCTCAGCCACGGCTCGGCCTTCGCCCACCAGGTAGCCAAACTGCCGGTTGCGGCTCCACGCGCCGTGACAGGTCGCCACCAGGTCGCCAAAGCCGCTCAACCCGTAAAATGTTTCCGTCCGCGCGCCCAGTGCGACGCCGACGCGCACCATCTCCGCCAGCGCGCGTGTGAGGAGCGCGGCGCGGGAGTTGTCGCCCAACTTCAGCCCGTCGCAACACCCCGCGGCGATCGCGTAAATGTTCTTCAGGCTGCCGCCATATTCCACGCCCGGCAGGTCGTCGCTCGTGTAAACCCGCAGCGTCGCGCCGCTGATCGCCGCCTGCACTTCCTGCAGCGCGGGCGTCCCCGCCGGGGCCGCCAGCACCATCGCCGCGGGCAGGCCGTGTGCGACTTCCGCGGCGTTGGTCGGGCCCGTGAGCGAGGCAGCCGTCACCCCGGGCAGGACTTCGGCGATGACCTGCGACGGCCGCAGGTGCGTGCCGAGTTCCAGGCCCTTGGCCAGGCTGACGATGAGGTGCGGCTTGGTCGTTCCCAGCGCCGCCCGCACGCGGCTGCCGGTTTCACGCAAGGCTTGGGACGGACACGCCAGCAACACGACCTCCGTGCCGGCCAGCGTCGCGTTCAAATTGGAATCCACCTGCAGCCCTGGCGGCAGCGGCACGCCCGGCAGGTAATCGACGTTCTCTCGGGTCGTCGCCAGTGCCTTGGCTTGCTCGGGGCGTCGGGGGACGAGCGCGACGGTCTGGCCGGCCCGCGCCAGATGCAGCGCGAAGGCCGTGCCCCAGGCGCCGGCGCCCACGACCACGAATTTCATGGGGTCCTGTTAACCACGGTTTACGGGATTGGGCACGGCTAATTTTAGGCCGTCATCTACGTGGCTTGTCATTCTGAGCGCAGCGAAGAATCCAGTGAGATACCGCGGCCAGCTTCGATGCAATCCAAGTGGATTCTTCGCTGCGCTCAGAATGACAAAGCAGGTGGGCCGGGCGCTCCGCGCCCGGCAGCGGCGCGCGGAGCGCACCGCCCACCTCACTTCAAAAATGCCGGGATCTTTTCGCCCGCGGTCATCTGCTCGAAGGTCTCGCGGGCATTGATCAGCTCAAAGGCGCTGCCGTTGACCATCACCTCGGCGGCCATGCCGCGGGTGTTGTAGCGGCTGGCCATGACGTAGCCGTAGGCCCCGGCGCTCATGAACGCGAGCAGCTCGCCCTCGCCCACTTCCTGGATCGAGCGGTCCTTCGCGAAGCAGTCGCCGCTCTCGCAGATCGGGCCGACAATGTCCGCCACCAGGCTGCGCCGCGAGGTGTCGCGGTGCAGCGGCACAATCTCGTGGAACGACTCATACATCGCCGGCCGGACGAGGTCGTTCATGGCGGCGTCGACGATCAGGAAATTCTTCCCGGCGCCCCGCTTGAGGTGTTCGACGCGTGCGAGGAGCACCCCGGCGTTGCCCACCATGAAGCGGCCGTGCTCGAGGAGGATCTTGAGTCCGAGCGGCGCCAGCAGGGGCGTCAGGGCCGCGCCGTAGGTTTCCGGCGTGAGCGGGCGCTTGTCGGCGGGCTGCGCGTCCCACCACGCCGCCGGACCGCTCGCCAGCGCGTCGCGGTAGACAATGCCCATGCCGCCGCCGATGGAGAAATACTCGATGCCGTAGGTCGCCTTCAGCTCGGCCACGAAGCTCGTGACCTTCTTCACCGCCTCGACGAAGGGCGCGACGTCGGTGAGCTGCGAGCCGATGTGCATCTGCACGCCGCGGATGCGGAGGTTCTTGAGCTTGGACGCGGCCTCGTAGGCGGCGGCGGCGTGCTTGAGCGGGATGCCGAACTTGTTGTCGCTCTTGCCGGTGGTGATCTTGGCGTGCGTGTGGGCGTCGACGTCCGGATTGATGCGGATGGCGATGGGCGCCTTCACGCCCAGTTGGCCGGCGACGTGGTTGATGCGGGCCAGCTCCGGCTCGCTCTCCACGTGGAAGGCGTAAATCTCGTTTTCCAGCGCGAGCTTGATCTCCGCCTCGGTCTTGCCGACGCCGGCGAACACGCTCGTGCCGACCTTGGCGCCCGCTGCCAGCACCCGGCGCAGTTCGCCGCCGCTGACGAGGTCAAAGCCCGCGCCGAGATTCGAGAAGTGCCGCAGCACGGCGAGGTTGGAGTTCGCCTTCATCGCGTAGCAGATCTGCAGGTCCAGGCCGCTGAGATTGCGCTGCAGCCGGTGGAAATTATCCGCCATCGTGGCCGCGCTGTAGACGTAAGTCGGCGTCCCGTAGAGCTTGGCGATGGTGGCCAGGTCGACGGATTCGCAGGTCAGGTTGTGGCCGGAGTAGTGAAAATGGTGCATGGGGACGTGGAAAAAATTCGTGAAAGGCCAGACCCTAGTGAGTTTCCCCTTGAAAAAACCACTCCTAATTTCGCTGATACGCAGACATGTTGCACGTCCTCCAGAATCTCTTTCACCGCCCCGCCATCCGGCTGGGAGTGATGGATGACGCGAGGGGTCTCTGCCGGAATCCGCGGTTCGCGAGCTTCATGGTCCAGTGCAACCGCAAGCCCCTCGACACGCACTTCCACGACAACCTGCTGCGGGGGCGTCGCTTGCTCCGCCACGCGCTGCTGTTGGGGCTCATCGGCGGGGGCGCCTGGATCGCGCTGGAAAGCGCCCGCGCGCTGGCGGTGTTCTGAGCAAGCGCTCTCCGCCCGCCCCGGGACTTGCACTTTTGGGGACGAATGCCATGGGTTGGCTCCATGCCTTCCCTCAAGTCCCTTTCCCTTGCCGTCGTCGCCCTGCTCGGTTGCTGCCTGCTCTTTCCGGCCTGCTCCACGCCGCCCCACATCAGCGGCGTGTCTGCGAAGCTCGTCGGCTTCCGCCCGATGGACAACCCCGACGTGCCGAATCGCGCGATCATGACCGTGCGTTTCTCCTGCGAGGATTTGAATGCCGCCGCCTTTTCCGGCTCCACGCACAAGCTCTATTTCAACGGCGTCTACGTGGGGAATGCGGAAAACACGACGCCGATCGGCCTGCCGGCGCAGGGCACCACGACGATGGACATGACCTTCGTGATCGAGGATCCCGTGATGGTGCGCCGTTCCATCGGGGTTTCCGACCAGGCGCTTTACCGGATGGAAACCGAACTGCGCTATTCCGACAATGGCGACCTCATCCGCCTCAAGACGCATGACGAGGGCAAGATTCCCCTCGCCGGCCTTGAGCAGGCGGTCCGCTGAAACGAAAAGACGGCCCGCGCGAGGCACGGACCGTCTTCCAGTGCGAACCGTCGGTGATCAGGCCGCCAGTCCGAAGGCCGGGGCGCGGCGCGCGGGACGCGGGAACTCGACCAGCTTCGCCGGCATGGCGAGCGGCTTGATCGTGCGGGCGTAATCCGCGGCGAAGATGCCGATGAGGCAGGTGCCGAAGAGCAGCGAGGCGGCGATGGGCAGGGTGTGCGGGAGCAGGACAAACGCGGCGAGCGCGGCGACGGTGGTGAGAGCGGGAAGGGTTTTCATGGTGTTCAATTGGTTGATGCCCTGAAAACACCCCGGCCTTTCGAAAGTTACAAAAAAACGCCGCCCCGGAAAGGGACGGCGCAATGTAGGCCACGCAAACGCCTGATAACTTGTCGCTTAGGCGCCGCCCGTGGCGCCCGACGGCGCCGGCTTGAAACTGGCGCGCACACTGGCCTTGAGATAATCACGGTTCATGCGCGCGATGAAATCGTGGCTGATGGCCTTGGGGCAGGCCGCGCTGCACTCGTATTGGTTGGTGCAGTTGCCAAAGCCCAGCGCGTCCATCGTCCCGACCATGGCGAGCACGCGCGAGTCGCGCTCCGGCTGGCCCTGTGGGAGCAGGCCGAGCTGGGAAACCTTGGCCGCGACGAAGAGCATCGCCGAGGCGTTCTTGCACGCGGCGACGCACGCGCCGCAGCCGATGCACGCAGCCGCATCCATTGCGAGGTCCGCGTCGGTCTTCGGCACCGGAATCGAGTTGGCGTCCGGCGCCGCGCCGGTGCGGACGCTGATGAAGCCGCCGGCCTGGATGATTTGGTCGAACGCCGAGCGGTCCACCACGAGGTCCTTCACGAGCGGGAACGCCCGCGCGCGGAACGGCTCGACGACGATGACGTCGCCATCCTTGAACGCCCGCATGTAAATCTGGCAGGTGGCGACACCGTGGCCCGGGCCGTGCGGCTTGCCGTTGATCGTGCACGAGCAGGTGCCGCAGATGCCCTCGCGGCAGTCGTGCGCGAACGCAATCGGCTCCTCGCCCTTGAGCGTCAGCCCGTCGTTCACCACGTCGAGCAACTCGAGGAAGGACATGTGCGGGCTCACATTCGTCGCGGGATAGTCGACAAACTTGCCCGGCGCGGCGGGGCCGGCCTGCCGCCAGACGCGGAGCGTGACGCCGAAAGGCTGCGTGGAATTTTCAGCGACCATGTTTGAGTAAGTCGAGGGACGAGGAGTCGAGAAGTCGAGAAGCCAGAGCCGCGGGCTGCGGTTTACGGGAAAATGGGGTCTTGGTGCGCTCGACATCCAACGAGCGGTTGAGCGCGCTCAACTGGGCAGTGACCTCGCTGGTGAGGCTCAGTAGCCTGTCCCGCGCAGATCCGTCCAACCGGTGAGTGTCAGCCGCGACGTGAAGCAACGCCGCCAATTCCATGGCGGAGCCATAGGCGATTTCGAGGAAATGGGCGAAGTCCCGATCGGAGTTTCGTCCACTGCCTTCGGCAATATTGGCCGCAATCGAAACGGCTGCTCGGCGCAGCTGGCTCGTCAGGCCAAACAACTCGTCCATCGGAAAAGACTGCGTGGCGGTGTAGACCTCCGCGCCCAGCCGCCGCGCCGATTGCCATACGGTGAGCTTCTCAAATCGAAATTGTATCTTTCCAGCCATTTCATCTGCCCAGCCATTCGACTCCTCGCCCAAATTAATAAACTCTCCCGGCAAGGGATTCTCGACGCGGAATTGTAATTTTTCCGGCATCTCGACTGCTCGGCTTCTCGTCTCCTCGACCATGGACATGCGCAGCATCATTTGTAATTGCGGACGCTCATCTTCGTGAACTCGTAGTTGAGCGGCTCGATGTTGCGCAGCGGCGCCTTGCCGGCGCCCTGGAATTCCCAGGCGGCCACGTGGGCAAAGTTGACGTCGTCGCGTTTGCACTCGCCGTCGGGATATTGGAATTCCTCGCGGAAATGGCCGCCACAGCTTTCCTCGCGCGTGAGTGCGTCGAGGCAGAGCAGCTCGCCCAACTCCAGGAAATCCGCCACGCGGCCGGCCTGCTCCAGCGACTGGTTGAGCGTGTCCGCCGAACCCGGCACCGTGACATTCGCCCAGAATTCCTCGCGCAGGGCGGGAATGAGCTTGAGCGCCTCCGTCAGGCTCGCGCGGGTGCGCGCCATGCCGCAGTGCTCCCAGAGAATCTTGCCCAGCCGCTTGTGGTAGTGGCTGACCGGCTCCTTGCCCTTGATCTGCAGGAACCGCTCGGTCATGCCGCGGATGTTCTCCGCCGCCGCCTTGAATTCCGGGGCGTCCACCGACGGGCGCGAGCCCGGCTTCTGGCCGGCGAGGTAATCGCCGATGGTGTAGGGAATGACAAAATAGCCGTCGGCCAGGCCCTGCATCAGTGCGGAGGCGCCGAGGCGATTCGCGCCGTGGTCGGAGAAATTCGCCTCGCCGAGAACGAACAGGCCCGGGACGTTCGACATCAGGTTATAATCCACCCACAGGCCGCCCATCGTGTAGTGCACGGCGGGGAAGATGCGCATCGGCACCTGGTAGGCGCTCTCGGCGGTGATCTCGTGGTAGATGTCGAAGAGGTTGCCGTAGCGTTCGCGCACGCCGGCCTCGCCCAGGCGCTTGATCGCGTCGGCAAAGTCGAGATACACGCCGAGACCGGTCTCGCCCACCCCGCGACCCTCGTCGCACACGCGCTTCGCCGCCCGGGAGGCGATGTCGCGCGGGGCCAGATTGCCGAAGCTGGGATACATCCGCTCGAGGTAATAGTCGCGGTCGGCCTCGGGGATGGAATTCGGGTCCTTCTTCGCGTCCTCTTTTTTCTTGGGCGCCCAGATGCGGCCATCGTTGCGCAGCGACTCGGACATCAGTGTGAGCTTGGACTGGTAGTCGCCGCTGACGGGGATGCAGGTCGGATGGATCTGCGTGTAGCACGGATTGGCGAAGCACGCGCCGCGCTTGTAGGCGCGCCAGCTGGCGGTGACGTTCGAGCCGCGGGCGTAGGTGGAAAGATTGAAGACGTTGCCGTAGCCGCCCGTGGCGAGGATCACGGCGTCGGCGGCGTAGGTTTCGATGGCGCCGGTGAGCAGGTTGCGGACGATGATGCCCTTGGCGTGGCCGCCCACGACGACGAGGTCGAGCATCTCGCTGTTCGTGTGCATCTCCACCCCACCCGCGCCGATCATGCGCGAGAGGGCGGAATACGCGCCGAGGAGCAGCTGCTGCCCGGTCTGGCCGCGCGCGTAGAACGTCCGGCTGACCTGCGCGCCGCCGAAGGAGCGGTTGGCGAGGAGTCCGCCGTATTCGCGCGCGAAGGGCACGCCCTGCGCGACGCACTGGTCGATGATGTTGACTGAGACCTCGGCCAGGCGGTGGACGTTGGCCTCGCGCGAACGGTAGTCACCGCCCTTGAGCGTGTCGTAGAACAGCCGGTGCACCGAATCGCCGTCGTTCTGGTAATTCTTGGCGGCGTTGATGCCACCCTGCGCGGCGATGGAGTGCGCGCGGCGCGGGCTGTCGTGGAAGACGAAGCTCTTCACCTTGTAGCCCAGCTCCGCGAGCGTGGCCGCGGCCGAGGCGCCCGCGAGGCCGGCGCCGACGACGATGATCTCGTATTTCCGCTTGTTTGCCGGGTTGACGAGCTTGATCTCCGTCTTGTGCCGGCGCCATTTCTCGGCGAGCGGGCCGGCGGGAATCTTGGAATCAAGTTGGGCCATGGCGAAAGGGGTCAGCGGGTGGCCGCGACGCGCGCGGGCTCATGCGGCCGGAGTTTGCCGAGCAGGACCGCGCCGGGAATGACGAGGTTGCCCACGAAATAGACGATGCAGAACAGCACCACGATCTTGCGCAGCCCGGCCGCCCATTTTTCCGAGCGCCAGCCCATCGTCTGGAACATGCTGTCGGCGCCGTGCAGCAGGTGCAGGCTCAGGAGTCCCACCGCGATGATGTAAAACAGCGAGACCACGGGCTTCTGGAAGCCGAGGACCACCATGTTGTAGACATCGAACGTGGGCGTGCCCGCGCGCACGGTGATGAAGCCCGCCACCTTGAAGTCGGTCCCGAGGGTGTAGAGCGGCAGCGTTTCCTTGAACGTCGCGGCCTGGGTGAAGCCGAGCGTGAAGTGCGCGAGGTGGTAAATCAGGAAGGCCAGCACGACCACGCCCGACACGCGCATGAGCCGGGACGACAGCGTGGCGCGGAGGGTGTGCGTCACGCCGTATTTCACGTCGCGCGCCGCGTGGTTCTCCAGCGTCAGCACCGTCGCCGCCCAGATATGCAGCACCGCGCTCAGGATCAGGACGATCCGCGCCACCCAGAGCAGCGGCCCCAGCTGGTGCAGGAAAGCGCCATACCCGTTGATGTGGTCGGGTTCGGCGAAGATTTGCAGGTTGCCCACCAGGTGGCCGATGACGAAGCCCGTCAGGATCACGCCGGTGATCGCCATGATGACTTTTCGACCGATGGAGGAACCAAAGATTCTGCCCGCGAGATTCATTACTTGGACACGTGATGGGGAGGGATAACGGCGGAGAGACGCTCGGCGAGCCTTTCCGGGATGTAAAGTTTATCGGGCGGGAGGGCGAACGACGCCCGAGCTTATTAGCGAGCCTACCCAACCGCATCACCAATGGAACCGGGAGCGCCCAGCAGCCTATCCCCTCCCTCCCTCCCGACAGACCTGCCGATCCCCTCAGCTTGTCATTCTGAGCACAGCGAAGAATCCAGTTGGAGGTCGCCGGAGCCGGGAGCGGAAACCCACTGGATTCTTCGCTGCGCTCAGAATGACAAACGCCCAGCGCCCTCGCGAGCGAACCTCAGCGCGCGAGCGGCTTGAGCAGGGCGAACTTGCCGCTGGCGGCCGGCGCGAGCACGCGGCGGCGAAAGGCATTCACGCGCACCCCGTCTCCCAGCACCGCCGCAATCGACGTTTCCAGGTCGCGATGCGGCGCGATGTCGTCCGCCACATAGTGAAAATCCCACCGGTCCGCCGCGGTTTGCACGAGCGAGTAATGCCAGCACGCAAAGTCCGCAGGCAGCGCGGCGTCGATATCCGTCGGCGACACCAGCGAGCCGTCGGGCCGGAAATACAGGTTGCCCTCGCGCCCGAGCAGGCGGAAGCCCGTCGAGAATTTCTGCACGATGTCGCCCGTGTGATAACGCAGCAGCGGCATCGCCTCGCGGTCGCGCGTCGTGACGTGAATCTGAAACACGCCCGGCAGCTCCGCGCGCCAGGGCACGAGCTCGATGAAGGCGTTGGCGTCCACCGCCTGCGCATTGTCCTTGAACGCCTCGCCGACGAAGAGATAGCCCGCCTCAGTCGAGCCGTAGAGGTCGACCTGCGGCGCAGGAAACGCCTCCATGATCCGCCGGCCGTGCTGCGTGCTCGCCTTGCCGTAGGTCAGGATCACGGCCTTGATGCTCGGCACCTTCACGCCGCGCTTTTGCACGGCGCGCGCGAGCAGCGAAAGATAGACGGGCTCACCCTCGATCACCTCGGGCTTGGTCGCCTGCAGCTCCACCACGATGCGGTCCCACTCGGCCTCGGGGAACGCGAACGGGTCGCTCGAGAGGTTCAGGTAAACCGTGCCGTTGAAATAGCGGTGGGGAAACGGATGGTCCTCGTAGGGACAAAGGTTGCTGGAGCAGCCCACCGGCGCGAGGACGCACTTGCGATACGGCCGCCCGGCGAACTGGCGCAGGATCGGCGACGCGCGGTAGGCGTTCTCGGTCTGGCGGTCCCACCAGCCTTCCTCCATGATCACCGTCATCGGCGACTGGGTCGTGCCGCCCGTGCTCTCGTATTCAAATTTCCGCGTCTGCAACCCGCGGTCGACCTCGGCGTAGTCCGCGAAAAACGCCTGGTGCCCCTCGCCCACGATCTCCTTTTTCGACAGCGCCGGGATCTCCCGGTAGCACGACCACTGCAGCGGATTCGGGTGCAGCGGAAAGCGCCGGCTGTATAACGGGCTCCGCGCGTAGATCTTGCGAATCTCCTGTTCCAGCAACGCGGGCACCTCGCCGCCGCGTGGGGCGGGGCCGAGGGTCTCCGGGAGGTTGGCGAACAGGGGTGCGGACATGGTGGCGGGGGCGAGCGTCAGGTAAGTGGGCGGGTCGGTTTAGTCAAATGTCGGGGCGGATGGCGCAATAGGGTTAACGTGGGTCGGGCTTTACGCCCGACATGCGGGGAAGACCTGCCAGGCGTAAAACCCGACCCACATCAAGCAGGGCTACCACCCTCCTTCATCTCCCGCCACACCGGTTCAAAGCAAAACAGCGCGTCCAGCACCAGCCCGTGCGTGATGCCGCCCGACCGCGCGAGGGCAAGCACCTCGTCCACCGGGAGCGTGCTGACCTCGATTTCCTCGTCCGCATCCCACGCCATGTCGCCCGCCCTGACGGCATTTTCCACGAGCAGAAAATGGCTCCGGTTGCTCTGGATGGCGGGATTCGGATGAACGCTGCCCAGCAAACGCGCGGACGTACCGGCAAAGCCCGTCTCCTCGCGCAGCTCGCGCACGCCGGCGGTCACCGGGTCCTCCCCGCTCTCGAGGCAGCCGCCCGGAATCTCGAGGGAAAAACCGTCGATGCCGAAGCGAAACTGCCGCACCAGCACGAGGTGATGCTCGGGCGTCAGCGCGAGAACGTTCACCCAGTCCGGCGGACGGATGACGACAAAGTCACGCTCGACCGCCCGACCCGGATGCCGGAAGCGCGTGCGATGCAGGTCGAGCACGCGCGTCGTCGCGACCGTGGTGTCGGCCAGTTTTTCCCAGCGCGCGGGGCCGGACGTCGGTTTCATGGGGCGAAAAAAATGCCTCCTGACCGCGAGGGTGAGGAGGCACAAAATTAAATCGAATCAGCCGTTACTTCTTCTGCGGCAGCTTGATTTTCTGGCCGACCTTCAGCTTGCTCGGATTGACGTCGGGATTAACCGCGGCGACATCCGCGCCCGAAAAACCGCCATTGGCCTTGCCGATCTTGCTGAACGTGTCGCCAGCCTTGACGACGTATTCGCCGGGACCGGCGACGACTTCCGCGTGCGGACCCTTGCCGTGTGCGGCGGGCTTGGCCTTCTGGGCCTCCTCGATCTTGGTGATGGAGGCGTGGATGTTGCCCAGATCCGCGGCGACCGTGTTGAAGGCCTCCTGCGTGGTGCGGGAAAGTGAACCAATGTCCTTGGCCGATTTGTCGGCGGTGGCGGACACGGAGCCCAGCTGGGACTCGAGACCGTCAATCTTGGCGACCTTTTCCTCCTGCGCGTCGACCTTCGTTTGAAGCTTGGAGGCCTTGATGAGGCCAAAGCCACCGATGGCCAAAGCGATCACGCCGACGATGACTCCACCGATCGGCAGCATGCTGTTATTTTCGCGGGAAATGGTATCCATAGATAAGAGGTTAGAAGCGGAGAAGTAACGGAATCAGGGGGGTAGGCAAGCAGAGATTATTAACAATTCAGCGGGTAAAATGAGGCCTAAGCCCCAGTCCGGGATAGCATTGACGCACCGGGCGGCGAACTTGGGGCCAAGCGCGCATCGCGTCCCACTGCGCGCCAGGGGCGTCCGGAGATTGCATTGACAGGCACGAGGGCGGCGCGTCCCCTGACTCCCTCGTTACGAGCGGGGTGTAGCTTAGCCTGGTAGAGCGCCTGGTTTGGGACCAGGAGGTCGCAGGTTCGAATCCTGTCGCCCCGACCATGCTTTCGACGCATGCGGATCACTCTCTACGTCATCCGCGGCACGGAAAACGGGCGTCGACATGTCGGGATCACTCATGACCTGCCACAACACCTTAGAAGTCATCGCAAGAAAGAGTCGAAAGGTGGGCAGCTCCTGGGCTCGTTTGCGCTAATCCACAGCGAGGAGTTTCCGTCGTACCAATCCGCTCGAGCTCAGGAGATTTTCCTCAAATCAGGCCGGGGGCGAAGGTGGCTCGACGCGCAATATCCTCGGCAGAGCCCGCCGGCGCCAGGCCTCCGGTCGGTTCAGCTCTCGACGAGCTGCCGCAGCAACGCGAGGGCGGCGCGGAGGGTGCGCTGCTCGGCGGCGGTGAGTTTGCCGCCTACCGCGCCGGCGAGCCATTTGCGTTTCGCCTTCGCGGCGTCAAAGCGCACCTGCCGGCCCGAGCGCGTCAGCGAAAGCAACACCTGCCGCTTGTCGGTCGCGTGCGGGACGCGCTTCACAAAGCCCGCCTTTTCCAGGCCGCGGATCGTGGCGCCCATCGACTGCGGCTTGACCGACTCGAGGCGGGCCAGTGCCGCGACGGTCAGCGGGCCGGATTCGAGCCGGC
>TBL_comb47_HYPODRAFT_10004557_pt1 | contig 15882 bp, 9 predicted proteins | sample TroBogypolimnion_40_FD_10682 | JGI IMG/M metagenome (IMG submission 10682)
GGTCATGCAAGCTTCCCAGTTTTTACCCGGATAACCTGATGAAGGGATAAACTGTTCGGGTGTTTCAAGGTCACCCGGGATACCTTCGCAAAGACGATTGTTCACAATCAGGTTCGGATATTCGGCGAGAATAGGGGCAAATTTGGCGGCACGTTCCTTCGTCATTTCACAGGGGGTGTCCCACCAAAGGATTTCGGGATGGTAGGCGGCAAGAATTTCCTTGATTTGTGGAACTGCGACCTCGTCGAGGTATTTGTCGAAGCTTCCATTCTGGGCAGAATCCCAATGTCCGGAACAAGCAGCACCACCGGGGTGATTCCAGTCCTGGGCCTGGGAGTAATACAATCCAAAGTGCATCCCCTGCTTTCTACAGGCATCAGCCATGGCCTTTACAATATCCTTTTTATAAGGCGTTTCATCCACCACATTAAAAGGATCGGAAGATTTGAACATGGCAAAACCCTCATGATGCTTCGCTGTTTGGACAATGTATTTCATCCCGGCCTCCTTTGCCAGTCTGACAAAATCATCCGCATTAAACTGAGTCGGATTAAACCGGGCAGCCAGCGATTTGTAATCACCAACAGGGATTTTCATGTAACATTGTATCCACTCAGTGGTCTCTCCAATCTTGGTTTTCCGGTCATTCCATTCCCCTGCAGGGATACTGTACAAACCCCAGTGGATAAACATCCCAAACCTCGCCTCTCGCCACCACTCCATTTTATCTGAAGGTTGGGTCGCATTACAGCCTGTTATTTGAATAACAGCAATAAGTACAAACATCAGCCATTTAACATTCTTCATAGTTCAAATTTTTCCTCCTAAAATAATAATAAATCAAATGTACCTTTTTTAAGACAATACTAATACTGTTTTCCCTTTCTCATTAAAATTAGCCAGTCCATCCGGGATTTTCCGGCAATTATTATGATTTATAAAAAAATAAATCTCATTTTTTTATAAGCGCATTATTATTACTATTGTAACGTATATCAGCCATTAAAATACTAAAACCAATCTTGATCATGAATATTAAAAAAGCGGGATTATTGATTCTTTCAGCCATTATTCTCTCTATTGGCTCCTTGCACGCAGATGAAGGAATGTGGATGCTTCCACTGATTCAAAAACTGAATATCAAAAAAATGTCAGAAATTGGCTTTAAACTTTCTGCTAAAGACATTTACAGCATCAACAACTCCAGTTTAAAGGATGCCGTACTCCATTTTGGGGCTGGTTGCACCGCTGAAATAATTTCCAGAGACGGACTTGTTCTGACAAATCACCATTGCGGTTACTCATCCATTCAGAAACTGAGCACGGTTGACCACGACTACCTGCAAAACGGCTACTGGGCCATGAACCGCGATGAAGAATTGCCGGCCAAAGGGTTAACTGTAACATTCCTGGACCGGTTTGAAGATGTTTCCAAAGAAGTGACCCAGGCATTAGCCGGCGTGACCGATCCAAAAGCGGGTGAGGAAGCGTTAAAAACAATTTCTGATCAACTCATCGCCAAAGCAGTTGGCGAAAACAAATACCTTAAAGGAAGGGTTGTCTCTTATTTTGGTGACAATCAATATTATATGGTAATCACAAAAACATACAACGATATCCGGTTTGTAGGTGCTCCCCCTTCATCAATCGGAAAATTCGGAGCTGATACGGATAACTGGATGTGGCCCCGTCACACCGGAGATTTCAGCATGTTTCGTATTTATGCCGATAAAGAGAATAATCCCGCTGATTTTTCGAAAGATAATGTCCCCTTCAAACCAAAAAAATTTCTGAAAATCTCTCTTAAAGGGGTGAACCAGAATGATCCGGCAATGATTCTCGGTTATCCCGGCAGGACCAACCGTTTTATGACCTCTTATGAAGTGAAGGAAACCAGTGAAATCACCAATGCCATCACAATTCTGGTAAGAGGGGTACGTCAGAATATATTAATGGCTGATATGATCGCTGATCCCAAAATCAGGTTGCAGTATTCCAGCAAATATGCCGGATCTTCCAACTTCTGGAAAAAAGCGATCGGCATGAACGAGACCTTTGAAAAGCTAAAAGTTTACGACAGAAGGGCCGCCGAAGAGAAGACTTTTACAGATTGGGTCTCTGCAGATCCTGCCCGCATTCAAAAATATGGTAAAGCACTGGCTGATGTGAAATCGGCCATTGAACAACGGGCTAAACTACAGATTATGCTCAAATATTATATGGAAGCCCTTAATTCCATCGAACTGACAACGGCTGCATCCCGTTTTAGTCCAAGACCTGAAAGAGATTCCAGGGAAACCAGAGGTGCCAGAACCGGTCCGGTAATCACCCCCGCTGATTTCTACAAGGATTATAATGCGGCTACAGATAAGAAGGTTGCAAAAGCGATGATCTCACTTTTCAAAGAGAAAATGGGAGCAACGAATTTACCCGATTTCTATAAAACCATTGACACCGACTTTCAAGGCAATATAGACGCGTATGTTGAGGCGATGTTCTCGAAATCACCATTTGTTTCCGAAGAAAAACTTAAAGCAGCGCTCGCAGGAGACAAAAAAGAGCTGGCAAATGATCTTGCTTATAGGGCGGCAAAAAGTATCACATCAGCTACTTTAAAATGCAACAAGGAGCTTGATCAGTTTCGTGCCGTGTATGCGCGGGGCCAAAAACTCTATATTGCAGGAATATTGGAGATGAAAGCCGGGCAAGCCATTTACCCCGATGCTAACTCTACCATGCGAATGACCTATGGGAAAGTATTGAGCTATTCCCCCAAAGATGGGGTGACCTTCGATTATGTGACTACCCTGGACGGAGTTATGCAGAAAGAGGATCCAAAAAATTGGGAATTTGTGGTTCCTGCCAGGCTCAAAGAACTTTACAATGCCAAAGATTTCGGGCAATATGCGTTGAAAGATGGCCGGATGCCAGTTGCCTTCCTCACCAACAATGATATCACCGGAGGCAATTCCGGCAGTCCCGTAATGAATCGGAAAGGGGAGCTGATTGGGACCGCCTTCGATGGCAACTGGGAATCAATGAGCAGTGACATTATCTTTGAGCCCTCACTTCAGCGCTGTATCAATGTTGACATACGCTACACCCTCTTTATCATGGATAAATTTGGCGGAGCAGGATATCTGCTCAACGAAATGATGATCTCCAAATAAAATGAACCTGGGGTCCAAAAAATTTGCTATTTAAACAGTAACATCAATTTAAACAATGCACCGCATATGCAGGGAGAGAGCAAATCATCAAGACGTAGTTTTATAGAGAAAATAGCTGCCGGTACTTTGGGTCTAGCCCTTTCCCCTGGAATGGCCGAAATGGCACATGCCAGGGAAAAAGTTAACCCAGGCTCCCTTAAAAACAGTACGGCCGGTACCCCTTTTCAAAGCGGCAAGAAATTTATTCCCGTTATGATTACCCCATTCAAACAAAACGGGATGATTGATTTTGACTGCCTTTCAAGGCTGACCGATTTTTACCTTGCGGCAGGAGCGAAGGGATATTTTGCCAATTGCCAAAGCAGTGAAATGTATTTACTGAATGAAGAGGAGAGATTATCGGTTACCAGGCATGTCGTTAAGCAGGTTAATGGCACAATGTCGGTTGTGGCATCAGGTTCATTTGGCGAAACGCTTGAAGAAAAAGCAGAGTTTGCCCGGAAAATTTACCAAACCGGCATCAACGCAGTGATCATGATTACGAGCCATTTTGCCAGAAGAAAAGATAATGATGAGATGCTGATCAGCAATTGCGAAAAATTCTTTGCACTTACTGACAATATCCCCATGGGAACTTACGAATGCCCGCAACCTTACAAAAGAATCCTAACCCCATATGCATTTGAATATTTACTTGGGACAAAGCGACTGGTGTACCATAAAGACACAACCATTGCCTTCGATAAGGTGAAAGCCAAAATCGATCTTGCAAAAAACAGCAAATTGGAATTTTACGATGCCTGTACTGCAAACACAATGAAATCACTGCAGGCTGGAGCTAAAGGGATGTCTGCTATTTCGGGAAATTTTTATCCTGAGATCTTAGTGTGGATGTGTAACAACGCCACTAATCCCGATAAACAGGAGGAAGTAAAATACATTCAGGAGCAAATTACACAATCAGAAGGTATTATTGGGCACAATTACCCGCTGAGTTCCAAATATTTTTTGCAAAAAAGAGGATTGCCAATAGAATTAATCAGCCGTAAATCAAATGGTTCACTGACAACAAAACAAACTAATGCACTTGATGAAACCTATAAGATGTTCAGGGGATGGTGCGATCGGATTGGCATTGAACCAGTTAAAGTTTAATTTTTCACCTTAATCAAACAGGGTTAAGAAAATTGAATTATCTTTACTCTTATAAATCAGCCGTATGAAACCATTTACAAAAATAGCATCGGTGATATTTGGAGTAATAGCCCTGGCTCATCTGCTGCGTCTACTGTATCATATCCAAATCAACGTAGGCAATATTCAGGTGCCGGTATGGATAAGCATAGGAGGCTTTGTTGTTACAGCCATTCTCTGTTTTGGATTATGGATGGAGGCAAACAGGAAGCAATAGGAATTGTTTCAGGGCCATCACAACAAATTTGAAGGATCCTGAAGGAGAAGGATCTATGGAATCAATTAAAGATGCCGGATAAATATTCAGATCCGGAAAGGGATTATTTAATTCTTAACTCCGTTTTTATTCAATAGCAATTCAACCGGTTAGGAAATAAACATATAAAACGATGCGCGTCCGTCGGTTCATTTGGCGTTTTCATGGAACAAAAAGATTAAAATGAAATCATTCTTAACTATTGGAGCGATAAGCGGAGCTTTGGCCGTTCTTTTCGGAGCCTTTGGTGCTCATCTGCTCAAAAAACTGTTAGCACCAGATATGCTTGAGGTATATAAAACAGGAGTTCAATACCAGTTTTACCATACCTTTGCCTTGCTGGTTACCGGTATTCTTATGAAATTCCACCCGACAAAAACCCTGAAATGGTCGGGTTATCTTTTTATTGCAGGAATCACCATTTTTTCAGGGCTTCTTTATCTGCTGGCTATAACCGGAATTAAGGCTCTTGGGATAATCGTCCCGATAGGTGGGCTAACATTGGTTGCGGCCTGGATCTGCCTGTTTGTTCATATCCTAAAAAGCAGGTCCTTATCCTGAATCAGGGGTGTTTTCCTCTGTTAAAATTCATGGGGTACCTCCTGGGGAAATATCGGATTCTTCTTATTGCCCTATTCTGTTTTCCAAAGTACGAAGATTGTTCCTGCCGGAAGTGTATATTACGCAACTCTGAATTAGACCCAAATAAAAATAACAGATAAAAGGCTGTCTCTTAAGTAAAATTGAGACGGCCTTTTTATGCCTGATTTTGTGGCTGTTTTTAGTCGGATGTAAAATCCCCACCATCCGGGAGGACTACCCTACGTCAGGAACGCCAGACGATTCTCAAATTCTTTGTGAATCGTCTGGTATCCATGAATATATAAGCTCATCCACCTTTTGATACTGCGTTCAGTCCTCCCAATCGAGAATTCAGCCAAAGGAGCAATGAGGAATAATCTTCCTTCATGCTCCATTCGCTCACAGAAATCGAGCGTTTTATTGTATTCTTCATTTTATTACCTTTCCGTCAAAGATAGGTATCTCCGTTGTGAGAAATCAAAATTACCCGATTTAAAGGCTAAGAATTTGATTTGAAATACTAAAACATCGGAATGATCAAAAAACAGAGAAAAATAGAGATTATTGTCTAAATATATGAATCACAAATCTCTCAAAAAGTATTGGTCTCTTGACCAATTTAACGGCCCAACCAGGACTGCCGTTTTTTTGATTGTGGATTGACCCGTCTTATAATCCATAATAATCAGTCCGTTATACTGAATCATTCCTTACCTTCAAAGAGTACTGACCGGAAAGGTTGTCCATTACAGCCTTTTATCGTAATGAGCCTTTTGATTGGGGCAGACAGCTGACAAGCATTTAAAATATACCTTTGCACCATTATACAGGTTTTCTTCATTTATAGCTTATAACTATTTATTAACGCATTATGGCTGGTATCTATTTACATATCCCTTATTGTAGAACGAAATGTCATTATTGTGACTTTTATGCTACCAGTAATATGGCTAGTATCCAAAAATTAGTGGAATCTGAAAAAAATGAGCTTATTTCAAGAAAACAGTATATTGGTAATGAAATCGTTGAAACAATTTATTTTGGAGGAGGGACCCCTTCTGTTTTATCTGCAATCCAGGTAAAAGAGCTGCTTGGGGTAATTTATGCCCATTTTATTGTAGCTTCGGATTGTGAGATTACCCTGGAAGCCAATCCTGAAGATTTAGCTGAACCCTATATCACCGAGTTGCATTTAGCGGGCATTAACAGATTGAGCATTGGTATTCAAAGCTTTAATAATGAAATGCTAGCCTATCTGGGACGTGGTCATGATAATTCCAAACTGGTCAATAAAATTAAGGCGGTTAAAAAGGGAGGAATCGAAAATATCTCTATCGATTTAATCTATGGTATTCCCGGGTTAAGCCTGGAGAATTATCTGGAATCACTGAAAGAGGCGATCCAATTGGGAATACAACATATCTCAGCTTATTCCCTAATCATTGAAAAAAACACCTTTTTCTATAAATTATACAAAACTAACCGGCTCATTGAAGCAGCTGACGATGAAGTGGTTGCACAGTTCAATGCGACTATCGATACGTTAGCCGACTGTGGTTTCTCTCATTATGAAGTCAGCAGTTTTGCATTGGAGGGGTTTAAGTCCAGACATAACTCATCCTATTGGGAGGGGAAAAAGTACCTCGGTGTGGGTCCCTCTGCCCATAGTTTTGATGGCATTTCAAGACAGTGGAATGTCAGCAGTATAAGAAACTATATACTCAATATGGAGCATGGTAAAGATTACTTTGAAATTGAGGTTCTATCAGAAACAGACAGATACAATGAATATCTTTTAGTGGGGTTAAGAACTGCTAAAGGGATATCCGGGAATTATATTTTAGAACATTTTAATCCGAAGATCTCCGGTTATTTTCTCAAAGAACTTTCAAAGCTAAACAGCGAGGAGTTTATTTCGGTTATTGATGATCGGATTACCTTAACCCGAAAGGGCATTTTTGTTTCTGATCTCATTATTAGAAGCCTTTTTTTCAATTAGGGGAACATGAAGAATCACCATTTAATTGCAACCTGGATATTCATCGCTCTTATTTTTTGTACTGTAGCTGTCTTTGCCGCAGATATTCCAACATTGGCACTTCGGAAAAACGATCGGGTATTTAGGATTTTAACCCCAGATGAACTAATGCATCAAAGAAAAGGGGTTGTTTCAGTCACGGTTGACAATCCAACAGATTCAAAAGTACATACCTATGAGGGTATCTCATTACCAGTAATGTTGGAACAGGTATTTGGAAAGAGTTGGAAAGAGTTTGATCTCGTTAAGTTTATAACCAGGGATGGTTACCAGCCGGTTATTCCGACTGAAAGAATCATTGCCGCATCGGGGGTGATTTCTACCGGAGAAAAGGGGTACCAGGGTTTCCGCCAGTTGCAGCGTAAAAACGGGGAGACGGTCAATCCCGGACCATTTTACCTGGTTTGGGAGAATATCAGCGAAAAAGGGTCACGGGAAGATCCGTGGTTAAGTTGGCCATGGCAAATAACGAGCATCGAGTTAACCAGTTTCGCCCGCGAATTTCCCCGCTCGGCTCCTCCCCTCTTTTCCGGCAATTCTGCAAATGAAGGATTTCTTGCTTTCAGGCAACATTGTATCAAGTGTCATCCCATTAATGGAGATGGAGGTAATGTTGGTCCGGAATTAAATTATCCGGTAAATGTAACCGAGTATTGGAAAGAGGAATGGCTGGCGCGGTTTATAGCAGATCCCCAAAGCATTCGTGCAAATAGCAGGATGATCCCGTTTTACAGGGATGTGAAAAATCATGATGCAGTTATTTTGTCAATTATCGCCTATTTAAAAGTAATGAAAGACAAAAAGATACCAGATTCAATTTCTGTTAAAATCAGGGACAGGTAGTAAATCCGAACTTTTGCCCGGGGCATAATAATCTGTTTACGCCTGAGACGAACTATTCCTTACTGCATCCAACCTCATTTGATATATTTAATAAGTTCCTTTTTCTTTGACTCGTATTGTTCCGGTGTGATTACCCCCAAATCCAGTTTTTCTTTTTCTGTTTTTAATTTGGACAAAGCCTGTTCAGAACTCATCCCGATCGATTTCCCATTGGATTTTACTTCCCCATTTTCCATGGCTATTTCCACGTTGGTAATATTAAATCCAAAATTGGCGGCATTTGATAATGGTTTATATGTCTTTATCGTTAAAGTGCCGAATTGAATCTCAATCTTCCTGATAATTGCTTTGCTGCCTGCATGTTTAATATTGGCTGGCGCCAGACTTTGCCCCATCAGACCGGCAATTCCAACACAACTAAAATCTTTACCAGATGCAGGTTTTCCTATCATAATGGTATCGCCTACCTTAAAACGCACATCATTTGTTGAGATGTATTCCGTATATTGTCCATTGATATTCTTTTGAATATCATTAAATGTTGCAGTTTGCGCGGAAACCGATACTCCCCAGAAAAGGACGATTACCAATAAAATCTGTTTCATGCTATGATTTTTAAATGACTTACTATATGAATATTAAGTAGTTGTGTAATTTTCTGTGATCTAATTTGTCCGATTCCCTGCTAATTTGGAAGGTTTTTTAAAATCCGATTCTGTAATACGATACAAACTATCCTATTCGCTTTCAAAAATAGATTTAATCCATCAAACGTTAAACATTAAAAAGAACCTCCTTCGCAAAAGGATTTCATAAAATTAATAAATTCAGTTTATACCGGACTACAATGTTTTTTTTATTATTACATTTGCGTATATCACACTCCTGAAATCAAACTAAATTTGAATTAAACCTTCCTCCATGAATGATTCCGGTGAAATAAAAAATAGGACACCCAATGAATTGATTAATTTTCAAGAGGAGTTAGTGAAATTAAGGGAATCGTGTGCCAAATTACCTGCTGAACCAATTAAAAATAGCTTAAATTGGCGAGACCATGATACCCCATCGAGTCTGGCAATCGAGTTAGCGGCGTTCGGTGTTTGGGATTGGGATCTCAGGGCGAATAAAATATATTTCCCGCCCCGGTGGAAGGAGGTACTGGGATACCCTGATTCAGAAATAGGCGATGCCCCTGAAGAGTGGTTTGAACGGATCCACCCCAACGATCTGAAAAGTGTATTAACCTCGTTAACTCAGCTTTTAGCAGGGGAATCAGTTTCCTTTTCATCCGAACACAGGATACTTGGCAAAGACCAGATTTTTAAATGGATTTTATCTGAGGGGAATGTCACCGCACGTGACGAAAGTGGAAATCCTGTCAGGTTAACCGGAATCAATACCGATATTACACAACGTAAGAAAATGGAGTTTGCCCTACGGGAAAGACTCAAGGAATTGAATTGCCATAACCAAATGTCTGAGATTATGAGCAATTCAAATCTTACGGCGGAGCAGGTTATCAATCAGATTGTCCGGATCATCCCGGGAAGCTGGCAATTCCCCGAAATTGCACAGGCCTCGGTTACGATAAACGATAAAATTTTCGCAACTTCAGAAAATCAGATAAGCACTTTTTCCTTAAGCCACGAAATTAAAGCGGGCGGGAAAGTCATTGGAGAGGTTACCGTATTTTATCCTGAAGGTCAGGAGCTTGATGCAGAACAGGTCTTTCTCCCGGAAGAATCCCTTTTATTGTTTTCAATAGCGGTCAGAATCGGAAATTTTGTCGATACCAAGGAGAAGGATTTTACCTTGTTGAAGAATGAATTGAGATATAGTGATATCATCGGGAATATCAATGATGTCATCTTTGAAATAGATAATCAAGGTTTTATTACCTTTATCAGTTCGCCGGTTTTCAAAATATTCGGATATACAGCTGAAGAAATAACAGGTCAAAATTTCATCCATTTTGTTGGAGAGAATGGTCAGGCACTTTTACAGCGGTTAAGTGAACTCAGCAAAAAAGTTGAGTTAATGAATGAATATCAGATCCGTACAAAAGCAGGTGAATCCCGGTGGATCCAGATGTCTACCAGGGCAATATTATCAGACGGGAACTTCAAGGGGGGTACCGGGACCATTATCGATATCACCCAACGAAAACTGATAGAGATAGAGCTCCAAAAGAGTGAATCGCTGTATCGGTCTGTCCTCAATGCCTCACCAGATACGATAACGATAACCAATCTCGAGGGAGTTATCCTCTATTCATCGCCAAGGATATTGAAAATGTTTCGGTATACGGATACGAATGCAATAATAAACAAGTCACTATTTGACTTTATAGATGAGTCTGACCATTACAGGGTACGCGTTAATATCGAAAAGCTTTTTCAGGGAACGCTTTTGAGGGCGGAAGAATATACCGGAATCAGGTCGGATGGCACCCTGTTTAACATTGAAGTTAATGCTGAGTTTATAAGGGACCCGAAAGGAAATCCTATAAATATGCTTTTTGTAACCAGGGATATTTCTGAACGGAAACAAGCCGAAGAGAAGTTGCTGAAGAGTGAGGAAAAATACAGGAATCTGGTTGAACGACTCAATGATGTAGTATACGAAATAACAAATGAGAGTATTATAAAATACGTTAGCCCTTCGATTGAGCAGATCGTTGGATATACCCCCGATGAACTGTTCGGCAAAGATATCTTTGAATTCATCCATCCGGATGATGTGTCCCTGGTTGCTGAGATATTGTCGAAACTTGGAAGCAGGGATATCCCCTATCTGGAATATCGGTATCTTACCAAAAGCGGCAGGATAGCCTGGGTTCGTACCTCTACTACTCCAATCTATGAAAATGGCCGTGTGATTGGGGGTACTGGTTCTTTGACAGATATCACCGACCGGAAGCTGGCAGAGGAGAAAATAGAGAAGTTAAACCGGCTATATTCGGTGATCAGTCATGTGAGTCAGGCGATCGTCCATGTCAGGGACAAGTCGGAACTCCTGGATGAAGTTTGCAGCATTGCCATTGAACACGGAAAATTCAGGATGGCCTGGATTGGAATGATTGATGACGAGACGAAGATTGTTAAACCTGTTGTCATAAAAGGCTATGAAGAGGGGTACCTCTCTGTGATCATACCGATTTCGGTAAGTGATATACCTGAGGGGAGGGGTCCAACGGGGACAGCTATCAGAAACGGAGATCATTTTGTTTGTGCAAATATTGAAACTGATCCTATCGTAGCTCCCTGGAGAGGCGAAGCATTAAAACGGGGTTACCATTCTTCAATAGCGCTTCCGCTTAAACAATCGGGGAAAATTGTTGGGGCCTTTACCCTCTACTCTTCTCTACCCTCTTTCTTTGACCAGGAGGAAATACAGTTGCTTGATGAGTTTGTAAATGAGATTAGCTTTGCTTTAGAAACCATTGAGACCGAAAATGAACGGCAGAAACCTGAAATACAGCTCAGAAGACTCTACCGTGCCGTTGAACAAAGCCCTGTAAGTATCGTTATTGCTGATTTGGAGGGTAATATCGAATATGCGAATCCAAAAGCAAGCGCAACAACCGGTTATGCTTTCGATGAACTTATCGGAAAAAATCCTAGGGTACTTAAGTCTGGCGAAACCCCTGAAGCTGAATATCAGGAACTTTGGGCAGATATCACTGCCGGAAAGGAGTGGCGCGGGATATTTCATAACAAACGGAAAAGCGGGGAGCTCTATTGGGAATCCTCCACTATCTCCCCAATTACCGATTATCAGGGGAAGATCACCCATTTTCTCGCTGTAAAAGAGGATATTACGGAACAAAAAATTGCAGAGCAGGAATTACGTCTGAGCGAAGAGCGTTATAAAGTTTTGTTTGAGAATTATCATACAGTAATGATGACCATAGATCCTGAAACAGGTGAAATTAAAAACGCAAATCCTGCTGCATGCAATTATTATGGCTGGTCATTATCGGAAATGTGCGCTAAAAAGATTTGGGATATTAATACCGCAGATCCCGGGGAAATGAAAGTAAGCATGCAGCAAGCCCTGAATAAGCAGCTTAATCGGTTCGATTATAAACATAAACTCAGGAACGGGGAGATCAGGGATGTGGAAGTTTTTTCCAATCCGGTTCAAATCAGGGAATCAAAATTACTCTTCGCCATTGTTAATGACATCACTAAACGAAAATTGGCTGAACAGGAGATTATTAAATTCCGCACCATTGCGGATCAGGCCAATTACGGATCTGCAATAACTTCTCTCGATGGACAGATACTCTATATCAATGCGGCATTTGCCCATATGCACGGATATGAACCTGATGACCTGTCAGAGAAGAATCTGGGAGTTTTCCACAACGAAGAGCAATTACCTAGAGTTTTCGAGTTACTAAACCAACTTAAAATTACCGGGAGCTTTTCAGCCCAGGAGGTGGGTCATACACGAAAGGATGGATCTGTGTTTCCTACGCTGATGAATGCCTCTTTAATACTTGATCAAAACAATATTCCCCAGTTCATGTCAGCCACGGTGATCGATATCACCGAACTCAAAGAAAAGGAAAAAGAATTGCAACGGAGTGAAAATGAGCTGAACAATGCCCAGGAACTTGCACAGCTTGGAAGCTGGGAACATGACCTGATTACGGGAAAACTTACAGGATCAAAAAATTACTACAGGATGATCGGACTGCAGCCGGGTGAGAAAATTGATAACCTGTACGAATATTTTATAAGCCTCGTCCATCCCGAGGATCTTCCATTAATTGAATTATTGCAAAAACATCAATACCATGACAATGATATGCAGGTGGTCGATGTTCGTATCATCGTTCCGGGAGCCGGATTAAGGTGGATTCAAAATAATGTTGTTCCTGTTTTCGAAAATAACCAAATGGTTGCCTTAAGGGGGGGCAATATAGATATCACCGAAAAGAAGAAGATATTGGAAGACCTTATTAAAGCCAAAGAAAAGGCAGAAGAGAGTGATAATCTTAAAACATCGTTCCTTAACAATATTTCACACGAGATCAGAACCCCGTTCAGCGGCATCCTGGGGTTTTTATCCATCCTGCAATACGATGATCTGACCTCCGATGAAAGGGATGAATATATCGGTGCGATTAATCAAAGTGCCGACAGGTTGATGAATACGATCAACGACATCGTTGATTTATCACAGATCCAGTCAGGACTTATGAAACTAAATCCATCCATAACGGACATCCGGAATTTGGTTGAGGAGGTGGTTGACCGGTTTAAGCGGGAGGCTGAATTGAACGGCCTTAAATTCAATGTGAGTTATGAATTCACCGGTTCGGGCGAAAACTTTTCGACGGACAGTAAGAAATTGAATACTATCCTCTTTCATTTAATAGGGAACGCCATAAAATTTACAAAATCGGGATCAATCGATTTTTCAGTCCGGGGAAACGACAGCAACATTGAATTTTGCGTAAAAGATACCGGAATCGGGATCTCAAAGGATAAACAACAGATCGTATTCAGCCGGTTTATTCAGGCTGATTATTCCAATACCCGGAAATTTGAAGGATCGGGGTTGGGGCTCACCATTGCAAAAGCGTTTGTTGAGATGTTAAACGGAGAATTATGGATGGAGAGCGAAGAGGGAGTAGGTTCGGAGTTCCATTTCAATATTCCCAATAATAATAAACTACTTTCCGGACGGGAAAATATGGCTCCTGAACATCCTCTTCCCGATACCAGTGTCAAAAAACTTAAAATTCTCATTGCCGAAGATGATGAAGGGTCGGCAATTTTCCTCTCTATCATAGTAAAACCGTTCAGCAAAGAGATTTTAAAAGTAAAACCCGGACTTGAGGCTATAGAAGCCTGTCGAAACAACCCTGATCTGGATCTGATCCTTATGGATATCCGAATGCCTGTCATGGATGGATATGAAGCAACCCGCCAAATCAGGAAGTTTAACCCCGATGTGGTAATTATTGCCCAGACTGCCTTTGCCCTTACCGGAGACGACGAAAAGTCCCTGGAGGCAGGATGCAACGATTATATTTCCAAACCAATCCACAAGGATAAATTGCAGATGCTGATTCAGAATTTCTTTCATTAATTATGATCCTTTACGATTGTAAACTAAGAATCCCGGAAACAATGGTTTATTATGGGTCGGAAATTCCCCGGTTCAAACCTCTGTCAGTTTGGAGCGATATCCAGGATCATAAATGAGTTTGGCTTAACCGGCGGACGACGTTCTCCTGCAACAGCCACCCCAAATTCTGCGGTTGGAAGGTACAGATGGTGAGTCACCTTATCCACGGCAATGGTGCGGGCACCCGACCGGGTCGTGACATTTTCAAGAACCTTAAAGGTATTTGCATCAACCTCCTGGACTACTGTAACGGTACCATCCCCGTTTGAGCTGCAGGCACGCTTTAACCCCGGATCAAATGCAACACCGTCACAACGATCACCAATGGGTAAGGTTGTAACCACTTTGCCGGTCTGTGCATCCATTACGACCATCAGCTTATTCCCACAAACGCTGAACAAACGGTTTGTTTCGGAATCCATGGCCAAACCGCTGGCCTCTTCTCCCGGGGCTATTGACCAATTCTGAATGACCTTATAATCTTTGGCATCGATCACACTGATCGTGCTTTTGTCTTCAATATTCACATAAATCCTCCCTTTGCCGTCTGTTGTGGCAAATTCCGGTTTCCCGTCAAGCGGAATGGTGGCAATAACCTTGTTGTCTTTTGTATCAATGACTGTGACATTGGAACTGCGGCCATTAAACGTATAAATCTTCCCTGAGAAAGCATCATAGAGGATGCAGTCGGGATTACCACCAGTTACTTTGATCCGTTCAACAGGTTTTAATGTGGTAAGGTCAAAAACCGTTACTGAAGTATCGCGTCCGTTGCTGGTGTAACCCCTGTTAATTTCGGGAGCCACTGCAATTCCGTGGATTCCTTTGGTATCGGGTATTGATCCGATCACCTTTCCGGTTTTGATATCAACAACCACTGCAACAGAGCCGTGTGAAGCATAAATCCGGGAAGAAGGACCGTCAGCATTAATGTAATCCCACCCTCCCTCTCCGCCAACGGCGATCTTTCGCGCAATTTTATAGTTCGATTGTGCTGTAACAACTAATGAAGTCACCATCATCAATCCAAAAACAAGAAACCATGTTAACTTTTTCATAAAATGCTTTTTAGGTATCATATTGATTATAGATTTTTTTACCTGGAAAACCCCGTGACATTACCGATCCAGGAGATGAAATCTTCCGCATCCTCGTCGGCGCCATGCCCTGCATCCCAGTAAAGCTTGGTATTCACATCCTTATTCCGGTTCTCAAGGCTTGTGGCCAGATTAGCAATCACCGTCTGCGAAGTGTGATTATCTGAAGTACCCTGGCGAAGCCACCAATGGTTCGCACAACCTTCGTTATTATGGAGGATAAAGAACATGGCATTCATCATGTCAACCTTTATTTTCAGGTCACTATCAATCTCTGCCGCGGGGTCACCCGTGGTTTGACGCAAACTGAAACTGGTAAAGTGCCTGGCGTCTGTGGTTTTGTTTCCAAACTCAATTGGTTCGCCCTGTTTCATATTAAAATCGTCAAAGGCAGGCATGCTTTTCATCCGGCCTACATGAGCTACGTAGTCGGCGAATGTAAAGGCAGCTCCTTTATCGGACCAGGTGATCCAACTGTTCTTTTCAAGGTATCCCTTACGTTTTTCATCCGTCAGATCTTTAAGAAACTTATTGGCTGAGGGAAACAGAAAATAT
>TBL_comb47_HYPODRAFT_10004559_pt1 | contig 15877 bp, 11 predicted proteins | sample TroBogypolimnion_40_FD_10682 | JGI IMG/M metagenome (IMG submission 10682)
GGTTGCCGGGCATCCCCCGCCTCTGGGCGCCTCAGGGAAAGCTCCAGGAGCACCCCGGCATCCCGGCGGTTCAGTGAAACCGCCTGGCCGGGGAAGCCGCGCCGCAAAAGGGCGACGCAGTCCTGCAGCGCCGCATCCAGGCACGGCTTGGCGAGGAGCGCGGGGGGGACCAGGATGCTTATGCCGGGGCCGGCGGCCTGGCAAGGGGAGGGGGGCGCCAGCAGAAAAAGGAACACGAGGCATGGCGGCAGGAGCGCTGCCAGCCACGGCCCGATGCCGTGCCAGGGGAAGCATATCGCTGGACTGGGTCTGCGAAGCGGGTGCATGTCGTTACCTTGGCGCTGGTTGATGGCAATCGGACCAGGCCATTGTACGGATGCGGCATTTTTTATCAAGGCAAATGAGCCCCCCGTGGGATGGCGAAGCTCCCTTGGGACGGCGAAAGCTCCGTCGCCCGGCTCCAGCGCCGCGCAACCAGGCTCACCTTTCAGGTCCACCCGTTGCGGCCGGCTCGCCGCAACGCCTTATTGTCCGGCGTTACTGCGAGATGACCGGTCAGAGCTCTCTACTAGAATAAATCCCCCTTTGTTTAACGCGAGTCCTGTAACGGCATTAATTGATTCTGTTGAATGTCGGAATTCAAACATGCCGATCCGACGTGCTTTTCAAAATTCAAAGTCATGTGCCGAATGTCAAGGTAACCCGGCTGTGACAAAGGAGTGAATTATTTCACTTCAGTACCGACAACGCCCGCCGATAAGGCCATTGAACCCGGGACCGGAAGTCCTGCCGTTTGCCCCGCAAATGGGCAGCACGCTCAACCACCGGTAATTCAGTTGCGTTCGAAGGAGGTACTCGGCTGACCTTGGAAAAGGGACCAGCGAGCCTTCTGCTTCCGGCGGCAGCAGGCCGATCCGGCGATCTCATTAAATTGGAACACCTCTGTAACAAAACTGCAGTACTAGCACTGTATGCTCCCCGCATATCAAAGGAGGGGCGCCAGGCATGTCCCAGGAAACAGCTATTCCCACACTCGTCGAGGTCTGCAAGGAGGCCGTCAACGTAACCAATGTCCTACTGGTAAACGAGCTGCTCACGCTCTTCCAGGGGGACCCGGAACTGATGACCGTGGCGATTGCCGAAGGGGGCGCCTTCCTGGGGAGCATCAGCCGGAAGGATCTCCTGAACCTTTTGAGCCGCAAGTTCGCCATGGACCTCTACGCCAAGAAGTCGATCCTCACCGTGCTCAAGGACCTGGGGGGCAGGGAGGTGGTCTTCCCGGCGGACCTGGATATCAACGAGGCGGCGGTGCGGCTCCTATCGCTCGACCCGACGCTGCAGACCGACGCTTTTCCGATCGTGAGGGACGGGGAGTGCGTCGGGGTGGTCGCGGTTTCCGACCTGATGATGGCGGTCGCGGAGCAGCAAAGGGGACTCCTCGAGGCCCTGGATCGCCTCAGCTCGCGGATACGGGAGGAGGTGGCGCACGGCGTCAAGATCCAGCAGGACCTGCTGCCGCCCCCCCTCTTCCGTTTCCGGGAGGTGACCGTCGGAGCCGGCATCGCGACCTGCTCGGAGATAGGGGGAGACTTCTTCGACTACTTCAGCGTCGGCGAGGACACCCTGGGGCTGATCATTGCGGACGTGAGCGGACACGGCGTGCAGGCGGGGATGGTGACGACCGCGGCCAAGGCGAGCCTGCACACCCTGATCTCGCTCGGGGTGACCACCCCGTCGGGGCTGCTGGCGGGGATGAACAACGCCATCCTGGCCACCGCCCGCCAGACGCTGTTGATGACCTGCCTGATCGCGAGCCTCGATCTCGGCTCCGGGACCCTCACCATCGCCAACGCGGGGCACAACTTCCCCTATCTGCTCAGGGCGGGTGCCGGGGAGGCGGAGATGCTGGAAACCACGGCCGGTTTTCCGCTTGGCTTCGAACGCGACTCGCGGTTCCCCGAGACCTGCTGTGTTTTTTCTCCCGGCGACGCGCTCTTCATGTACACGGACGGCCTGGTGGAGTGCGCGAACGCCGGCGGTGAGGAGCTGGGGTACCTGCGCCTGCAGGAAATGCTGGACCGGGGGCGCGACATCCCGCCCCAGGCACTGCACGCCTCCCTCCTGGCCGGGGCGGCCGCCTTTGCCGGGACCGATCAGTTTTGCGACGACGTGACGACGCTGGTCGCCAGGTTCGATGCCTGCAACGTACCGGGAATTAAGTAAAAAGGAGATTGACGTGCGCATGCCGAAGGTCGCCGTGCTCTATCGCGACGCAAATGACAGGAAACTCTGGGAGGGGACCCTGAAGGGGGTCCCCGGCCTTTTGCCGATCATCGTGGAAAAAAATCTCACCCTCTCCCTGGAAAGGCTGCGGCGTGTCGGGAGTTCCCTGCGCCTGGTGATACTCTCCGCACGGCTTTACCCGGGGCATTACCCGGAGCTCGCCGCGCAGGTCCGTGCCGTCTGCCCGGGGAGCGAGCTGCTGCTGGTCTCCTCATCCGGTGAGCCCCCACCCGCGCTCACCCCGCTCTTGGCCGACCAGGTGCGCCACCTGGCGTTCAATCCGCCGCACCAAGCGCGGCGGGACCGGGAGTATTTTCCCGAGATCGTGTCGCGGCTCATCGACCGGCGTCCCTGGGAAATCTGCTCCTGCCTCCGGGAGGGCACCCCCTTGCACACCTTTCCGCTTCGCTCGAGCGAGGAGAAGGAGGCGCTGATCGGCGCCCTGGAAGCGGTGCTTTGCGGAGAAGGGGAAGAGTACCAGATGCTGCGCCAAAAAGGCGCGCTCCTGGCCGACGAGCTGCTGGAAAACGCCCTCTACGATGCACCGCGCGCGCCCGACGGCAGCAGGCTGTTCCGGAAAGGGGAAAAGCGGGTCCTGTTGCCCGAGGAGAGCATCGTTCTGAGCTTCGGGTTCGACGGCGAGACCCTGGCCCTCGAACTGAGCGACAGCTGGGGGAGCCTGGAGCCCGAGGTGGTGCTGGAGCATCTGGCCCGCAACCAGGAGGGGGACCCGATCGCGGGCGACGCGGGCGGCCGGGGACTCTTCATCATCTGGCGCTTTCTGGACCATTTTCACATGAACGTCCAACCGGGATTGGAGACCACCGTCGGCGGACACCTGCAGCTCTCCTCCGGCCACGACCCGGAAGTGCCGCGCGGCTTCCACATCACCGAACTCGACAAGGAGCAGCAAAATGAACAGCACGACCGCGACACCCTCGAACATCGTACCGGAACACGATTTCTTCGCGCTGCAAGGAACCATTGACGCCCAGTCCGAACCGTTTTTCCGGGAACTCCCCAAAAAGGTGCGCCATCCGCAGGTGAGGTTCGATTTCAGCGGCGCCGGGCGGATCAACTCCATGGGGATCGCACTGCTGCTCCGCTGCTTCAAGGAAATCCGGCAGGCCAGGGAGACCGAAATACTGCTGGAAGGGCTCAGCCCGACCAACTCCATGCTCTTCAAGATGACCGGGGTGTTCCTGCTGGCTAAACCTGTCCCCGCCCGGGGGTAACGGCAGGGAAGGGACGCGCTGAGGGGCTTCGCGCGGAAGGCGGCGCGCGCCCTTTTCCGGGAAACCGGCTCATCCTTAGGGGGCTTGCCGGACCTGGGATTCCCTGCCCGGGCGGAGCACCTGGAAATCTTTACGGAGCAAAACTCGCCGGGGAACCCTCAAGGGCTGGCGGAGCTCCAGCCCTGCAAGGCGGTGCCATGACTGATTTGCCACAAAATATCGCAGGCGGACCTGGCGACCCGGACGGTGCCGCGGAGTTGGTCGCTCCGGCGCCCGACAGCGAGAGCATATCCTTTTCCGGGGTCCTCACGCTGACGCTGCTGTCGGCGCTGGCGATAATGTTCAGCTTCGAGTACCTGAAGCAGTGCATCAAGCCCGACATCGGAATCTGGACCTCGCACCTCCTCACCATAACCTTCAGCTCCGCCGTCTCCACCGTCTGCGCCTACTTCGCCCTGAAGCGCTATGAATTGATGCGCTCGGAGGTGGCCCAGGAGAATGCGCTGCGCTCCCAGGCCGAAGAGGCGCTGCGGAGGCTGTCGCAGAAGAGCCGGGAGCTGGAACGTTCCAAGAACGAACTGGAGCGCGAGGTCGCCGAACGCTGCGCCGCCGAGCGCTCCCTGATCCAGCGGCAGCGGCAGCTCAGCATCCTGATAGCCGCCAACCAGAAGCTCAATTCCGTGCTCGACGCGCCGTCGGTGCTGAGGACCCTGATCCATTCCGCCGTCGAGCTGACCGGGGGGGAGGGGGGGAGCGCAGGGCTGGTCCAGGGGAGCGCCATCGTCATCTCCGAGCTTTTGAAAAACCGCGAATTCCTGCGCGTGGACCAGCGCTTCCACTCGGGCGAGGGGGCCGTGGGGCAGCTCCTTGCCAGCTGCGGAGTCCTGATAGAGAACGCGGTGGCCGGCAGCCACCCGCTCTTCGCGGACTCGGGCCAGGCGGTCAGCAACCTCATTGCGGTGCCGGTCTTGAGCTCCAGCGGCGAGCTGCTCGGCTGTTTCGAGGTCTACGACCTGACGGGAGGACGCCCCTTCGACGAGGGGGACGCGGCGATGCTGCAGGGGCTCGCCAGCGGGGCGGCCGTGGCACTGGAAAACGCCCTCATGCTCTCCGAGCGGCTGCAGGCAAGGCAGGCGACGGTTGCGGCGAACTCCCTGCTGTCGGCGACCATCGAGTCGACCCTGGACGGCATCATGGCCGTCGACCCTCACGGCGAAATTTCCGCTTGCAACCGCCGCTTCGCCGAGATGTGGGGCATCGGCGACGACGCGCTGGCGAGCGGGGACTCCAACAAGCTGCTGCTGTCGCTGCTGGAGCAGGTGAGCGACCCGGTGCAGTTCTTCGAGGGGGTGACCGAGCTCTACTGGCAGCCGGAGCTCGAGAGCTACGACCTGGTGGAGCTGATCGACGGCAGGTGCTTCGAGCGCTTCTCCAAACCGCAGTTCATCGGGGAAAAGGCGGTGGGGCGCGTTTGGACCTTCCACGACATCTCCGAGCTGAAGAAGCTGGAAACCCAGCTGCTGCACGCCCACAAGATGGAGGCGATCGGCACCCTGGCGGGCGGGATCGCGCACGACTTCAACAACGTCATGACCGCGGTGCTCGGCTACACCAGCCTGCTCACCACCGAGCTCAACCCGCCTCCCCCCTTCAGCGGTTTCCTGGCGCAGATCGGCAACGCCTCGAACCGCGCGGTGGAACTGATCCGCAACCTGCTCGCCTACAGCAGGAAGGAGCCGGTACAGGCGGCCAGCCTCGAGTGCAACGCCCTGGTGAAGGACCTGGTGGGCTTTCTGGAAAGGCTGATCGGCGCCGACATAGATCTGACCCTGTGTCTTGGCGACGAGCCGCAAGGGGTGCTGGCGGACCAGGGGCAGATCGAACAGGTGCTGGTGAACCTGGCGACCAACGCCCGCGACGCCATGCCCGAGGGGGGGAAGCTGACTCTGGAGGTGAGGAGGGTCGACCTCACGGCGGATTTCGTCAAGGCGTTCGACCTGGTGCAGGCGGGGCCTTACGTGATGATCACGATTTCGGACACCGGTTCGGGCATAGACGAGGCGACCCGGCAGAGAATCTTCGAGCCGTTTTTCACCACCAAGGAGGTGGGGAAGGGGACCGGCCTGGGACTCTCCATAAGTTACGGCATCGTGAAGCAGCATGGGGGCTTTATCGGCGTCGCCAGCAGGATCGGCGTCGGGACGACCTTTTCCGTCTACCTGCCGCATGTCGAGCGGACCGTGCCGCAGCGCAGGGCTCCGGTCGCCCAGGCGGTTCCCCGCGGGGAGGAAACCGTGCTCCTTTTGGAGGACAACGGCCCGGTGCGCAGCCTGATCTCCCAGGTGATGACCGGCAAGGGGTACCGGGTCATCGAGGCGGTGGACGGGGAGGACGGAGTGCAGAAATTCCGGCAGCACCGGGACGAGATAGCGCTGGTGATCCTGGACGTCATCATGCCGAAGAAAAACGGCGGCGACGCCTACGACGAGATCCGCGCCATGAAACACGACGTCCGGGCCATATTCATCAGCGGCTACACCGGTGACATCATTGACCGGCAGCGGATCAGCGAGGACGGCGCCAACTTCCTGCAGAAGCCGATCCTGCCGGACAAGCTGCTCACCTTGGTTCGGGAGGTATTGGACAAGTGACCTAAAGCCCGTAACGGCTCCAGCTCGAGCCTTGCGGGCTTTTTATTTTATGAGCGCGCGGTGCAGGAGCGGCGCGGCGACCAGCCTCAGGTCGCCTCGAAATGGATTGATTTTCCAGCCTTTCTGCCGTAGCTGATGATTGACGAATAACAATCCCTGCTTTGCTTGATAACCTGCAAATTAGGTCCTTGCTCAAAACCCCGCTAAATTGTCAGGCCTTTGTGACGGGGCTGCAACTTTCGTGCTGTACACTCCGGGTCATGCAAGCTGCTGCGGATGAGTGCATGCCTCGGCAGCAGTTGTACATGAAAGCAATCCAGATCGACAAGTCCGGCTTTTTTCTCTCACGGTTCAGGCCGTCCCGGGAACGACCGGCAAAGGGAGTACGACATGAGTCAGCTGCACAAAATGATCTTCGGATGGTTTTTCCGCGAACTGGATCCCCAGATCGAGAGCTTACGCGACCTGCGCGATTCCTATCGGGCCATGAACGTCGAAATATACGGGGAACAGATGGCGAGCCTTCTTAACGACTGGTCGTAGGCCTGCAGCTCCCCCCCGCCCTCCGGGAGAGGGTTTGGCCGCCGCAGCCTTGGCGAAGGAGGGGCGGTGAGGGATTTGCCCAAGGACGCAGCCGTTACCCTGGTCACATCGGTATCTCGATCCCGAAGTCGAATCCGGGCCTTTAGTAGGGACGTCCTTGCTACTCCCCTCAGTGGGGTACGTACTTCGTGACACGATTATTTGCGGTCTGCATCGGACTGGACTGTTCCCGGCTGAGCGTGTAGGTGCGCCCGAGGAGAGAAATGCCGATGAAACCGCGCAGCCGCAACTCTGTAGCCGACTCCAGCCGCATCTTGCACTGGTACGTAGTGCCGGACTGGGGATCATAACAGGAACCGTTGCGCCACCAATCCCCCTCCAAAGACAAGCCTTCCATAACCTTAAGTCCTATGATGGAGCGGCTGCGCAGAGCCGGGTCCGCATTTTTCCGGTCCACCTTCTCCATGCCGACCGGACCATCGCCGCTGTTGACATAGTTGGGATGCTTTAGCCAGATCACCTTGCCGCAGGCTTTCTCGCCGCACGGAAAAATCTCCAGCTTGGCGCCGCCACCTTCGGTGAGCCAGACGCCAAAGAGGTCATTGGGCTCGGCGGAAGCGAACGCGGCTGTCGCCAGGAACATGCTCAGCAGGATTAAGAGCGAGATCCGCATTAAACCTCCACAGGGTAAAAGGGAGTGTTCCCAAGGTGCACCGGGTATACCCGCAAGGTAGCCCTGGCAGCCCTGATAGAATCAGCTCGAGTCACGTCGAGGTGATTCTCAAGGAACCGGTACATAGAGTATTTTCAGACTAACATGGCCAAATCACGATGGAGTGGATACCGGGTTACAGGAAGGTTAATTGCTTTGGTGCTGCTTCGGTCTCCATGAGCTGGGACCGGGTGGGACTTCCGGACTGCAGTGTCGCTTCGAGGCGGGAAAAGAGCCGGCCTATTCTCTTTCTCCCCTTGACGCCACGTTTAGGGGCCGCCGTTTATGTCACGGTGCCGATGAGCCCCCCTCCAGTACCTGCCGAACTTTGGTGGCAAGGTCGGGGAGGGAAAACGGCTTCTGGATAAAACAGAGTCCGTCGTCGAGCACGCCGTGGTGGGCGATGGCATTGGCCGTGTAACCGGACATGAACAGGCATTTGAGCTGGGGTTGCAGCGACAGCAGGCTGTTCGCCAGCTCTTTTCCATTCATCTCGGGCATGACGATATCGGTTATCAGCAACCGGATCTCCCCCACGTGCTGCCGCGCCAGGCGGATGGCTTCGGCCGGTCGGTTCGCCTGCAGCACGGTGTACCCCTGGCCGGTGAGAATCAGGGTGGTCAGGTTCAGGATGGCAAGCTCGTCCTCCACGACCAGGACGGTCTCCTGTCCGCGAGGCACTGGGAGCTCCTGGATCCCTGCCGCCGAGGGGAGGGACCTCCCCTCATGCCGGGGCAGGTAGATGGTGAAGGTCGTGCCCAGACCCGGCTCGCTGTAGACGTAGATGAATCCTTTGTTCTGCTTGACGATGCTGAATACCGTGGAGAGCCCGAGGCCAGTGCCTTGGCCGACCTCCTTGGTGGTGAAAAAGGGCTCGAAGATCCTGTCCCGCGTTTCCTTCCCCATACCGCAACCGTTGTCGCTCACCGAAAGCCGCACGTATTCGCCCGGCGTCACCTCGGCGTGGTGGCTGCAGTATTCCTGGTCGAGAACCAGGTTCCCGGTCTCGATGGTGATCCTGCCCACTCCCTTTATGGAATCGCGCGCGTTGACGCATAGGTTCGTGAGTATCTGATCGACCTGGGAGGGGTCGAGTTTGAGCAGCCACAGGTCGCAGGCCGGTTGCCAGGCGAGATCGATGTCCTCGCCGATGAGCCGCTGCAGCATCTTGAGCGTTCTGGCAACCGTCTCGTTCAGGTCCAGCACCTTGGGTGCAATGGTCTGCTTGCGCGCAAAGGCCAGCAACTGCCGGGTCAGGTCCGCGGACTGCTCCGCCGCGCTGCGAATCTGCTCCAGGCTGCTCCGGATCTTTTCCGGGTCCCGCTCGATGAGGGCCAGGCAGGCATGCCCGATGATGACGGTCAGCTTGTTGTTGAAGTCGTGCGCCACGCCGCCCGCCAGGCTCCCCACCGACTCCATCTTCATTGCCTGGAACAGCTGGGCCTCCAGCTTCTCCTTCTCCTGCTCCGCCTTCCTGCGGTAGGTAACGTCCCTTGCCGTGCTGGCGAAACCGACCACCGCTCCCTTCTCGTCGGTCTCCTGGCGGATCGACCATGCCAGGTAGTGCTCCCGGCCGTCGGCGGCTACCTGCCGGTTTTCATGAAAGAGGACCTCCTCTCCGGTCCCAAGCCACGAGCCGAAGGCCGCCCTGGTCTCCTCTCGGTCCTCGGGGTGTATGAATTCGAAGGCCGACCGGCCGAGGCACTCCTGCGGCGCCAGTCCGTAATGCTCCTGGGCGGCATGGTTCACGAAGAGCAGACGCCCTTCGCCATCCACTCGGGTGATGAGGTCCGCGGTCCCCTCCACCAGGTCGTGGTACTGCTTCCGGCTCACCTTGAGTTTTTCCTCGGCCAGCATGCGCTCGGTGATGTCGCGGATGAAGACAACCAGCTGTCCTCCCTTGGCGGGCCGGTACTGGACGGTTGGCTCCGCGTCGAAAACGGTGCCGTCCTTGCGGCGGTGCCGCGACTCGAAGCGGTCCTCGCCCTGCGCCATGATTTTCCGCATGTGCTCCTGGACCTCCGCGACGCTCTCGATGCACTCCAGGTCGCTCACCTTCATCCCCGGCAATTCCTCGGCGCGGTAGCCGCTCATCCGGCAGTAGGCGTCGTTTGCCTCCAGGATTTGTCCCTGAGTGTCCACGAGCCAGAAACCGTCCATGGCCGTCTGGAGGATGGCCCGGTGGTGCTCCTCGCTTTCCTGCTTCTCCGCCAGCGCCTCGCGAAGTCTCCTGTCGGTCTCGTCGAGGTTGCTGCCGGTCGACCTCGCCACGCGATGCACCACGGAGGCAGTGAGCACGACCATGACGATGACCTGCGCCGCCAGGACCAGCGCCCCGTTCACCTGGGGCACAGCCGACACGAAGCGGGACAGGGCACTTTCAAAGACGACGGACGCCAGGACCAGGGGAAGGAAGGCCCGGGAGAGCCGGGCGGAGGTCGAGGCGCCGACGATCCGGCGGATGGGGAAGCTTTCCGGGCCGGTTGCCGCCATCAAAGCGATCCCCAGAAACAGGATGGCAATAGCCGTGGTGGCCGCCATGGGTATCGTGCTGCCGCCGTACATGACCGGCGAACCGTACAGGTAGGCAAGCAGCACAGTCGCCCCGATGAGCGAACTGAATGCCCCCAGAAGCGCCGCGCAATCCCTTCTCCGTTGCGGCAAAGGGCCCTGCTCTGTGAAAAAAAGGAACAGGATGCCCACCCCGTCCAGGACAAAGGTTGCCGCAGTGAGGGGTGAAATAACTCCGACCGGTATGCTACCCAGCCTACGTGCCTGAAATAGCTGGTCGTCGAAATTAAGGTCCATCCCGCCGGGCTTTTCGACGAGCGCCAGGATGCAGAACAGGATGCCGGAAGCGACCAGTGCGGAGCTGATGATCCGGCTGACACCTTGCAAAGGCTTCCTGACCTGAATGAACAGTGTTGCGCCGTAGAGGAGGAAACACCCCGCGGTTGTCGGGGCCATCGGGATGTAATCAGGAAAAATGCTTCCCAGGACTCTGAGTCCCGGAAGGTAACTGAGCAGGCCTGCGACAGCGATAATGGCAGATGCGCAGGTTGCCGCGGCAGCTGTTCTCCTGAACCGGAGGACCATCGTGTTCGGCCACTCACTTTCGAGGCGAGCCGGCTCTTTTCTTGTCATAGGCGGTATCTCTTTGGTTGTCGTTTCACGCGGACAGAGTGCGACCCGCCCCTACGCCGGTATTTGCAGAGCCTGGCAGATACCAGACAAGCGCAAGCATACAGTTACAGCTTATCGGCATGACAGCCCTTCCACTTAAATGTGTCACGAAAGACGCTGAATTTCTGTCGATCTGGTCGCGCGTCAGCACGTACCTCTCCCCTAGCCCTCACGAGGGCACTATCTCGTCGCTAAAAAAGGCGACAACGTGCGGCACCGGCGCTTGAAATTCTGACGGGTCAGTTCCTCCTGACAAGGGGACGTCGCGAAATCCTGCGCAACGTGGGGGTAATGAGTAATGGGATCTGATACTGGAATGAAAAAGAAAAAAGGGGAGCACGACGCACTCCCCTTTCCATGGCACCTGCAGCAATTTCCTACTTGAAACAGACTTCCGGGGTCAAGAACAGTGTGGATTTTTATTTCCCGACCACCAGGACCTCAAAGCTATCTTTGATCATTTCCGGCCGAGGTTTCGACTCTGTCTGCCCTGAAGTCTTTGGCGGACCAAACTGCGCGGCAGGCAGGTAGATGTTGTGCGTTATCGGATCGATCGCCAAGGTACGCGCGCCTCGTTGGGTCTTGACTGTTTGCAGCACCTCGAATTTGTCGGGAGAAATTTCACCTGCCACAGTCAGCGTGCCATCTCCATTGGAACTGAATGCAAGTCCTGTCCCTGCGTCAAAGCCGTTGCCATCCACATTAGCTCCGATGGGAACGGAAGCAATGACCTTGCCGGCTTTCAGGTTCAAGACCGTCATCACCTTGTTGTGGCATCCGGAAAAGACTCTGCCATTTTCCGCATCCAGTGCCATACCCGAAGGCTCTTCGCACGGTTTCAGGGAGAACCGGCGTACCTCCCGGGCATTGAGGCAGTCAATTTCCACGACCTCATTGGTGTCTTCGTTGTTGACGTAAACGGTGCCTTTGCCATTGGCAGCGGAGAATTCCGGCTTTCCACCTAATGGTATGGTTTGCACCAGCTTCCCTGAAGCAGCATCGAATACCGTGGCGTCCTTGCTGCGGCCATTGAAGGTGAGCACCCTTTTCGAGGCAGGGTCATAGGTAATGGCGTCCGGGTTCGCCCCGGTTTTCACCTTGCCGAGGACTTCGAGGGTTTTCAGGTTAAAAATGGTGGAGCTGTTATCCTTCCCATTGCTGGTAAAGCCCCGGTTCAATTCCGGAGCTATCGCAATTCCGTGAACACCTGGCGTGTTGGGGATATCGCCGATAACCCTATCGGAATCAAGGTCAATCACCATGACATGCGTGCCACGGGAAATGTACAGGCGCCGGGCAGGGCCGTCTATCGTCAGATAATCCCAACCGCCCTCACCGCCAGCTTCGAGCTTCTTGATCACGTGATACCCGGGATCTGAAGCATACGCATTGGCACCAAGTATAAGACAGCAGAAAATGATCAGTCGTTTCATGTTACGGACACCCCCATTGGTGATGCACCGGGGACCTTACTTTCGGTTCCCGTTGTTGGCGGCTTCAGCGGCCAGTTTGAGTTCGATGTTCACCTGGTCGAGCAGGTCCTTAGCTTTCTGCGCATGCCCTTCCATGTCAAATTCATTGGCTTTCTGGGCCGCGGTAATTTTATCAAAGGCCTTACGGCTCAGCCTCTGGGCCGCTGCCAGGTTAGGGTGCAGTTTCGGACTGATGTTAACCACCGGTTCCCCGGCAAAAGCGGAACTTCCGAGTACCAGCAGAGCCCCAGTCACGACCTTAATAAGGACATTTCTCATTTTGCGCCTCCATGTTGTGGGTATGTTGCTACGACATCCGTGAGTGTAAAACTATACCGACAAAATGAGGAGGAAAAATGGACTACCGTACACTACACCCAAGGAACTGAATTCGCACCGGAAAAGATCGCAAATTAGGCGGTTGTTGAGGAGTGGTGTAATGACGGAATTTAGCATGTGGAGTTGTTTTCTTCCGGACTGCAGTGTCGCTTCGAGGCGGGAAAAGAGCCGGCCAATCCTCTTTCTCCCCTTGACGCCACGTTTAGTTGTGTTAAATATAATTAACGTTTCTAAACTTTTGGAGGTGACCTATGGGGGTGGAGGAATACGACATCGTTGAAACCCTTTTTCGCAAGCAGAATTTTCCCGAGTACTACATGACCCTTTATGGACTGGCGGATGGCCTGGAAGGAAACGAACTCTACAACGCCAACAGGCCTGATCATGTCCCTGCCGGGGGGAGGTTCAGGGAGCATGTAACCAACATGAAGGACCTGGGGGTTGGCGCCGACCGGGGAGACGCCCTGCTCAAGGAGCAGCGCCAGGCCATACGTGATCTTTCCGAAATCGACATGGATGCCTCGGTCAGCTACATGAGGACCATCGCGATCAACAAGAGAGATCCGAGCATCCTTCGCGCGATGGGCTTGCCGTCAAAGGCCAATCATCAAAAGAGCACTCGCAGGAGTGTGTCGGCGCAGATCGAAATTCACCTGGAATTGAAACACCTGAGGGGTGAATCCGGAGCCATCGTCGTCATGGGGCACCATATCCGCAACGGCGGCCCGTATCTGATCAATCTCTGCAAAGGGGATCCGACCTCGGAGGCGAGCTGGTACAATCCCGGAGGCCACCTCAACAGTTGCCGCAGAATAGTCCTCAGGGGACTCGAACCGGCCAGCAAGTGCTACGTCAGGATGAGGACCGATCGTCCCGAAGGTCCGGGTAATTGGACCCAGCCTGTCTGGATCATCGTTTTGTAAACCTTCTCCCTCCACTTCCGCGCGTCGGCCTGCCACTAAACCGGCAGGGCGACGTCGTCAAGGCTTCTCACCTCCCGTTCTTATCCTCCCCAATGAATTAGAACCTCCAGCCGATCCGAAACAGTCCAGATCACTGGCCGGCGGTGAAAAAGTCGCTATAGTCCGGAACTGGCGCTGGAAATTCGGCTCTGCGAAATCCCATGGCAAAAACAGCTGACAACGTGCCGAGCCGGCGCTGAAAATCTTGACGCGTAAATTCACGTCGGGAAAAAGGCGGATAACGCGCGTAACCGGCGCCGGAAGTTCACGCGTGAAAAATCTCGTCACAAAAAATGACGATAACGTGCGGAACTGGCGCTTGAAATTCTGGCGCGTGAATTCAAATCACAAAAAGTGATGATAACGTACGAAAGCGGCGCGTGAAATTCACGCGTGAAAATTCACGTCACAAAAAATGACGATAACCTGCGGAACCGTCGCTTGAAATCCTGACGTGTGAATTCAAATCACAAAAAGTGATGATAACGTGCGGAACCGGCACTTGAAATTCTGGCGCGTGAATTCAAATCGCAAAAGATGATGATAACGCACGGAAGCGGCGTTAGAAATTTGAGAGTGAAAACTCAAATCACAAAAATACCGACTGGGGGACCGACGCTAGAATACCGTTGAAGCAAATCATCCTCACGAAAAGGCAAAACACCTGGTGATTGTCTACGACGGTGGCGAAGGGATAGTTATGCAGTTGTTGATTTCGAGATGCGCTGGATTTCGGGAGTTGAGACTCAGGAGTAGAGAATCGTCAAGGAGAGATGGGATACTCGGAAGACGCGGCCGGAAAAGGCTACAGAAAAAGGGCCGGTCGGGAAGTGACATGGCCCCCGCTCTGGGAGCGCCCGGACGCGCTTCTCTTTGTGAGGACCGTGCCGCCGCGCGAGGGGTACCAGAGGCGCCTCGACCAGGCCGAGAGCCACCACTTCGACAGGATCGTGCCGGCAATCGAGAAGGGAAACCCCCTGGTGGCATCAATGCCCATTGCGCTACCTTGTGAAGCCATTTCGGGCGGTGAAGCGGTTTTCTAAAAAAAAGGCCGCATCCGGTGGATGCGGCCTTTTGCCAGCTCAGTTAAGCGTGAACTACTTGGCAGCCGGTGCAGCTTCAGCAGCGGGGGCAGCCGGAGCGGCTTCTTTCTTAGCTGCTTTTTTCGCTTTCTTGGCTTTTTTTGCTTTCTTAGCTTTCTTAGCTTTTTTCATGGGAGCTTTTTCGGCGGTTGCAGCAGGAGCAGCAGCATCGGCAGGAGCAGCCGGGGTAGCGTCGGCAGCGAAAACAACACCAGCAAAAGCAACGGCAACGAGAGCTGCAACGATGGAGGACATAACCTTTTTCATTTGGATCTCCTTAACGGGTATTTTTAAACTCTTGTCATCCTTTCAGCACTGTCTGTGCCAATCCTTCTCAACAAACATTCCGGCAAGATAACGGCATGTTACGACTCAAAGGATCCTTTCACTGGCAGTATCCATACCGTATTTGATACAAGGAATGCCGCAAATAAGGCAAGCTTCCAGCTTGGACTCACAGGCGCCGCTCCCACAGGCATCTTCTTGATCGATAGGTGTAAAGGAGAAGGCTTCTGACTGTCAAGAGACGTGGGATAAAACCTCTAGAGTCAGTGACATACGTTCAATTGTGCAATAAATGTGGAAATAGGGCTTTCAACTTTAGAAGGACAGTCATAGACCGATAAGGCCACTAGGCAGTACTAGAACGGCAGCTGGCAAGGAGGATGCGAAACCTTAAGGCAACAGGAAGAAAAATCTATTGAGTAAAAAACGGAAACCGGCAAGAACGCCAAGACAAAACCAAACTCAGAAGAGGAGAAACGCCATGTCAATCAGCGACATTTCACTCACCGCCGGAATGAGGACGAACCTCCTCAACCTGCAGGGAACCAGCGACCTCCTGAACAGGACCCAGCAAAGGCTCTCTTCGGGCAAATCGGTAAACAGCGCCCTGGACAACCCGACCAACTACTTCGCAGCCCAGAACGCCAACCAGCGCGCCGGCGATCTTTCCAACAGGAAGGACGGCATGTCCAACGCGGTCCAGACCGTGGCGGCCGCCAACGCCGGCATCACCGCGATCACCAGCCTGATCCAGGCCGCCAAGGGTATCGCCCAGTCGGCCCTCTCCACGAGCGACACCAACGTGCAGTCCAAGCTCGCGGGCCAGTACGACACCATCCGCAGCCAGATCGACAACATGTCATCGGACTCGGGCTTCCAGGGTCTCAACATGCTGAGCGCCACCAACACCCTGGCGGTTGTCTTCAACGAGAACTCGTCGTCACAGCTGAGCGTGGTCGGCTTCCTCGGCAACTCCACGGGCTTGAGCCTCTCGGCCGCCGGCGGGACCGGCAACACCAACTGGCAGTCGGCCTCCGCCATCACCGCCGACACGGCCAAGATGGACTCGGCGATCACCTCGCTGCGCACCAGCACCCAGACGCTCGCCGCCAACCTGAACATCATCACCA
>TBL_comb47_HYPODRAFT_10004560_pt1 | contig 15874 bp, 14 predicted proteins | sample TroBogypolimnion_40_FD_10682 | JGI IMG/M metagenome (IMG submission 10682)
TTACTATTTCTTTTTTTACTATTTTTTTTTACTATTTCTTTTTTTAATTTTTTTACTATTTCTTTTTACTAATTCTTTTCTAATTTTTCTAATTATTTATTTGTTTAACTAATTTAAGCAGTCGCGGTTGCTGTCGTTATAGAAGCTGCAGCAGCCGCCGCTAAAGCCTTCTCTGACTTAGCAAAGTGAGGCGACATATAACGCTGGAGATTGAAATATGTTAGTTCATCGGTCTTCTTAAGCTTCAAGAGAGTCTGGAGCTTAGCGTCAGGGTTAATCTTTCGGCCATTCTCCTTATCTTGGAGGCTGTGACTGCGGATATACTTGTTGATCTCGCGAGTGACATCCGTGCGAGCCATTTCCGAACCAACAGGCTTCTCCAAAAACTTTGCTAGCTCATCAGAAATCTTGGTAGGCTTCACGAAACCAGAAGGTTGACGGTTTCCAGACTTTCTCTTACGCTTGGCATTGGTCTTTTGAGCAGTCTTAATCTCGCGAGTCCACTTCTTCTCAAGAGAACGATACTCGGTCTTCAATGAACCAATGAGAGCACTAAGTTGGTTAAGCTTAGAAAGGAATTCAGTGGAAATAGCTGCAAGGTCAACATCGGTTACGGCTGGCGCTGCAGTATCCGTTACTGTTGATGCGACAGTATCCGTTACTATTGGGGCAGCAACCTCGGTAACAGTCGCAGTCGTAGTAGCAGTCGTAGCAGCAGTCGTAGTAGCAGTCGACACCTTTGGAGCCTTTACCTTTGGCACCTTAACTACAGGAACAGTAGAGGCATTAACAGTAGAGGCATTAACAGTAGAGGAATTAGTAGCGGTGGTAGTCTCAGGGACTTCAGTCTTAGATTTGCTTTGTCTGGGCATCCTATTATACTATACTATATTGACATCTTTTTAAATTGTTTTGGGCCTTAAATATATTATTTGTTATTGGATATGGTCTAAAGTATCCTAAATATATAAATTCTGTTTTATTTTTTAATTCAAAAATGCTACCTACTTACATATAGCATACAGCTTGATATAACCACGGTAATGATGTAGCTGCATCATTATTTACTAAAGTTAGTGCACCCAAGACATAATACGCGCCTAAACATTTACTATCTTTATTTATACCGGTTACAACAAGATTTTCCATTATTGTCAAAATAATCTTACGAACATCGTCTATGCTTTCTAATGTATGTAATACATTGTGGCGAGGCATTCTAGAAAATGGATTTCCAAAAGGCGGACAAATTTCTCGTCTTACTTCATTCGTTAATGGCGTTCTATGTGCCCATATGTCGTATAATTCTATTGTAAATTTTATTAATTGGTTTCTATTTAAAGTTAAAAACCATTGAGAATTTGAATAATTTCCTAACAAATCAATATTTTGAAATAATGTTAGAGCACGTAATTCAACTGATTTTGAATCTGACACTTCTTTAGTTACATCAGCAATCACAGTACAAATATTAATTTTCAATACTCTACTTAATCTTAATAATGATCTAAAATCTTCAATTACTTTTGTTTCGATCGGTTTATTATTGAATGGATTTTTGATTATCCCATTACATTTATATATTAAATTATGAAGCGAAATTAAATCAAATCCATAAATAAATCCATCATCGTCTTTAAAACTAAAAAATTGTTTTGTTGATATTTCTGTTAGTTGGTCCATGGACAAAAAATCAAAATTATTTGTACATAATAATCTGTTTTTTAAAGCTGGTCCATGGTATTTAATATATTTTCTTTGTATATCTCCTCTAACTATTTTTTGGATTTTAACGATTAAACTTGATAAAAATAAAAATGAATAAATTCTTGAGATTAATTGTGGCTTATTTCCTGTTACTTTTAATTTATATGCTTTCGCAATTAATTTTAATTGATTTACATTATAATTATATCTTATCACTAATTCGGATTCATCGAAATTAGGTATATGATTATTTAATCGGTCGTTTAACTTTTCTATCTTCAAAAATACAGTATTTTTTTTTGATACATTTTCGCATAATACATTGAAATAATCATTAACGTTATGCTTACTATTTGTCTGGATTTCATTCGGATAATCAATATTCATTTATTATATGTATATATATAATAAAATCTTTTTGTATTATTTTCTTTAATATATATACTTTTAAGAAAAGTATAAGAAAAGTATAACAAAAGTATAAGAAAAGTATAAGAAAAAGTATAACAAAAGTATAACAAAAGTATAACAAAAGTATAAGAAAAAGTATAAGAAAAAGTATAACAAAAGTATAAGAAAAAGTATAAGAAAAAGTATAACAAAAGTATAACAAAATACTTACATTTTCCACGCATTTTTAAGCTTTCAAAACCATTAAATCATTTAAAAAAAAATTGATTTAAAGATATAACATATATATAATGTATATCCACACACAGAATGACAGACTCAATCGTTGACGGCACTAATATCGATGTTAATGTTTTCGCTTATTCCGCTCCTAAAGCTCACGCTTCTGGCGGAAAGGTAGTTAATTTTACTAATAAAAATTTTAGAGAATCATTTACTTTATCAACTCCTCTTATGCTCACGTGGGGTGCGCAAGAGGGACAAGAACAAGGGACAGGTAAGCCAACTGGTAAGTGGACTATGTCTCTACAATTTCCTAGTGCGGAATATAGTAGTCCTGATGCTGAAGCATTCTTGAGATCAATGCGTAATTTGGAATCAAAGATTAAGGCGGATGCTTTAACATATTCTAAGGAATGGTTCGGAAAGGAAATCAAGAGTTCTGAAGTTATTGATGAAAAGTTTAATGTTATGCTTAGACATCCAAAGAAGGTCAAGGGATCATTAGAACTTGATACAAGTAAGCCTCCTACTCTTACTGTTAAGATTCCTCAATGGTCCGGTGTTTGGAAGCCAGAAATTTATGATGAAGATGGCGAACCTCTTTATATTAATGGAAAGACCAATACTCATTTAAGTCCTCTTGAGTTCTTGAAGCCTAAGGCTCATGTAATTTGTTTGCTTCAGTGCGGTGGTCTTTGGTTTGTAAATGGCAAGATTTCCATTACTTGGAACTTGAAGCAAGCTATTGTTCAGAAACCTAAGCAAACTATGGAAGGCACGTGTTTCTTGAAGCCTAAGGCATCCGATGTTCAAAAGATGAAGGCATTGGATCCTGTTGAGGCAGATGTCGATCCTGATGGAGTTTCAACTGCTATTGTTGATGATTCAGATGATGAACGCGAATTACCAGATGTAGCACCGGTTGTAGCACCTGTAACAGTTGAACCTGTTTTAGCGCAAACTACTGTAGCTCCAATAGTAGAAGAAGATACAATTGAAGAAGTAAAGCCAAAAAAGAAGATTATTCGCAAGAAGACTGATGCTTAGATAAAATATTATAATTAAAATTATAATTAAAATATAAAAATATAAATATATTTGTTATACACTTGTATTATATAATCTTGTATTATATAACCTTGTATTATATAACCTTGTAAACATATAAACACTTTTTTTAATTTCGTATTGATTACGATATTAAAATACTTTTTCAAATTAAAGTTATTTTTACTGTTATATCCGACTTGTAACTAACATTATAAATATCCTTTTCAAAAATTCTTGATATTCCTTGTCCTTTGAACCTATACAGTTGCTCCTCTTTTAAATGTAATTTGTCCAAAGGAATAGAAAACCATTTTTCCCCTATCTCTATACTAACAAAATTTTTATATTTTATTAAATTCGTCAATTCTGAACAAATATTAATACTTGTCTCATAATAAATATTATTATTTTCATCAATATTTATGTTAGTTGGTAACTTTGGTTGACACAATACAATTATTTCTGAACCATCTTTTGCATCAAAATATAGTTCGTTATGCCACAACGGAACTAAATATAATTCATCATCTACATATAACTTGTATACATTATGTTCTAGTAAATCCCTTATTAAAGGCTTCAAAATAAAAACTCTATCCTTTGTTTTCCCTTGTTGAACCTTCTCTTTAATAATCAAACTAACAAATTCTAATGTTTCCGCATTAATATATAATATATCCTTGTATCTGTATATCAATTGATATATTTCAATTGCTTTTTGATTATCTAGAGCTTCAAACAAATTTTGTAAATAGGTCAATGTTAAACTATTATAATTTAATACAATCTCCTTTATAATATTTATTAATATTTCATTATAAGCATCTTTATTTGTTTCAGTAAATATTGAAGAAATAAATGTATTCAAAATATGTGTATACATTTTTGATTCTTTGAAACCATTAGAACTAACAAAAGGAATAAAAGGAATAGAAGGAATAGAAGCATTCGAATTATCTTGTCCATTAATTATACATAGTTCACTCGATAAATAATCATACGATTCATTTATTTTTTGAAATTTTTCTTTTGCAATAGGATCATTATTTTTATCAGGATGCCATTTTAATGCTAATTTATGGTATTGTTTTTTAATATACTCTTGATTCAAATTTGTTAGTTCTATATCATCCAAAGATATCTCTAATTCGTCTAATGCTATTTGTAAATTCATTTTACCATTATATTCATCTTGTTTATTATCTTCATCTTGTTTATTATTAGAATCCATTTATTATACTTATTAAGTAAAACAAATAACTCTCTAAATGATAAATAGGACGATAATTATTATTATAATATTTCAAAAAACTATACGTTTTTAATAATATACTTGACATTTGTTTTCCTTTAATTTTGTTTAATTCAATTAAATTTGTTAGTATATACCAAATACAAACTGTAATATCTATATTATATATAAATATATCATAAAGTAGGTCACGGAAGTTTAAAAATTTCAGATCATTAATATTTATCATTTCTTTCAATATCTTATCGCAAATAATTTTATACGGATACATTATTTCGTTAACTCCTGCGTGTAAATACTTTATATTTACAATATTCTCTATTTTAATATCAACAGGAATTTTTTTATTAACGCATTTTGTATATGAAACCTTTGTTGGTCTAGAAATATGAATAATTTCGCAACAGTTTAATATGGAATCAGGAATAAAACTAACTTCTTCTGTTACTATAATAAATTTAATATTAATTGCGCTTGAATTATTGTCTTGCATATAACTATAAAAGTTTTCCAATAATTCACTATGAATGTGTTGAAAATTTTTACATACAATTATACCAGTTTTATCCGTTTTTGCCGATAATATGTCTACGATTTGCTGATAAATATCGTGCCATAGTAATTTAGAATTACAACCTAATAATGACATATCAACTTCATAATGTATATCGCTTATTTTAAATAAGTATTGCTTTTTATCATATGTTACGATAAGCTTTTTTTCATATTTAAGATTGGAAGGACTATATTTTTTTATCGAATATAACATTTGACTATATTTTCCTACACCACTTGGACCATAGAAAATAAGATTACCTAGTTTATCAAGCGATTCTGGGAACTTAGAAAAACATTTATCTAATTTTGGATGTAAATTTATATTTTCAACGGAATTTGTATATTCTTCAAAATGGGATTCCAAAAATTTCATTTTTATAATATATTCAATATATTGAGTATTCTTTATTTCATTAACTAACAAACTTATTATAAAATATATTATTAGTGATTTTTTATTAATACAATTGAGTAATATATTAAACATAATTTTATAGTTTATATCAATGAATATTGTTAAAACGATAGACCAATATAACGAAAACTTTGTTTATTTTTGCGAACCAATTAAAAATAATATAATGAACGATGGTAATTTTATTAGAATAATTTATTCGACGCCATTATTTGTTTTAAATGGAATATATTTATCTGTAAATATCGGATATATATCTATTGAAAAATATTATAACAAATTTAAATGTACATTTGAATTAAACCAACATCGAGATATCATTGACAGATTACGATCACTTGAGGATTGTTTACTTAAAAAATCGAATATTATTGGCAAGCTTCCTCAGTATAAAATATACGAACAGTTAAGAAATGGAAATATCAAGGTTTTTTCAGAATCATTTGAAAAAATTAACAATACGTTTTTATTAAAAATCGCAGGAATTTGGGAGACTGAACATGAATATGGACTAACATATAAGTTTCTAAATATTTAAAGGATTATTTTATGTCTAAATATTTAAATTTTTTTCTCCTTTGTCCTTTTTTATTTATCCTTGCGTTGAATAAAAATGTAAAACAATTCCTAATGTAATTACTATTAAAAAGTTAATTACGCCAAATAAGCTTAACAAAGCAAATGTTCTATCTGATAATAATTTATGCGATGGATCATCCGATTTACTAAACATTGATGACATTAATATTATTATCTGTATTGCTAAAAATATAGTTGATAATGTTGAAAATGAATTGTAATAACTAGATACTTTATTGTTTGATATTTTATCAAAATATGTCGATAAATAAAAAATTAATAATGATATGATAACCATTACAACAATAAACGGAACCATATCTAACCAATTTGAAGGCGGATAATTTAATATAAGAATAAATAGTAATCCAAACAATAATCCTGAATATCCGCCTATTAATGCTTTTAATCCATTTTGATCAGTCATACCCGTGGTAATTATTATTATTATAAACGATCCGACAATTACAGATAATGGAACATTTATTACCTTTTTGTATTCTTCTTTATCAAACATTACACTTTATATATACTTTTACTTTTAAAAAAAGTATAGCAAAAATACTTTTAAAAAAAGTATAGCAAAATATATACTTATACTTTAAAAAAAGTATAGCAAAATATATACTTATACTTTAAAAAAAGTATATATTTTTGATTTACTATGGTAGATACTTTTGCTATACTTTTCTTAAAAGTATATTTAATTCATCTATTTCCTTTTGCATTAATTGTATTTTATTAACTAACAAAGGTACTATCTCTAAATAATTAATTGCCTTTATATTATTTAAATTTTTATCTGGTTTTGTAAATACTAATTCAGGATATTCTACTTCAAAGTCCTGTGCAATAAAACCATAGTGAACAGTTTTCCTTGGATCATCCTTAAATGTGAATTCCTTTGGTAATAAATTCATTAGTTTGTTAGTTTTTTCTTTATTAATAGTGCTTATGTTTTCCTTTAAGTAAATATCTGATGGACTTATTATTTTTCCGTCTACATATAAATCTCCAGGTATATATACATTTGAAAATGTTGAGATAGCAGGAGTTAACACATTTATCGTTTCTTCTGAATTATTAACATACGAATAAGTTATCCATAAATTTGATGGACTAGCCAAAACGAATTTTTTTATATACGATGTATTGTTATTTTGTCTTCCATCATAATTTGCCATTATATATATTAAATAAATATAAGTATAAAAAAAATTATACTTATTAATATATATGAGTAATAATAATTTATCTAATAATCATCCTCTTATTGATAATTCGAATCAATATTTTTATGAAAAAAAATATATATCTATTAGTTCAGAAGATAGAGATTGTTCTAAATATCCAAACTCTTCTGAGTTCGAAATATTATTTCCACAAGAATATTTAAATGTAGTATCCGCGCGGTTATATTCTTGGTCTTTTCCTGCTAATTATAATGTATTTTCAGTTCTTCAATTTAATGTTTCTATGTCATTTAAATTTGTTACACTATATAATCCAGAAAAAGCTAAAATTAACGATCCTTTATTAGAAGGCATATTTGCTGCGTTATATAATAATATCGAACAAGAATTTATTGTTGTAATTGAACCTGGTTTTTATAATCCAGATCAAATGGCAACCGAATTAACTAACAAATTTAATGAAACTGTTACTAATTATATTATTTCGTTTTTTAAAGACAACGAAATAGAATATCCTATTGCAAAAAAATTATTTAAACAATATGATAGATTTAGAGTTGTGTATAATACGGTGTCTCAAAAATTATGGTTTGGTAATACCGCTGATAAATTCATTTTAACAAATGATTCGACTATTTTTTTTAAAAGAGATTATGTTGATACTTCTTGTATTAGAAGCCGATTATTACCAGATTTTAGTAATTGGGGTTTGCCTGCTTATTTAGGATTTAGTAGATGCCCAACAACATCTTTAAGTGTGAATGAAATATCACTTAAAAATAACACAAATATGAATGCCGGCATTTCCAATCAATTAGAAGTTCCTCGTTTTTATTATGGTGAAGCAAATATTGGTAGTGGTGATAATGGATATTGGCTACTTCCTGGAGCACCTGGCGCAACAGTTTATTTTATTCAAGCTCCATTAAAAATTAGTTTTATGGGTCCGGCATATATGTATATGGAAGTAGACGGAATGAATTGTATTGACGAAACTTCGCCTTGGAATTTATCACAATATACAGCACACAATAATCAAACTAACGGTATTGTTAATTCGTCGTTTGCGAAAATACCTATTCCAACCACTCCTATTTCACAATGGTTTGATTCTGATATGGGTCCATATAAATATTGGAATCCTCCAGCAGAAAGAATTAGTAAATTTAAATTTAAATTTAGATATCATAATGGACAATTAGTAGATTTTGGCGAATTTGCGTATTCGTTTATGATTGAATTTAATTTGTTGAGACCACAACAAGAAAGATCATATAGTATTAGAAACGCATTTGATTTAGGACAAACTCAAGGATTTAGTAGCAAATTTATTTAGATTATTTTTTATACTGTACAAAAAATGAAATAATTTTTTAACAGTATAAAAAATATACCACATTATAAATTAAATAATGACAACATCCGAATTGTGTCCTATTTGTATAGAAAACGAAGCGACTTGTGTAACCGAATGTAGTCATTTTTATTATATTAATTGTTTATGTAAAATTACAAAATGTGCTTTATGTTGTAAATACCTTGTTCGTTTTCAAATATGTAAGCAAATTGTTAGTAAACCACGGTTTAATAAAAGTTCTTGCAGTTACTTCGATGTTATCCCTAGCTATCGTTACTTATATCGTTACTTATATCGTTACTTATATCGTTACTTATATCGTTACTTATATCGTTACTTATATCGTTACTTATATCGTTACTTATATCGTTACTTATATCGTTACTTATATCGTTACTTATATCCTCCATTATAAACTAACAACATATTTACTACACGAAATTATTTGGATGGGATTATAAGGATATCCTATAGTAATTAATAATGTTTATAATAAATAACATATATATATTCGAATTTATTATACTGGAATTGGTTCTAATAAAACAGGAGAACATGCATTAATGAATTTTTAAATATTATGAATAAATAATTCACGCATAAACCATGGGGATATGAATTAGAAAAAATATCAAGAGAATATCATTATCAACTTCAGCTTCAGCTTCAATTTAAAAATTTTATTTTAAATTTTTTACATTAACCGATTGGATAGAATATTCAGGTGCTGAAATATGCGTTTTTACGGAGTTGTCGTCTTCGACAAACGCAATAAATTCATAAAGTTTATTAAACTCTATGGTGTTATCATTATACTCAAATGGTTTGAAAAGTTTTTGTGTTAATACACTCATTTTTTTTATTGGAACATATAACATATATCCGTGTTTGCAAATTAAAATAATGTCAGTTCCCCTTTTTGTAAAAGTTAATTTATATTCTTCCTCAAATTCATATACTAAACTATTCATGTTCTCAGTAATAGTTTCTAATCTATAAACATGACAGTTCCAACCACTTCCAATTTGAAGTGCTTGACTTGAATAAGGATTTGAATTAATTGGTTTAACTATACAAAAGTATAATTCATTTTCATCATCAATTGAAATCTTAATATTTATTTCATCATAAATTGTTCTTTCAATATTATTATTGGCAATTGAGTTTGTGCTTCCCATTTTATATGATTATTCTTTTATATGATTATTCTTTTATATGATTATTCTTTTATATTTCAATTTTATATGTTAGTTTAATCCAATTTAAAATTAATATTTTATCGCATTTTTTATAATCACTATCAAACCCATTTAATTTTAAAAATGTTGGGGTTTTTGCTCGTGGTTTTTTATAAAAAATGTAATCCCCATATTTTCCTGTCCGAATGCTTAACTGAGAATTCAACTCCCTTACTAGACCAACTGGTTTAGACGGATCTAAAATAGTATCTCTGTCTAAAAATTTTAGAACATCTATATATACAATATTATCCAACGTAAAGTCTTCTTTTAATGACCTTGTTTCTTTTCCCCATTGAGCATAAACTCCATATTTACCTTTTTTAACAAATAAATCTTGTCCTTTATATTTACCTATCGACTCGCTATTCGACTCGCTATTATCTATAACATCTTCTAACGATAAATTTGGAATTTGTTTTAAATAATCCAAATCTAAATCCTTTTTTACAGGCAAAAAGGATACCTTTTTATTATCATTTTTGTCAACGCGTTTTACAACCGGCCCGTGCTTTCCAATAATTAATGAATGTTCGTTATCAATTTTAATACTAAATTTTTTCAAGTTATTCGCATTATCTTGAACAGTTGTTAGTTCGTTATGACATTTATGTAATAAAATATCCCATTTAGTTTTTCCTTTTGCTACAAGATCCAAACAATCCTCCATTTCTTTGGTATACGAATAATTAAAAAATAAATCAAAATTACTTATTAAAAATTCAATAACTATTATTCCCAAGGGCTGTATTATCAGTTTATTTTTTTCGTTACCAAATACTCGTTTTGATACGGTTTCTGAAATTACGTTGTCGGATAAAAAATAATCGATACATTCTATTTCATTTCCTACAATATTTTGTTTTTCAACATATTTCCTTTCTTGAATTTTATCAACAAGAGATGCGAAAGTAGATGGTCTACCTATACCTTTTTCTTCTAATAGTTGTACTAATCTTGCTTCGGTATAATGAGATTTTAATTCATTCATTGTAAATTTAGAATCTATTTTTTTTGGTTTCATTGATATTTTTTGTTTTAATGTAGTAATGTATTGATAAGTATCGTTTTTATCAAGTTCTTTTTTATCAAGTTCTTTTTTACTTGTACTATTGTTATCGGAAACAATTTGCCAACCAAGAAAAATAGGTTGTTCGGTTTTATAAACAAATTCGGTTTCATTAGGTGCTTCTAGTTTGGCACTAACAGAATTATATTGCGCAGATGGCATACACGATTCTAACGTTCTTTTCCAAATTAAGTTGTACAGTTTAATTGATTTAGTATCCAAGTCTTTTTTGGAATCTAGCTCTGTTATCTCAATGTTTACAGGTCTAATAGCTTCGTGAGCTTCTTGTGGTGCTGGAATGCCTTTCTTTTCAGCAACTGTTTTTTTAATGGGTTTATTAACTTCATGTTCTTCTAATTCTTTTTCTTTTTTTATACAATGATTATCAATCGTCTGACTAACATATTTCTCTCCGTAAATAAATATTGTATATTTTTTAACACTATTAATAAATTCCTGACTATATTTTTTGGAATCAGTTCGCATATATGTAATATATCCGCCTTCATATAATTGCTGAGCATATTTCATCGTTTCTTTTGGAGACATATGTAACTCGTTAGATGCTAATTGTTGTAAGCTAGATGTAGTAAGTGGTTCTGGAGATTTTTTAATAACTTTTTTAGGGGATGTAGTACTACATAAAAAATCCCAAGTTTTACATTTTTCTAAAAACCCAAGAACTTCCTCATTTGTTGAGAATTGTTTGTTAAGATCAAAAAGCAGATTGATATTTGTAAAGTAGCCAACTGTATTATACACCAATTTCCCAGGACTCGCTTTAATATCCAAAAAATTATCATATACTAATCGTAAAGCAGGAGTTTGGCATCTTCCAGCAGATAAACTTGTATCATGCTTTGTATCATGCTTTGTATCATGCTTTGTATCATGCTTTGTATCATGCTTTTTAGAAATACAATTCCATAAAATAGGTGAAAAAGTAAATCCAACTAACAAATCCAATAGTTGTCTAGATTGTTGAGCCTGAACAATATCCATATTTATTCTTTTAGGATGAGAAATAGCAGATTGGATTGCTGGTTCAGTTATTTCGTGGAAAATAATACGCTTAGTGTTAGTTATTGATAGACCAAATAAGTCGCAAATGTGCCATCCGATTGCTTCGCCTTCGCGATCATCATCTGTAGCAATAATAACTTCATCTGATTTGGAAATTTCGGAGCGAATTTTATCAATTTGTTTGAGTTTTAATTCTTCTTGGATAATTGAATATTTGGTCAAAAAATTATTTTTAATATCAATGGATTCAAGACCAGAAATTGTTCGTAAGTGTCCAAATGAAGCAATAACTTTATATCCAGGACCTAAATAAGATTCTATTTTTTTACATTTAGCTGGAGATTCGACAATAACTAATGAGGTTGAGGTAGGCATTTTATAACTTGTAATATAACTTATAAAATTATCTTTATTATTTTTTAATAAGATATTAATGATTTATTTTAATACTCAACATCACTAAGCGATTGTGTATTATACATTATTGTCGCTAAAAACGACCCACTATCACAATTTGTTGAAGAAGCCATATTGGTTGCATATATGTATACCCCCCCATTGTTAGAATATGCCTGTTGAATATCTGTATAAGAAGTAGAACCTGCAGAAGTAGTATCACTATAAAATGGCCCAGTCATTAATGACAATTGTGATGGCTTAATACCTTGAGTTGTCAACCCGCTAAACGTTACACTAACTATTTGAGTTGCTAATATTGGGGTACCTGAGGTATCATTTTGTCCGGCTAAATCGCTACTAAATTGTAAATTATTTGAAGGATAAATTGAATAACTTGAATTATTATATGGGATCAATAGAACACCAGAAGTATTGCCAGCTGTTATAGGGTAGCTTGTTGTCCAGTTACAAGCAACTGTTATAAATTGATAAGAAGGGGTAGTCAAAGAACCAAATGATAAATTTCCAGGAATACAAACTACTGGATAACTAGAACCGCTCATCTCAGAAGTCATACCCCCCAAAACAATTTGGTTACTTTCGGTAACCTGGGCATATGCTCCGATAGCAGTAGAATTAATAATTGATGGTGAAGTCGTATTAACACTAGTATCTGCGCCCAAAAATGTACAATATGACTCGGTAAGAGTAGCATTTGAATCGACTGCACCAGCGTTAGAACCAAGTGCTGTACATGTATTTGTTGTTGGTTGTGATACAGAATTAGATGAATACTTAAATGTTTTAACGCCAACAGCAACCGTTTTGTTTGCGTTTTTAAAAGGACTACGAGCGACACGAACATTACCATTTGTAGTTCCTAAAGCAAGGTTAATAAAAGTTTTACTTGACATGTTATATAGTGTACTTATATAATATATTTTACAAAAATATTAATTCGCATAATACAACATATGTCTTTGTCTATGAATTACACATTCATCTCTTTTTATGGATACAATGTTTATTGCTTCTTCTAAGACTAAATATTTTTATTCACTATCGTCTTTATAGTTAACCCTATTAACTAATTTAATAAATTCATCAAGTTTCGTTACGTGAGGTCTAGATCTTTTGTCTACAAATCTTACAAAAATAGTTTGTGATTTATTATATTCGTGATCAATAGTTATGACATTGTGTTCCAGTTTTTTTCATTTATTAATTCGAGTATTATAAGGAGTATTAAATGAGTATTTTGCTATATATTTATTTACTACGTTATAAAAAGTATAAAGGTATTTTGCTATATATTTATTTACTACGTTATAAAAAGTATAAAGGAATTTTGCTATATATTTATTTACTACGTTATAAAAAGTATATATATATATATATATATGAGTGTTAAATTACCATTTAAGGCAAACGATAAAACAATTAGAAAAGCGGTTAATTTATATCAAACTGATAAATTAATAGCAATACAAACATATGGTAAAATGGATACTTGGAATACAGAACGCGTTACAGATATGTCACACTTGTTTAGTAATGCATATAATACTGGTACTAAGTTTGATAATATTAATGATATTATATCTGGATGGAATGTATCAAAGGTCACTAACATGAAAAAAATGTTTAATTTTTGTAAAACATTTAATCAGCCTTTAGATAGTTGGGTTTTATCCACTGATCCGAATGTGGCTATAAATATGAATATGATGTTTTACTTTTGTGAAACTTTTAATCAGGATTTAAATAATTGGAATGTATCACGAGTTACAAATATGAATAGTATGTTTTTAGAGTGTAAAGCGTTTAATCAACCTTTAGATCGTTGGGTTACAACCAATGTTACAGATATGGGTAGTATGTTTTTAACGTGTAAAACTTTTAATACGCCTTTAAATCATTGGGTTACATCCAATGTTACAAATATGAGTGGTATGTTTGCACAATGTGAATCTTTTAATCAGCCTTTAGATCATTGGGTTACATCCAATGTTACAGGTATGGGTAGTATGTTTTTAGAGTGTAAAGCGTTTAATCAGCCTTTAGATCATTGGGTTACATCACGAGTTACAAATATGGGTAGTATGTTTTTACAATGTGAATCTTTTAATCAGCCTTTAGATCATTGGGTTACATCCAATGTTACAAATATGAATAGAATGTTTTCTGGTTGTCTTAGTTTTAATCAAAATATAAGCAATTGGACTATTAATCCTACGATTAATGTTATACATGGTTATTCCCGCGTATTTGAAAATTGTCCGATTACTGAAGCAAACAAACCTCATGTAATAATACCTGTTGTAATAGCACCTGTTGTAATAGCACCTGCTGTAGTAAATGCGCGCCAGATTCATCAGGCCGCTTCTAAAATTGATTATTCGAAATTGAATGAGTTTTTAAGCACAAAAATACCATTACCTATTGTTACACCGCAAAATTATGCTAATTATATAAAAGATATAATAAATTTAATTATTAATACTATTAGCGAAACGCGTGAAAAAAAAACAGAATTAAAGGATGATTTGCTAAAAATTTATAATGAACGATTAAAAGGTTTAGATTATACAAAGCAATCTCCATTAACGCGTGATTCCATTATATATTCATTGGAATATGTAAAACAACAACCTCAAGATTTTAAACAAATGTATGTAGAGACATTTGTTAAAGATTGTGTCCATGCGTATGAAGGAACTTATGGAATGACTTGTGCTGCAGGCGCGTTGGAAAGAATCGTTTTGTCTTTAGTACCTGCTTGTAATACTGTCGAAACAAATCCCGATTATAAAACAATCATAATTATAATAAGTGGGCCAGAATTAATAAAACAATCAATTAAGGATTGGTATATATTACATAATTCAACAAATACAGATAATGATATTTTTCATACAAAAACTAAAACAGAAAAACAGGCTGATTTAAGAGAATATTTATTAGGACTATATCCTAATGAAACAAAGATAATAGACGACTTAATAATAAACTACGCAGAAGGGTTGGGTTATGAAGCATCCGATTTTACATTTGAAGGCGGAAAAAGACGAAATTCAAGAAAAAGAAGAAAGCGAATAAATAAACAAAAAAATAAGACAAGAAAGAGACAAAAAAATAAAAGCAGAAAACAATATAAAAAAAGAACTTAAAGAAAGAACCTTTTAATATTCCTCTTTAAGTAGGTTTAATAATATATATAAAAAAAGGACTTAAAGAAAGAACCTTTAATATTCCTCTTTAAGTAGGTTTAATAATATATATAATCTAATAAATATTTTCCAAAAAGTATTTTAGGTTTTGAAAAATGGACATTTTCACAAGTTTACGAAATGTCCAAAATGAGAAACCTGAATAAAGTTTCGAAAAAGACATTTCCGAAA
>TBL_comb47_HYPODRAFT_10004561_pt1 | contig 15874 bp, 16 predicted proteins | sample TroBogypolimnion_40_FD_10682 | JGI IMG/M metagenome (IMG submission 10682)
GGGCGAACAGGCGCGCCAGCAGCAGGCGGTTGCGCTCGCCACCACTCAAGGATTTCACCGGTGAATTAGCGCGGGCCGGGGAGAACAGGAAGTCGCCCAGGTAGCTCTTGACGTGCTGGCGGCGGTTGCCGATCTCGATCCATTCCGAGCCGGGGCTGATAAAGTCTTCCAGCGTGGCTTCCATGTCCAGCGCGTTGCGCATCTGGTCGAAGTAAGCCACCTCGATGTTGGCGCCCTGGCGCACCGTGCCCCAGGGGCTGTGGCCGGGTTCGGGCGCTGGCGAGTTGGGCGGTGCCGGGTCGGCCTTGAGCTCGCCCAGAATCAGCTTGAGCAGCGTGGTCTTGCCCGCGCCATTCGGCCCCAAGAGGCCGATCTTGTCGCCGCGCAGAATCGTGGCGGAAAAGTCATGCACTATTCTGCGGTCGCCAAAGCTCTTGCTCACATGGGTCAGCTCGGCCACCAACTTGCCGCTGGCCGCACCGCTGGAGATGTCCATGTTGACGCTGCCCACCACCTCGCGCCGTGCTTCGCGCTGCGAGCGCAGGCCGTCCAAGCGCACGATGCGCGCCGTGGCCCGCGTGCGGCGCGCCTCCACACCCTTGCGGATCCAGATTTCTTCCTGCGCCAGCAGCTTGTCGGCGCGCGCGTTGATCACGGCCTCTTGCGCCAGCTGTTCTTCCTTTTGCAGCAAGTAGGCGGCAAAGTTGCCGGGGTAGGACAGCAGTTTGCCGCGGTCCAGCTCGACGATGCGCGTGGCCACGTTGTCCAGGAAGGAGCGGTCGTGGGTAATGGTGATGATGGAGCCCTTGAAGTCCACCAGCAGGCCTTCGAGCCATTCGATGGAATCCAGGTCCAGGTGATTGGTCGGCTCGTCGAGCAGCAGCACGTCGGGCTGCGCCACCAGCGCCTGGGCCAGCGCCACGCGTTTCTTGGTGCCGCCGGACAGGGTACTGACCACCGCTTCGGGGTTCAGGTGCAGGCGGTGCAAGGTCTCGTTGACGCGCTGCTCCCAGTTCCAGCCGTCCAGGTGCTCGATCTCGTCTTGCATGGCGTCCAGATCGCCATGGCCCAGGCAGTATTCCTCGATCAGGGCTATGACGCGGGCCAGGCCGGCGCGCACGGCCTCGAACACGGTGGCATCGGCATCGAGCTGCGGCTCCTGCGCCACATAGGAGATGCGGATGCCGTTTTGCACCTGCACCGTGCCGTCATCGGGGCGGTCCATGCCGCCCAGGATTTTGAGCATGCTGGATTTGCCCGCGCCGTTACGGCCGATCAGACCGACGCGCTCCGCGGTTTCAAGGGAGAAGTCAGCGTGGTCGAGCAGGGGAACGTGCCCGAATGCCAGCTGGGCGTCAAGAAGGGTAATCAGTGCCATAGCCTTCGATTATCCCTTGCGCCGGGTTTTTGGGCCCGGCACCGGGCTTGGCGGGCCGTACATAATCCATACAACCCGGGCGCTTGGCCCCGGGATGAAATTCAGGAGTAGATGAATGGCGATTACGGCACGCAAGGTTTTGGGTACTTTTATCGGTTTTCTGGTAGTGGTGGCGGTGCTGTTTGCGCTTTACACCTTTGTGGCACTGAAGTGGAGCTACTCGGCCGGCGAACGTGCAGGCTTTATGCAGAAGCTCTCCACCAAGGGTTTTGTCTGCAAGACCTGGGAGGGTGAACTGCAACTGGTGGCGCTGCCCGGCAGCACACCCGAAAAATTCCTGTTTTCGGTGCGCGACGACGCGGTGGCCGCGCGCATCAACGCCACCATGGGAAAGCGCGTGGCGCTGACCTATGAGCAGCACATCGGTGTGCCCACGTCCTGCTTTGGCGAGACCGAGTACTTTGTCACCGATGTGAAGGAAGTGGCGAACTGAGCTGCGGATCCCTTAAAAATCAAGCCGTGGCGTTGATCGCTTCGCCCAGGGCGTTGACCAGGCTGTCGATCTCGGCCTCGCTGCTGATGAACGGAGGCGCCAACTGGATGGTGTCGCCGCCGTAGCGCACGTAAAAGCTTTTTTCCAGGCACTTTTCGGCAATCAGGAACGGGCGCTTGGCCGGCTCGCCGGGCACGGCATCAATCGTGAAGCCGGCGGCCAGGCCGCAGTTGCGGATGTCGGTGACGTGCTTGGCACCTTTCAGGCTGTGCACGGCATTCTCGAAATACGGGGCCAGCTTGGACACGCGCTCGATCATGTTTTCTTTGACCAGCAAGTCCAGCGCGGCAATGCCGGCGGCGCAGGCGATTGGGTGGGCCGAGTAGGTGTAGCCGTGGGCAAATTCCAGCAGGTAGTCGGGGCCACCGGCGGCCATGAAGGTGTCGTAGATTTCTTTCTTGGCCACTACCACGCCCAGGGGTTGGGCGCCGTTGGTGATCTGCTTGGCAGCGTTCAGGATGTCGGGCGTCACGCCAAAGGCGGCCGAGCCGGTGTAGGCACCCATGCGGCCAAAGCCGGTGATGACCTCATCAAAAATCAAGAGGATGTTGTTGGCCGTGCAGATCTCGCGCAGGCGCTGCAGGTAACCAACCGGGGGCACCACCACGCCGCCGGAGCCGGACATGGGCTCGACGATGACGGCGGCAATATTGCTGGCGTCGTGCAGGGCAATCACGCGCAGCAGCTCATCGGCCAGCTCGGCGCCGTTCTTGGGCATACCGCGTGAAAACGCGTTGCTGGCGAGCTGGGTGTGGGGCAGGTGGTCCGCCTCAATACCCTGGCCGAACATCTTGCGGTTGGCGCCAATGCCGCCGACCGAGATGCCGCCAAAGTTCACGCCGTGGTAGCCCTTTTCGCGGCCGATCAGGCGCGTCTTGGTGCCCATACCCTTGGAGCGCCAGTAGGCGCGCGCCATTTTCAGCGAGGTGTCGGCCGACTCGGAGCCAGAGCCGGTGAAGAACACATGGTCCAGGCCCTGGGGCATCAGTTCGACAATTTTGTTGGCCAGCGCAAAGGACAGCGGGTGGCCGTACTGGAAGGCGGGTGAGTAGTCCATGGTGGCCGCCTGGCGGCCGATGGCTTCGGCAATCTCGGGGCGGCTGTGGCCCAGGCCGCAGGTCCACAGGCCTGAGAGGCCGTCAAAAATCTTGCGGCCGTTGGAGTCCGTGTAGTAGGCGCCCTTGGCGCTGACCATCATGTGCGGATTGGCCTTGAAGTTGCGGTTGCCGGTGTAGGGCATCCAGTGCGCTTCCAGAAATCCGGGGCCCTCCGGATAGGGCGTCGTGCTGATCACGGGCTCGGCGCTGACGGTGGACTTGTCGTTGAGGTTCATGGCGGTCTCCTGTATGGGACAGATGGCGGTGGGCTAAGGGGCGATTGTGTGATCTTTAATACTTCGATATAGTGAGAGTTATCACTATTCAGTTGGCAGTTTATGAAACCAAAGAGCCGCGCCGCCCTGGGCCAAATCAGCGACATGGATTTGCGCCTGCTGCGGGTGTTCCGCACGGTGGTGGATTGCGGCGGCATGGCGGCGGCCGAACTGGAGCTCAACATCGGCACCTCGACCGTGAGCCGCCACATCAAGGACCTGGAAACGCGGCTCGGTTTGACCCTGTGCCGCCGCGGCCGGGCCGGTTTTGCGCTGACGGCCGAGGGCGAGCAGATCTACGCCCAAAGCGCGCAGCTGCTGCTGGCCACCGAGGCCTTCCGCAGCGGTGTGGACGAAATCCACCAGCGCATGGGCGGGCAGTTGCACATTGCCGTGTTCGACAAGACTGCCAGCAACCCGGCCTGCCAGATCGCGCGCGCCATTGCCCTGTTCACCGAGCAGGCGCCGGATGTCAGCCTGAACCTGCATGTGTCCACCTTGAACGGCATCGAGCGGGGCGTGCTGGACGGGCAGTTCCAGATCGGCATCATCCCCGGACACCGCAGCTCAGACACGCTGGAATACACGCGGCTGTTTGATGAAGCCATGCTCCTGTACTGCGGCGAGGGCCACGCCCTGTTTGCTGCCGACGCGCCCGGGCTGGACTGGGGCAGCCTGCGCCAGCACGCCTTTGCCGGGCTGGGCTACCACTCACCGAACATGGAAATCAGCCAGGCCCAGCGCATGGCGCGCAGCGCCACCGGTTTTGACCAGGAGTCAATTGCCACGCTGATCCTGTCCGGCAAGTTCCTGGGATTCTTACCGATTCACTACGCGCAAAGCTTTGTGGCGGCCGGCCAGCTGCGCGCGGTGCGGCCTGAGCTGTTTCACTACGCCTGCGATTTTTTCGGCATTGTGCGCAGGTCGCCCCAGCCGTCACGGGCGACGCGGGCGTTTCAGGCTTGTCTGGAGCAGGCGCATGCCGCAGCCGGAACGCATCAGTAGCCGTAGAACTTGAAGTTCATCTCCGGCGTGCGTCCGCTGATCAGCTCTGCCATCGCCTTGCCGGAACCTGCGCCATGGGTCCAGCCCAGCGTGCCGTGGCCCGCGTTCACCCACAGCTTGCTCACCTTGCTCTTGCCGATGTAGGGAATATTGGTCGGCGTGGCCGGGCGCAGGCCGGTCCAGAACTGCGGGTTGCCGCCCTCGGTTTCCAGCCTGGTGTCGCAGACGCCGGGGAACACGGTCTCCACGCGGCGCGCCAGCATGTGGCAGCGGGCGCGCGAGAGGCTGCTGTCCAGCCCGGTATCAAAACCGCCCACCTCGATGGTGCCGGCGATGCGCAGGGTGTCACCCAGGCGGCTCATGGCGCATTTCACCGAGTCGTCGATGAAGCTGACCTGGGGCGCCAGCTCGGGTTTGAGGATCTTGAAGGTGGCGCTGTAGCCCTTGCCGGGGTAGATCGGCAGGTTGACGCCCACCGTGCGCAGCAGCGGCGCGGTGTACGAGCCCATGGACAGCACAAACTGGTCGCTCTTCAGGGCCGTGACCAGGCCGCTGGCGCGGTCCTGCACGCTGACCGTTTCCAGCGTGTTGCCCGTCTGGTTGAGCGACAGCACGTCGTGGTTCCACAGGAACTGCACACCGCGCGCGGCGCAGCGCAGCGCCAGCTGCTGGGTGAATTCGCGGGCATCGCCGCTCTCGTCGCTGGGGGTGAAGGTGCCGCCCACGATATGGTCGGCATACAGCTTGAAGGCGGGCTCGATTTTCAGCAGCTCGTCGCGGCTGACGACGCGGCGCTTGACGCCGTACTTGGACATCAGGGCGGCAGCGCCGGCGGCGGCGTCAAACGACTTCTGGTCCACATAGAAGTGGGCAATGCCCTTTTCCAGCCGGTTGTATTCGATTCCGGTGGAGGCGACTATGTCTTTCAGCGCACTGTGGCTGTAGGAGCCCAGGGCGACGAGCTGCTGCACATTGCGCTCAAAGGCGGCGTCGTTGCAGTTGGCCAGGAATTCCAGGCCCCAGCGGTACTGGTGCCAGCCCTTGCCAATCGGCATTTGCGGGCGGAACAACAGCGGTGCCTCTTTGCTGAACATCCACTTCAGCGCCTTCCACGGCGCCTCCTTGTTGGCCCAGGGCTCGCAGTAGCTCACCGATATTTGCGCCGCGTTGGCAAAGCTGGTTTCCATTGCGGCCTCGGGTTGGCGGTCGACCACGGTGACCTTAGCCCCGAGCTCTGCCAGATGCCATGCGGTGCTTATACCCAGGATGCCCGCGCCTAAAACTGTAATTTTCATGGCCTCAGTGTCTCTGACTTGCCGCAAATCAAGAAAGTTCATCCTGAGGAATTGCGAAAGCATTAGCGGCGTTAATAATGGGAACCATGCGAAGCTTTGATGCAGATGCCTTGGAATGTCTGGCCGCCATCGTGGAGGAGGGCGGCTTTGAGCGCGCCGCCGTGCGGCTTTCCGTGACCCAGTCTGCGGTGTCGCAGCGCCTGCGCTCGCTCGAGGCCCAGGTCGGCACGGTGCTGCTGGTGCGCAGTAGGCCGATTCGGCCGACCACCGCCGGGCGGCTGTTGATCAAGCATGCGGTGCAGCTGCGTCTGCTGCGCTCCGATCTGGAAACCGATCTGCAGGAGCTGACCCCCGGTGCCAGCACCCAGCGCGAAGAAGACCGCATCTCGATTGCCGTCAACGCCGACAGCATCGCCACCTGGGCCCTGCCAGCGCTTGGGCCCCTGGTCAGCGCCGGGTTGCCGCTGGAAATCATCACCGACGACCAGGACTTTACCCACGAATGGCTGCGCGAGGGCCAGGTGCTGGGCTGCGTTACCACGCTCAAACTGGCGCTGCGCGGTTGCAAGGTGCTGGCGCTGGGCGATATGCATTACGTTGCGGTGGCGAGCAAGTCCTTTGCCGAGCTCCAATGCCCGCAAGGCTTGACGCCGCATAACTTTCGCCAAATTCCTTTCGTCGCCTTCAACCGCAAGGACGACCTGCAGACCGACTTTGTCGGCCGCGCTCTGGGCCTGCGCCGCGTGGCGCTGAGCCAGCGCTTTGTGCCCAGTTCCGAAGGACAGGTGCATGCTGTGCAGGCCGGTTGGGGCGCCAGCGTGCTGCCGGCCTTGTTGGTGCAGGAGCAGATTGCCAGCGGCGAAATGGTGAATTTGGCTCCGGACTTCAGTTTGCCGGTCAGCCTGTACTGGCATTGCTGGAACCTGGATTCCGAGGTCATAGACCGCCTCACCCAGGCCCTAGAACAGGGTGCGGCTCAGGCCTTGAGTGTGGCTGCTAAACCGAGTGGTCATAAAATAACCCCACGCTCCAAGAAATGACGCTTGCGGCTAAACTGGCTGGATGAAATCCAGTAACGTGGTCAAGGTTTCCTTCAAAGAACAGATGCTGCAGGCGCGTGAGGAGGCCATCATCCGGGTGGTGAACCTGTTGCTGGCCGAAAAAGGCTTCGAGGCCATGACCGTTGACGAGGTAGCCGCTTCGGTCGGCATTGCCAAGGCCAGTCTGTACAAGCACTTTCCCAGCAAGGAAGACCTGGCCGCCGCCGCCATGGTCAGTGTCATGCGCCGGGCCCAGGCCTTTATTGCCACCCTGCCAAGAGATGGCGCACCGCTGGACAACTTGCGCGCCGTCGTACGCTGGACCATGGAGCTCAAACTCGCCGGTGAGATGCCTTCGCTGCCGAGCCAGAATTCCAAGCTGCGTGCCGCCCTGCTTGGTAACCGCAGTTACATGGATGGGTTGATCGAGGTGAGCGACGCGCTGGGCGCATGGATAGAGGCGGCCCAGGAACAGGGCGCCATCAACGCCAAGATCCCTGCCATCGCAATTTTGTACACCGTCTATGCCCGTGCCTGCGACCCGGTGCTGGAGTTCCTGAAAATGGGCGGCCAGCACAGCGATGAGCAAATCATTGAACTGGTGCTGTCCACCTGCTTTGACGGACTCAACGCCCGGCCGGTCTGAACAGCGGTCTGCCGTCGAGACTTAAACCTCTATGCAATGCGCGGGCTGAAAGTGCAACTGTTCGTTTTTGCGTGCATAGCCCAGGGGATTGGCCACCACATGGCAGCCGCTAGCCAGATAGTCGGAGGGCGCGTGCAAGTGCCCGTGCAACCAGAGCTGGGCCTGCGGCAGCAGGGCGTCCAGCGCGTTGCAAAATCCGGCTGTTCCGGGGGTATGGCCATAGCGCGGGTCGGCACTGAGCAGACTGGGAGCGAAGTGAGTGACCACCACGGTGCTGCCATCAAAGGGTTTGGCCAGCTCGGCCGTCAGCCAGGCCTGGCATAGAAGCGACTGCTCCCTGAGCTGAGGGGCTAAAAACGGCTCACCCTGGCGCGTAGTTCCGGTTTTCTTCAGGTAGTAGTTGGCGGCCCTAAAGGCCTTCTCCGGTGCACCCAGGGCGGCAAAGTCTGTCCACAGCGTGGTGCCGACAAAGCGCAGCGCGCGTCCGGCCCGGTCGGTCCACGGCGACACAAAACTGGCGCGCTCCAACCAGATCAGCCCCAAGCGCTCACAGGTTTCGCGCAGGCGGTCATGTGCGACGTCAAAATCCAGCGTGTCGTATTCGTGGTTGCCGGGCACAAAAATCACCGGTGTCGGCCATCCCGATTGCGGTGAAAACTGGCGCAAGCCAAAGTCCTCATCCGGCATGTGGTGCCCCGGCTGGTAGGAACCGACGTCGCCGGCCAGCACCAGCACATCGGCACCGACTGCCGGTGTGGCGCGCCAATGTGGGTGAGTTTCCAGATGCAGGTCGGACAGAAGTTGGATTTTCATGCTGCGAAACTCATGCGGGAAAGGCCTTGTGCGCCAGTGCCATCACCTTGGTGCGCAACCAGGCGTGGGCGCTGTTGCCGTTCTGGCGGTGGTGCCATACAGAATCCACTTGCACCACCGGCATTTCAAGGGGCAGTTCGCGCTGCACCAGTTGCTCGGAAAAGCCGGTCACACCGATGAAGTGGCGTGGCAGCACGGTCAGCAAATCGGAATGGGCCACCACCTTGCTGGCGGTAAAGAACTGGTTCACCGTCAGCACAATGCGACGTGCGCGCCCTTGTAGCGCCAGTGCCTCATCGACAAAACCGAAGGCGTGGCCGGAAAAACTCACCAGCAGGTGGCGGGCGCTGCAATAGCGGTTCAGCGACAGTGGCCCGCTGGCAAAGGGGTGGCCCTCGCGCATCACGCAGACATATTCGCCCTGAAACAGGCGCTGGTGCAAAAAGGACACGGTTTCTCCTTGCTGGGCGCGTGCTGTCAGATCGGCCAGCGCCACCGGAAAGTGGCCAATGGCCAGGTCCGCCTGCCCTTCGTCCAGCAGTTTGCGCGGGTCACGCGTGGTCAGCGGCAATACCCGTAGACTGACGCCGGGAGCCTCTTCGGCCAATACTGCCACCAAACCGGGCAAGAGCTCGGCCGCGGTGGCATCGGCCATGGCCAGCACAAAGGAGTTATCGGCCGTGGCCGGATCAAACACGCTGGACGCCAGGGCCGACTGCAGACTGACCAAGGCTTCGCGCACGTTAGGCCAGATTTCCAGTGCGCGGGCGCTGGGTTGCAGCGTGCGCCCCTTGCGCACCAGCAACTCATCGCCCCAGGCCTCGCGCAGACGGCGCAGTGCATTGCTCACCGCGGGTTGCGTCAGGGCCAGGCGTTTGGCGGCCTTGGTCAGGCTGCGCTCGGCCATGACCTCATCAAACACCTTGAGCAGGTTGAGATCAAAGGTGCGCAAATTGAAAGGGGCGACGCTAGTCAAGGCACTCATACATTCATTATATGAATAGTAAGTATCACTAACCTAAAGTAGACCAATACTAGTAGAAACCCTATGATCCTCACCATGTCTTCATACCAACCGCAATCAGTCAATCTCGCCAGCACGTTCGCCATGGCCTGTTTTTCCGAGCCGCATCTTGCATCGGCATCCCATGCACCGCGCAACACCAGCCCGCTCATGATCGGCAATATGGGCTCCGCCCTGGACGGTTCGCGCGTGCTGGCCGGCATGTTGCTTGCTGCCGGCTTGGCGGCTCTTCTGGTGGTTGCCGATCTGGTCATCAGTGCCTGGTCTGACGGGCATTTGCTGGCCGGCTGGGTTGCACTCTGGACCCTGGCCTTTGCCGCCTTGGCTGTGCTGGCGCCTTCTTTGCGTCAGCTTTCGGCGTTTCTCGCCGGCGGATTATTCCGCAAGATAGCAGTCATGCGTGCTGGCCGCGAAGAGGCCCGTATGTGGGACATGGCCAGCCATGATCCGCGTGTGATGGAAGAAATTCGCGCCGCCGTCGCGCGCTGCGCTGAATAAATTACCCCCACGGAAATCGGAAGCCCCACAAAAAAGCCACCGCGAGCGGTGGCTTTTTTGTGGGTGCGCCCTGCCCGGGCGCACCTTGTTGATGCCAGATCAGGCGGTTAGGCGCTGTTCAAGTTTGGCTTTCGTCTCTTCGAGTTCCTTGGGCAGGTGGTAGCTGAGTTGCGAGAACAACTCGGTGTGCAGTGCGAATTCCTGTTTCCAGGCATCCTTGTTCAGGCTGCTGACAGAGTCAAACTGCGCCGCCGTGAAGTCCAGACCTGTCCAGGTGATTTCGGAATAGGCCGGGGCAATTCCAAAGCCGGTTTGAACGCCGGGCGTTGTGCCTTCCAGGCGGTCAATCATCCACTTCAGAACGCGCATGTTTTCGCCGTAACCGGGCCAGACGAACTTGCCGTCGTCGCCCTTGCGGAACCAGTTGACGCAGAAGATCTTGGGCAGGGTGTGGCCGCTTTCTTCGAGCTTGTGCTCCATATCGAGCCAATGCTGAAAGTAGTCGCTCATGTTGTAGCCACAGAATGGCAGCATAGCGAAGGGGTCGCGGCGCACCACGCCCATTTGGCCGACGGCAGCAGCAGTGGTCTCGGATCCCATGGTGGCTGCCATGTAGACGCCTTCGACCCAGTCGCGGGCTTCGGTCACCAGTGGCACGGTGGTGGAGCGACGGCCGCCGAAGATAAAGGCGTCGATGGCGACACCGCCGGCGTCGTCCCACTGCGGATCCAGTGCCGGATTGTTGCCCGCGGCGACGGTAAAGCGGGAATTCGGATGCGCGGCCTTGGCGCCAGTTTCCTTGGCGATGGCTGGAGTCCAGTCCTTGCCTTGCCAGTCGATCAGGTGTGCGGGCACCGAGCCGGTGTCCTTGTCCATGCCTTCCCACCAGACGTCGCCGTCATCGGTCAGTGCGACATTGGTGAAGATGACATCCTTGTCCAGGCTGGCCATGCAGTTGGGGTTGGTGTGGAAGTTGGTGCCGGGGGCCACGCCAAAGTAACCGGCTTCGGGGTTGATGGCATACAACTTGCCGTCACTGTGCGGTTTGATCCAAGCGATATCGTCGCCGATGGTGGTGACCTTCCAGCCATCAAAGCCAACGGGTGGCACCAGCATGGAAAAGTTGGTCTTGCCGCAGGCGCTGGGGAAGGCGGCTGCTACGTGGTACTTCTTGCCCTGGGGATTGGTCACGCCCAGAATTAGCATGTGCTCGGCCAACCAACCCTGGTCGCGGCCCATATTGGAGGCGATGCGCAGCGCAAAACACTTCTTGCCCAGCAGGGCGTTGCCGCCGTAACCGGAGCCGTGCGACCAGATCTCGCGGGTCTCGGGGTAATGCACGATGTATTTGGTGGGGCTGCAAGGCCACTTCACGTCGGCCTGGCCGGCTTCCAGCGGCGCGCCCACGGTGTGCACGCAGGGCACAAAGGCGCCATCCACTCCCAGCACGTCATACACGGCACGGCCCATGCGCGTCATGATGCGCTGGTTGACGGCCACGTAGGCGCTGTCGGAGAGTTCAATGCCGATGTGGGCAATGTGCGAGCCCAGCGGGCCCATGGAGAAGGGCACCACATACATACATGGTGCGACCCTTCATGCAGCCGTCGAACAGGGCCTTTTTGCCATCCTTGCCGGTTTGCAGCAGGGCGCGCATCTCGGAAGGTTCCATCCAGTTGTTGGTGGGGCCGGCGTTTTCCTTCTTTGCGCTGCAAATAAAGGTGCGGTCTTCCACGCGGGCCACGTCGCTGGGGTCGGAGCAGGCCAAGAAGCTGTTGGGGCGCTTGGCAGGGTTCAGGCGTGTGAAGGTGCCGGTGTCCACCAGTTGCTGGCACAGGCGTTGGTACTCTCTTCAGAGCCATCGCACCAGTAGACATTGGCGGGCTTGCACAGGGCGGCCATTTCGGCAACCCAGGCGATCAAATTGGCATTCTTGACATAGCTGGGTGCATCCAGCGCCAGGCCTTGCATACGGGGTGAATTCATGGAAAAACTCCTAGTTTGAAAATCGACTTTTCAAAGCAGTCCACAAACACCTTTGAAAAAGCGACTCCCAAAATGCGTCCAGAGGTCGCAATTTGCGTGAGTCGCCAATTCTATGAATCCGTACCGAAGTTACCAAGCGATTACAAGGAAAAGTTATGCAAAAAATGCATAACTTTATGCTTTGCTTGGCGTTGGGTACGCTGCTCCAGCGCACCGCCCGGAGCTAAAAATCAGGCCATCGAAACGGCGATAAAGGCCAGCAGGAAAATCAAAACAGCGCCAGCCAGTGGCAGTACCAGTGGAATCAGCGGCAAAACGGCTTCGACAGCATCGGGACTAGCGGCATCACTATGGCGTGCAGGTGCGGACATGGGAGGGCCTTTTCAAAATAGTTTGTGCGTGATTCTAGCCATTCATGACATGACGGATATCAAGTAGGGCCTTGATTTTTAACCGCGTGTCAACCGATAGCAGGTGTGGCGCGTCAATATGAGCAGGGGGATGCAGAAACATGTGACACGCATCCATGTTCTTAGATTTGTACTGTATATATGAACAGAGATACGATTCCGGTTCCAGAAAAGGGGACTTATAAGTGGCAGTTGTTCAGTTACTGGTCGGACGAATTTCGCCAGACGCACAACGACCATTCCGCTTACATTGCGTTGAATTTTGCTGGCGCGTTGGATACTTGCCGTAGCAAACTGCAAAACCTGATTCAGCACCACCGTCAGCAGGCCAGCAAGCCCGCGGCCTGTGAGCGCCACAATCGCGCCATTGCCCGCCTGCAAAACACGATGACCGGTGCAGCCATGGCGTTCGAGAGTGGTTTTCACCAACATTAAACGGCCTGCGCTTGGTGCGCAGCGCCAGACCGGTCGACACGATGCGCGCCACCGAGCGCGTTGAAATCAGGTCAGCGACACCACCCGCAACACCTCATCGGCATAGGCTTCCAACTTTTTGGCGCCAATGCCACTGATTCCCTGCAAATCTTCCAGTGACCCTGGCGCACGTTGGGCAATGGCCGCCAGCGTCGCGTCGTGAAAAATCACATAAGCTGGCAAATTGTGTTCCCTGGCAACTTCCGCACGCCAGGCCTTCAGCGCCGAATAGCGCAGCAAGGCATCGCTGTCCAAGGCAATCGGTGCCTTGACCACCGCGCTCAGACGTGCGCTGCGTTTGGGTTTTCGGGCTGTCTCGGCAGACGATTCCCGTAGTTGAACGGCCACTTCCCCACGCAAAACGCCGCGTGACTGCTCTGTCAGTTGCAGTGTATTGAAGGCCTGCGCGTCGACACGCACCGCACCCATGGCAATCAGCTGGCGCAGCACGCCGCGCAACTGCAGTTCACTAAATTCCTTGCCCAGGCCGAAGGTGCTGAGCGCCTCATGCCCATATTGGCTGGTCTTCTCGGTGCTCTTTCCGCGCACAATATCCATCACATGGCCGGCGCCAAAGCTGACGCCGCTCATTTGCTGAATGCGGTAAATGGTGCTGAGCAGCTTGCGGGCGGCATCGGTGCCGTCCCAGATGGCGGGCGGCTGCAGGCAATTGTCACAGTTCCCGCAGGGTTGGCTCTGCTCACCAAAGTAGCCCAGCAGGCGCACTCGGCGGCAGTCGGTGGCTTCGGCCAGACCCAGCAGGGCGTCGAGTTTGCCGCGCATGACCTGCTTGAATTCTTCGCTGGCCGGGCTCTCGTCAATCATGCGCCGCTGGTTCACCACGTCCTGCAGGCCGTAGGCCATCCAGGCTGCGGCCGGTAGGCCGTCACGGCCGGCGCGCCCGGTTTCCTGGTAATAGCCTTCAATATTCTTGGGCATGTCCAGGTGCGCCACAAAGCGCACGTCGGGTTTGTCAATACCCATGCCGAAGGCGATGGTGGCGACCATCACAATACCGTCCTCGCGTAAAAAACGGTCCTGGTGCTTTTGCCGCAGCTTGTGGTCCAGCCCGGCGTGGTAGGGCAGGGCATTGATGCCGGCATCTGCCAGCGTGTGCGCAATGTCTTCCACTTTTTTGCGTGACTGGCAGTAAACAATGCCGGCGTCACCTTCGTGCTCGCGTTCGACAAAGCGCATCAACTGTGGCGTGCTGTCGCGCTTTTCCACGATGGTGTAGCGGATATTGGGTCTATCAAAACTGCTGACAAAGGCACGCGCTGTTTCGAGCTGCAGACGTTCCACAATGTCATCGCGCGTCAGCGCATCGGCCGTGGCGGTGAGGGCGATGCGCGGTACGCCCGGAAAGCGCTCGTGCAGCACCGTGAGCGCGCGATATTCGGGTCGGAAGTCATGGCCCCACTGGCTGACGCAATGCGCCTCGTCAATGGCAAACATGCTGAGCTGCCCGCGCTCAAACAGCGCGTCTAGCTGAGCCAGCAGCCGTGGTGTGGTCAGTCTCTCGGGCGCTGCGTAGACCAGGGTGAAGTCGCCTCGCAGCATGCCCTGCTCCACCTGGTAGGCCTCTTCACCGCTCAGGGTGGAGTTGAGAAAGGCGGCTGCCACACCGGCTTCGTGCAGGGCGCCGACCTGGTCGTGCATCAAGGCAATCAGGGGCGAGACCACGATGGTGACGCCATGGCCCAGGCGTTGTCGGGCAATGGCAGGTATCTGGTAGCACAGGCTTTTGCCGCCGCCCGTGGGCATGAGCACCAGAGCGTCAAGCCCGGCCACCATGTTTTCGACAATGGCCTGTTGCGGTCCGCGGAACTGGTCGTAGCCGAAGACCTCGCTGAGAATTTGCTGTTGCGACAAGAAAACTTTGCTATTGAATGAGGGGAATGGCTTGCCAATGGCAGGGGTGCCAAAGCGAGCATGCGAAGGCCATGGCCGGGCGCGGGACTCTTGCGTGGCGCTAGGACTCCAAGCCCCTGGCCTGTGCAGCCGTGGGTGTGCTGACGCTGCCGAGCTCCTCGCGCATGGCGGTAGCCAATCGGGCGTAGAGCTTGAGTTGGCGGTTGGTGTCGCGCAGTCGTTCGGCAATATTGGCAGATACCCCCAACAGCAATCGGGCCGCCACCCTGGGGTCGCGAGCAATCATGTCCTCTATTCCTTCGCGAGTCAGGATGGCGCACCAGACATCCGTGGCCGCGGTGCAGGAGGCCGAACGTGCCTCCTTATCCACCAGGCCGATTTCTCCGATCAGGCTGCCTGGACCCAGTACCCGGATGGTCACGGGCGCTGTTCGGCTCACGGTGACCCGCTCCACGACCACATCGCCCTCAATCAGCAAGGCCATGAAGCCGCTGCCCCCGGCGTCGCCCTCGCGAATAAAGGTGGTGTTGGCAGGGAAGAAACGCGGCGCCATGTAGCGCACCACGACGCTCGCCTCTTCCATGCTCAGTCCGGTCAATGCATCCGGCGACGACAGCAGTTGGGCCGCAAGCTCTGCTCCGGCAAGGCCGCGGCCAACCGAAATAGCGTCAAGGTTTTGGGGTTTCAAATTCATAAGCTGTGGTGCGGCACCGGCAATCGGTGGATGCTGCATCCTAGCGCACCGCGTGCCGGTATTGCATGGCTTCTGCGGCATGTGCCAGAGTGATCGACTCGCTGCCCGCCAGATCGGCAATGGTACGGGCAATTTTCAGGGTCCGGTGCGTGGCACGCGCCGACCAACCCAGGCGGGCGGCCGCGGTACGCAAAAACTGTTGAGTCGCGTCGTCCAGTTTGGCATGTACATCAATCTCCTGGCCCACCAGTGCCTGGTTGGACTTTCCCTGGCGCAGCTGTGCATGTTCGCGTGCCGCCACGCAGCGGGCTCGCATGGCGGCAGTGGATTCGCCTGCTGGTGCGCCAACGAGCTCTTGCGACGGCAGTGCCGGCACCTCCACGTGCAGGTCGATCCGATCCAGCAGGGGGCCACTAAGACGGCTTTGGTAGCGCGCTATCTGATCCGGGCTGCAGCGACAATGGTGGGTGGAGCTGCCCAGGTAACCACAGGGGCAGGGGTTCATGGCAGCGATCAATTGAAAACGGGCTGGGAACTCGGCCCGCTTGGCAGCCCTGGCAATGGTGATATGGCCGGTCTCCATTGGCTCGCGCAGCGCTTCGAGTGCCGAACGTTTGAACTCGGGAAATTCGTCAAGAAAGAGCACGCCATGGTGGGCCAGTGAGATCTCTCCGGGCCGGGGTGGCGACCCCCCACCCACCAAGGCCACCGCACTGGCCGAGTGATGGGGTGCACAGGTGGGACGCTGACCCCATTGCTCCAGGCTAAAGTGCCCGTTCAGGGAGTGAATCGCCGCGCTCTGCAAGGCCTCGGA
>TBL_comb47_HYPODRAFT_10004562_pt1 | contig 15870 bp, 10 predicted proteins | sample TroBogypolimnion_40_FD_10682 | JGI IMG/M metagenome (IMG submission 10682)
ATGTGCATACACCTCCTGGGGAATGAAACATCTGTGCCCCGCTGAATAATTCTTGGCAAAGACTTTTAGTTTATAATTCAGATATCGGCAGTAGTCGTTACCATCAAAGTCAAGCATCATTAAACCGGTTCTGGGGTCTTCGTAAGGGAATCGGGCATACTGTTCCGCATGATTTGAGCTGTCTTGGACATAGTATTTGGCTACAAATTCGGGAGACAGTCCGCACTCTTTAAGATATTTTATAAAATTAGGAGAATATCGCTCCCATTCGCCAGGATTGGCATTCGGGGGAAGCGGATATTGCGGAGTGAACGACAAACCCATTCCATTGTCTTGGTTCCTATTATATTCCGCATTTTCATGTTGGTACGGATCAAAGAGCTTCTTGATTCGCCGTGGCATAAGTTTTGAGTAGTCTTTCTTGAATAACATTATATTATCCTTTTGTTATAGCGCGTCAATCATTTATTCTTTGTTTTCAGTCCATTAAGCCAGCGTTCAAGGTCAGATTTATCCACAAGAACAGAGCCTTGTTTTGTCTGCGACAGCTTGATCTGCGGCAAGGCCTTGGATTTTACTGCTCTTGAGATTGTGTACTTAGAAACTGAGCAATACCTAGCTGCGGCCGCAAGCGTAAGATAACGAGTCTCCTGAGGTAAATCCGGCGATTGAACAATATCTTCAAGGGACATACCTTGTGTTTTCAGTAAGGTACTGACCACTATTGCCATATTTTTCTTATCAAGTCCGTCCATTGTGTAACCTCTTCTTTTAACATTTAAAAATCAGCTTTACTTTCATTATAAGGCATCGTTTTTGCTTTTTCCACAGTATAACTTTATGACTTTGGTAAACGGCTTAAAGGATTTACCGGAAATGGCTGTCTAGCGGCAGATACCGCCCAATATACGTTCATTTATGTGAAAGTGATGGCAAGTTTATGCCAGGAGTATTTTACGAGGAGTGTCAAATCACTAACGCGGACTTTGGCTCAAGTATTTCTCAATAGCTTTTTTTATACGAGCAATATGGATATTTATACGTTCTTCAATATTTGCGACAGACTTGCCAGCCGTCTCTTTTTTCACTTCTTCTTCGGCGATAGCTTTATATCTCTCATCGGGAGTAATTGTGCCTTCTTTAATTAACTCGTTGTTTCTTGCTATCCATGTCTCGTGAAGGTATTTATTAATAGTTACTCTAAGGACACTGGATCTGGAAAAGATTGACAACTGGTAATCATCCACGGATTTCCCTTCATTTTCCTTATTTATTTCTTCTGTGGCAATTGCTTCATATACAGCCATAGGCTTTTTACCTTGTGAAAGCAATTCATAGTATTTGGACAGCCTTGGTTGTTTTTTAGAATCATATTCTTTTTTAACAGCGTCTTTTTGGTTTATTACTCTGTCCCGAAAATCAGCTTTGTTTAAAGAAGACCGAAGCGTAAGCCCCTGAGAAAACCCTATATCAAAAATATGACATATTAGAGTAACCAGTTCAAACTGTTCTCTATGCACCCGGTAACGGTGGTAAATATCCCAAACTTTTAAAATATGCTCAAATCCCTGTGTATTCTCATACCCTTGAATTTTAGACGCATATATTCCCTGTCTTACACTTGCAAGATTTTTTGCCATAACGTCGAAAATATTGTCAAGTTTAATTGAACGATCCTTCTTTTTCAGTTTGTCTTGTATAAACTGAAAATCCATCATGCAACTATATGGAGCATCTTTGGGCATAATATTATTAACATCAACAGTAGAGCCGATTTCTTTATTCAAACAATTGTCAAGCAAAGCGGACATGGCACTGTCTTTTAATGAAATTGAACAACTAAGTAGATTTACCAAGCATGTTATTGCGCAGGATTGCAAAAAAGCTGTTACCAGTGTGACTGTCAAATCTTCTGCATAGGCGCTATGAGCCGGAGCAGGTACAGTATCTAGTTGCTTGGGGTCTCCCTTTTTTGCTTCCTGGAGAAAATAATGTGTTTTATGAAATGTGTTTTTGTTTAATTCATCAAGTTCTTTGTGTAATTCATCTGTGATCTTCACCCCTGGAGTGCGCTGAAATAGAGAGATAATGGCAGCTATGTCTTCAATACTAAGCTCTTTTTCCGCATATTCCATATCAAGCAGTTTTTTTGAAATTGGTTCTCCGCTTGCGGAGTCAGGTTGTTTCTCCTGCGTGGATTTCCTGGCTACCATTTTCACTCCTCCGGTGGTTGGGGTTTGACTTTACAGTTTTCCCAGAGTGTCAATTTCTCAAATTATTTTACAGTCTTTGGAGTTAAATTCAAGTTTGGAGACGCATTATTTATCAAATATGGCAGCCGCCTGATTTAGTTTTTCAATATCTGTGCAATTGCCGATCAAATTGTTCAAGCGGCTTTTAGCTTTTTCCAGTTCCGACCCTAATAACAGTTTTGCGGTATTTCCGGCCAAGCCCATCAGATCAGGAAGTTGTAAAAGTTTCAACCTTGTGGTTTCGCGGCTGGCATGAGCCTGGTACATTTTTGTCATTTCTGGGCTCATATGGCCAACCACGTTCTGGACAATCATTAATGGAATCCCGGCGAGACCAGCGTAATAGCAGAATGAATGGCGGAGACTATGCACATCTTTAACTGAGATCGCCCGATCTCTACCATCGACTTTCTTTGTTGTTTTAATCCCAAGACCTTCCAAAAATGCTTTTACCCGGTAACTGATTCCAGAGGGGTTATTCAGGTACATAGTGGCATGTTCTGGTAGTATATATTCTTCCTTGCCGGTCTTAATTCGTTGCTGACGCAGAAATTCAGCCAAGGGCGGCATGATTGGGATTTCAACTATCTTGCCGGTCTTTCGCATTCTGCGCCGTACTATTTGGTTTGCATCGTCAATCTCAGACCACTTCAGAGTACATATATCGCCCTCCCGGAAGGCCGTGGTGATACCTATGATAAATATCGGCTTTATAAAGTCATCGGCATTATCGGCGATTAAATGTAGTTCCGCTTCGGTAAAGGCTTCCCTGGTTTCCGACTGTTTGTCCGGCTTTTCAATTTCATCAAATGGATTGGCGATTAGCCCTGCATCATGGAAAAGACGTGAGAACACCTCCGAAAGCGTCATCTGGTACATATTACAGGTTTTAGGAGACAAATTCGATTTTGCCTGATACTCAGCGGTCTTGGACTTAGCTTTAAAAGTTATCTGCTTATCGAACCGCCCTTTACTTCGTAAGTGTGCAATATAGGCTTCTGCGTGCTGCTGGCGTACCGATGTCAGGTCTGATATATCCGGATGTTTTGATTCCATGAATGCGATAAAGTCGTTCCAGTACGCCCGTTTCGACTTGATAAGCGTAGCCGATGGTTGGCGCTTCCGTGGTTTGTCCAAAGATAAATCGTAAGCATCCTTCAAGCTTATCTTACTGCCGCCGGTTAAGTCATAACGGAAGTTCTCAATCAACGCCTTTACTGTTTTCTGCTTGCCTAATTCAATAGTCTTGTTGCGGATCTTTTTTTCATACTTCATTGCGGCTTTTTGTGTTGTACAGCCTTTACAAACACCATAGAACCATTTACCATCAGCCATAAATTTATGATGATAAAACTTGCTTTCACCACCGCTAGTCTTTCGTTTGAAAACGGACATTATCCAACTCCAATACTCGATAATTTGAAAAAGGATTCAATAAAGCACTATATTGCTTAATAAAGCATATTTCAACCTCCAGTTAGAACATTTTTAGAACATTTGCGGATTTTAAACTATTTTTGTGCTTATATGATATAGGTTGTGGCCCAGAAGGTCGCGGGTTCGAGTCCCGTCATCCACCCCATTGTTTGCTGCATTATATTCTTTAAATTCGTAAAAATATTACGAGGCATGTATTTACCCCCTTGACAAAAACGATTTTTTCTACTATAATCATTGTTGAACCGGTTCAACAAGGAGTTTTTTGAACATGCGGGCTTCATTAAAAGATATAGCGGAATATACTGGACTGTCCAAATCTGCGGTTTCGATGCACCTGAACAAGCATCAACTGGCAGCGCGGCTGAGTTCCGCAACCAGGGCCAGGATTGATGAGGCGGTGAAAAAATTCAACTATGTTCCATCGTACACGGCCAGAGCGCTTTCATCGGGAAAGACGCAGACTATCGGGTTTGTGGTGGCTGAACTGGCGATGCCGTATAATTCGCTGATGGCGTCGGCGCTGATCGACGAGACAAGCAAACATAATGTTCAACTGCTGATTTCAGCGACCAAGTATTCACCGGAGAAGGAAATTAAATGTCTTGAAGATCTGCTGAGCCGTCGCGCTGACGGCATCATCTATCCATTATCGCCTCCTTCCGCCAATACAAAATTATATAACCGGCTGATCGAAGAACATTATCCTCTGGTAATGGCATTTAATCAGGATAAAAACTTTCACTCCGTCATGAAAGATTCCACAGAAGCCATGCGGCAGGCTGTGGCTTTTTTCCGTAAGGGCGGTGCGGAAGAAATTACTATAATCGCAAACCGAAATACTCTTTTCGCAAGTGCTGGAGAGAAAATGCATGATTTGTTTGTCAAGGCTTGCGAGGAGTCTGGATGTAAGCCAGACACTGAACCGGTCGATTTCCTTGATGCATCGACAATAGACAGCTGCCTTGAACGCATAATTCGTAATCCTCCGGATTTCATGATTGTTCAGGGGCCGCTGCTTATGACTGTTCTGAAACACAAATTGCACCGCTTTAAAAATAAACTTCCGCGCATTATCAACGTTATTGACAACTGGGAACCACCGCCGCAGCGCGACGAAATGCTTGTCGGCGTCATTATGTGCTATCCGGATAAAATTATAAAAACAGCGGTTGATATTCTGTTGCGGCTGATTAACAAGCCGGAGGACGGCAGTTTCCCGCTTTTAGTCAAAGAGCCGGCGGATTTCCTGCTGTCATGGCCGGGAGACACCTGTGAAAATACCATTGACGAAATAAAAAGATTGATGGGATATTGCGCGTCGAATTAAATAGTGGCATAAATAAGTTACGATATTAACAAATAACAACCCGTTAATTTAAGGAGACACGAAAATGAAGACTCAAAAGCGAACGAATTTCACACTCATTGAACTCCTCGTGGTGATCGCGATCATTGCGATTCTCGCTGGAATGCTGCTGCCGGCGCTGAACAAAGCGAGGGACACCGCCCGTCAGACCACCTGCTTGAATCTGCTTAAGCAGATGGGGACTGGCGGACTAATGTATGCCAATGATAATAAAGACTGCTGGATTCCAGTTTTCCACAAGGATACTAATACCCGCTGGTATTCCAATCAGGCTTTTCTCAATATTTTACAAATTCAAACCGTGTCTACCGCCACTAATTTCTGGCCGGCAAACAAGCTCTGCCCGAAGGCAATGGCGGCACAAAACGATACCTCCATGGCGGGGTGGGGCTATACCGGCTGGCAGGGCCTCTTACGTCCGGTCAACGGCGCTTACACCGCTAATATGGGCGAAATGGGCTGGGTTCCATGGCAGGGTTACTCATTAGTAAGAGTAAAGAACCCCAGTAACAAAGTGGCTTTTGCGGATGGCTGTGACTCTCAGACTAATGTATGGGGCAGCAATCCAACCGGCGCTTCCGGTTACTGGACCCTAGGCGAAAAAGTCGGTAGTGGCGGAGTCGCATACCGCCATTCCGGCAATCAGACGGCCAATGTCGTCTTCTTTGACGGTCATGCTCAGAACCGCAAATATGATACTCTGGGGTATTCATATATTCCCGGCGGATGGACTGCCGCGGACAAGCTGATCTGGGATCCCATCCAGTAAGCCTGCTGACAGAAAACAAAAACACTGGCGGCGGAATGATTCCGCCGCCTCATCTGCTTCTGATTTTGATGATCGCTGCTACTGCATTATCTTCCGCATAATCAAAAAAACTGTCTATTATCACAATTCATCTATTGACAAAATCTGGAAAAAGTATTATAATCAGTGTTAAACCGATTTAACGTGGGGTTTTAAGGATGCGGACTTCGTTAAAAGATATAGCAGAATATACAGGACTGTCCAAAACGGCAGTCTCGCTGCATTTGAACAAGCATCAACTGGCGGGACGCCTGAGCGCCGCAACCCGGGCCAAAATTGACGAGGCGGTGAAAAAATTTGACTATGTTCCGTCATATACCGCCAGGGCGCTTTCCTCCGGCAAGACTAGAACTATCGGTTTCGTGGTGGCCGACCTGACATTGCCATATTCATCGCTGGCGGCGGCGACGCTGATCGATGAGACCGGCAAACATGACGTTCGACTGCTGATTTCAGCCACTAAATATTCTGCGGAAAAAGAAATTAAATGTCTCGAAGACCTGCGTAACCGTCATGCCGACGGCATCATCTATTCGCTGGCTATGGATGCCGAAGTATGCAACAGGCTGGCCAGTGCGCATTATCCGATGGTAAGGGTATTCAGCCGGGATGACCGGTTCCATTCCGTTGAGAATGATTTCACGGACGCCATGCGGAAAAGCGTGGAATATTTCCGCCGGAGCGGAGCGGAAGAAATTACGATGATTGCCTACTCCGACGAAGAGATGTGTAAATCGTTTATTAAAGCTTGCGAAGTGGCGGGATGTACGTCCAATATTGAACCGGTTAACTCGCTCGATGCCGCTTCCATCAACAGCTGTGTTGAACGCATCAGCCGGAATCCTCCGGATTTCCTGATTGTTCAAGGGCCGCTGTGCATGACTGTCCTGAAACAACGGCTGCAGCGTTATCAAAATAAATTTCCGCGCATTATCAACATTATTGACAACTGGGAACCGCCGCCGCTGCGCGATGAAATGCTGGTCGGCGTCATCATGTGCTATCCGGATAAAATTGTAAAAACCGCGGTTGATACTTTGCTGCGGCTGATTAACAAGCCGGAAGACGACAATCTTCCTCTTTTAGTTAAGGAACCGGCGGATTTCCTGCTGTCATGGACCGGCGACTCCCGCGAAAAAGATGGCATTGATGAAGTAAAGAGATTGATGGGATATAGCGGAGCGCATAATTGGACGCAGGCATGAATATGGTTTCCGGACAAACATTACAATATAAATAAACAACAACCTGTTAAAAGGAGACACGAAAATGAAGACTCAAAAACGAACGAATTTCACACTCATTGAACTCCTCGTGGTGATCGCGATCATCGCGATCCTCGCCGGAATGCTGCTGCCGGCGCTGAACAAAGCGAGAGACACCGCCCGCCAGACCACCTGCTTGAATCTGCTTAAGCAGATGGGGACTGGCGGACTAATGTATGCCAATGATAATAAAGACTGCTGGATTCCAATTTTCCACAAGGATACTAATACCCGCTGGTATTCCAATCAGGCTTTTCTCAAGATTATGCAGATTCAAAACGTGTCTACCGCCGCTAATTTCTGGCCGTCAAACAAGATCTGCCCGAAAGCCATGGCGGCACAGAACGATACCTCCATGGCGGGGTGGGGTTATACCGGCTGGCAGGGCCTTTTACGCCCGGTCAACGGTTCCTACGCCGCCGATATGGGCAATCTGCCCTGGTCTCCGTGGCAGGGTTATTCATTAGTAAGGGTAAGAAAACCCAGCAGCAAAATAGCCTTTATGGATGCTTGTGGAGGTCAGCTCAATGTATGGAGCAGCAATCCCACTGGTGCCAGCGGTTACTGGACCATCGGCGAAACCGTCGACACCGGCGGGGTGGCATACCGTCATGGCGGCAACCAGACCGCCAATGGCGTCTTCTTTGACGGGCATGCCCAGAATCGCAAATATGACACACTGGGATATTCATATATTCCCGGCGGCTGGACTGCGGCGGAAAAGTTGATCTGGGACCCCATCCAGTAATACTGTCTTATATAAAAATTGACGCCGGATGTTGTAAAACTCCATTTAAGAGTGATTAAGGATAATTTTTAAAATGCCACAGCAACTGCTGCCTTTGCCGAAAATCCGGCAGACCGGCGCCGGATGTTATCAGAGATCGGACGAAATCAGCTTTTACGACTGCTTTAAGGCGGAGCGTCTAGCTGGAGAGCTGAAGCGTCCGGTTCCCGGCAGTCGCCGCCGGTTCATTTCATGCGATGCGGCGATAGCGGCTATGACGATCAGAAAAGTCGCGCCGGAAACTTTGTTTTCCGGGATGGAACCGGCTGTTCAGGCGGAAGCTTACCGGCTTGAAATCGGCGAAGGTAAAATTGAAATCGCCGCAACTGACGAGCGCGGCGCATTTTACGGGATTAAAACTCTGAAAAAGCTGCTGGCCGGCGATGCCCCGGTCGCGGTTGAAACAATTACCGACTGGCCTGACCTGAAAATGCGCGGTTTCCACCTGAACCTCGGCCATGCTTTCAATCCTGTATATTCGTACATAAAGCAGGTTATTGAGAATCTGGGTGAATTGAAAATCAACACCATGGTGCTGGAATATGACGGACGCTTCCCATGGCGGCGCCATGCCGGCGTCTGCGAAAATCCTTTAACCCGAGAGGAGTTACACGATCTCCTGGAAACCGCCCGCGCTAATTATATCGAGGTGATTCCGCTGCTGGACTCGCTCGGCCATGCCGAACAATATCTGTGCCGCCCGCAATATGCGCATCTCAAGGAAATTCCCGGTTCCATCGCGGAAATGTGTCCGTCCCGCCCGGAAACGATGCGTTTCGTCCAGGAGTTATGGGAAGAAGTGCTGGAGTTCCACCCGGATTCGCGCTACGCCCATATTTCCGGCGATGAAGTCTTCCGGCTGGGGCAGTTCTGTCCTGAATGCGGACTCCATGCGGCGAACGGGACTCTGGCGGAATTGTTTTTGAAATACTATAACGAACTCTCACGCTGGATCATCGCTCAAGGTAAAATCCCGGTAATCTGGGGCGACATGTTGATAAAATATCCGGAGGCGCTGGAATCTTTTCCCCGCGATATCGTCATCAACGACTGGTGTTACAACGGCCAGGCGCGTAATATGAAAAAACCGGAGCTTTTCACCAATCCGGCAGGGATTTGCAGCGAAGAACGGCAAAAACTTTTCGCCCCCTATTGGAACGGCCCGTATAGCGGACGTTACCGGCAGTATCCGTATTTCCGCTTTTTCCGGGACCAGGGATTTAAAACCCTGGCAAGCACTGCGGCCGGCCAGGGAAGCTGGAGTCCGCTTTCAGCCGGGCAGCCCCGTTTCGAGAACAATAAAAATTTCGCCCAGGTCGCCCATATGAACCATGGCGAAGGAGTGCTGATTACCTTCTGGCACACCAACGGCCCGGTGGCCGGATCCTGGTGCGGAATTGCCGCCGGGGCGGACTTTTCCTGGCATGTCAGGGAGGAAACTTATCCGGTATTTATGGAACGCTTCACAGCGTCATTTCTAGATCTGCCGCCCGCTTCCGCGGACAAATTGATGCAGCTTGATCAAAGCCTCTGCCACAACGGTCCGCCGTTGACAGCGGCGCTCGGACAGCCCGGACCGGCGGCGGCTCCGGCCGCGGCAGATTTCATGGCGCTGGCGCGAATTGCCGCCGGCCTTAATTTGATATATTGCAAAAGCAGGCAAATGGCGGAACAGCGCTTCCGCCGGCAAGTGTCCGGTGTTTCCATTCCACTGGATTTGAAACCGGCGGCCAATGCTTCTGTTCATAACTGTCTCCCTGATCATGTGCAGGATTTTGAACTGCCGTCAGGCGGCCTTGCCGCCGCCGGAATCGATTTTATTCTGCCGCCGGATGATCAACTTTCATGTATTGCCATTCATGCCGGGACTCCGGCTGTATCGCTGTCTGTGAAGAATCAAATTTACGACGGCATTGCCTTTCTGAACCTTGGTTATTATTTGGGGGCATCACAGACAGCCGCCAGAGTGCGGATAAAATACGCTGACGGCTCTGAATGCGAGATGGCGTTTACTGCCGGAGTCAACACCAATGACTGGTGGGATGTCAGGCCGCTGCTAAAAAACGGTCTGGCGGCATGGGAGGGGGAAACCTATGAGGGTTCCAGGATCGTTCTCTATTTGAGTTACTGGCAGAATCCGCATCCTGAACGAATAATTGCCGATCTTTCCTGGATGCCTGAACCGGAACTTGGTCAGGGGCGGCTGGTAATTTTTGCCGCCACCGGAATCAGAAACGGTAAAATAACATCTAGTTCTAAAAAGCCGTTTACCCCGGAGGATGTGCAGCAAATGAAGCAGCAACTCGACGGAATCGCGGCGGAATTAAAATCCATTTATTCCAGCTGGATGACGAACGATGCAGTTACCGCTGGAGTCAAGCATAACACCGGACTGCTGCGCAGCAATCTCGACGAATTGATTTCATCATAAAAAGCAATTAACCGTAAGGAGTTGAAATATGTATAAGCCTTTTGGAATGAAAAAAAGTGTTCTCGCCGCCGCGGCCGTCTTAAGTCTGCTGATTCCGTTTACCGGATCAGCCGAAGACACGCAGTATAAAAGTGCCGGTTTTTCCGCTGAAATCACGAACTACGGAGGAATCAGGAATCTGAAAATCGGCGACAAGGTTTTCATCCGCCATTTGTTTCTCTCCGGAGACTATGTCCCGGTTGCAGGCGTGGATAAACACGATGCGCGCTTTTTTCAGTTCCAGGAAAAATCTCTTTCCACCATCAGCAGGCCGGATGCCGACACCATGATAATCGAAAGAAAGGCGGCAGTCATGGGCAATGAAAAATATCCGCAAGGCGCAACTTATAGCGAAAAAATCACTTTAACCCCCAGCCGCATCAGCGCCGAATACGAAGTGGAAATCACTGTGCCAATGGCGGCCAACATGAATATATTCAGGACACTGTGCGAAATACCGTTAAGTTTTGCCGGATGCGGCTATAAAGCTGAAACCACTGAAGGCAAGGAATTGATGGCCGTAGTTCCGCGCGAATACAGCAAAGCCGACAGCCTGAAGGTTTTCGCAAAGAAACTGGCATTCGCGGTATCAGGCGGAGTAATCACGGTCGAAGGCGAACCCGGCTCAGTAATGTTCTTCTACGACGGCCGCAGCTGGAAAGACGACCATTTGCGTCTGGACATATCTCAACAGATGCCGTGGAATGAAAAACCCGTCACCTATCAGCCCGGAGCCAAATCAAAATGGTCGTTCACCATTTCCTATGCCCCGGCGGAATAGTAAAACCGCACCATTGCAATTACGATCAAATACATATTTTAACAGAGGAGATATTATTTCATGATTAAAACAGGATTGTGCCTGATGCTGGCGCTTAATTCGGTACTGCCGTCCGGAGCCGGACAACTTGAACCCGAACCGGCCAGGGGGTATGTATACGCCGAAGACCGGATTCCGGATTTTAAAGCGGGGCGCAAAGCGGACGAAAGTTTCATTCTGGACCCGGTGCCGAAGGACTGGGTGAAACTCCCGCTTGACGGAGAATGGAAGATTCTGCTGAAACGCTTTGACGGTTTTGTTGATTATTTTAATCTCGACCCGAATTTCGGCGTGGATAATATGGCTCAACTGCTCAAGCCCGGCTATGATTTTAATGCATGGAAAAATGTCTATGTACCGCTGCCGCTCGGGCAAATAAAAGACAACGGCTATACCTACGGCGCCAAAAAACCGGGGTATATCGCCTGCTATCAGCGTACAATCGATGTGCCGGATTTCAAAAAAGAGACTGGCGCGGCCTGGCTGAAGTTTCACGGGGCCGGATTCAGGACTGACGTCTGGATCAACGGAGCTTATGTCGGGAATAACTGCAACATTTTCGCGCCTTTCGAGTTCGATGTCACCTCTTTTCTGCAACCGGGGCAGAAAGCTTCGCTTCTGGTCAAATGTATCGATTCCCGTTATATGCTGGACTATGTCGACATTTTTTCCTCCGGGATTACCGCGCCGGTGGAACTGCAAATCCGGAACGTGCCTTTTGCCGGCCGGATCAAACTTGCTTCCGACATTGCCGCAGGCAGGGTTGACGGGCAGTTTGAAATGATTGGCAGTGCTCCTGCTGCAAAAGCGCAAATCGTCATCGAGGAGGCGAAGTCCGGCAAAATTACGGGTACGCTGGACTGCGAGGCGAAAAAAGGCGATGCCAGCCGGTTCAGTATCAAGCTGGAGAACCCGCATTGCTGGAGCCCGGAAGATCCCTTTCTCTATGTCTGCAAAATCAAGCTGGACGGCAAAGACGCCGGAATTACGCGTTTCGGTTTCCGCACCATGGCGATCAAGGCCGATGCCGACGGGCGGCAGCATTTTTACCTGAACGGCAAAAAGCTTTATCTGCGCATTTTTGAGTTTAATTACTACTGGCGCATGATGAAGGACCGGGATAAAAATCCGATACCGGAAAATGCCTGGGGCCCGAACTATCAGGGACGGCTCAGAGAGGCGCTGCTGACCATGAAATTCGCGAATGTCAACACTCTGCGTCCGCACAGCGGACATAATGACGTGGATGAGACTCTGCTGAACCTCTGCGATGAACTCGGGTTAATCGTTAATTTCGACTGGCACGGCTCCGAAGCGCAGCGGGTGATCCCCAAAACGGCAGCCGACGGCATGAGTTCCGGAACGGGCGGCGGACAGGATTACCGCGTTCCCATGATGGAAAAGAATCTTCCTGCCTTCAAGGCGGCAATGACCGCCTGGCACGATCATCCTTCACTCTGCCTGATCAGCTTCGGCAACGAACTCTACGACCATCTGCTCAGTTCCGGCAGCTATGACGGCATCATTGAAAAATACAAGGCGGCGCTGCACGAAGTTGACCTGCAGAAGCGTCCAACCAGCGGTTCCGCCGGCCGTCCGACCTACAGGCATAATGCCAAAGTAGATTTTGTCGATGACCATCAATATATCGGTGTCTACTACGGTTCCTACATGAGCGTGATCCCTTACATCAGGAACACACCGTCAGCGATCAAGGAAAAATTCGGCGCGAATCTGCCTTTTATCAATTCCGAAACCGGTTATGTGGCCGATGACCGCATCCATCCCGGGAACTACCGGATATTCAATCCTGAACTTTCAAAAGACATGTTTGACAAGGATTTGTATATCAAAACAATCACCGGCAAGACCCCGGAACTGGCCTGGGCGCGTCTCGGACTGAACAGCGGCGGCGTCCGTTATTATTATACTGATCTGCCGGAATTCAAGAAACGCAAGGGCGTGCTGCACGTCAAACGCTATCTGGAAATGTTCCGGATGAACCGGAAATATAATGACGGGGTTTCATTGAATATTGACCCCGCCAGCATGGCATCGCTTGCCGATCCTGATAACTGGTACGGTCTGGCAGCCAACCCGTGGCCGAAACCGGGCAAACTGGCGATCATCGACCCCATTTTCGCGTTCCGCCAGGCGTTCTATCCGGTACAGGCGTTTGCCGATATCACCAACTATCATCTCTTCAGCGGCGCCTCGACCAAAGCGCCGGTAATGATTGTCAATGACTCGCTGTCGAATGCGGTTGTCGATCTGGTCATCCAGTTCCGGAGTCCGGACGGCTCAGTCACACCCATGCTGGAGAAGAAGGATATCGCGATTCCGCAAGGCGGCGATCTGAATATTCCATTCGAATTTACGGTTCCGAAAGACTGCCCTTCCGGCAAGTCCGTCCTCGAAATGTATGTTCTCGCCGGCGGCAAAAAAATTGCCGAGAATACCTATGACATTTACACAGTGGCCTCCGGAGACAGGATTACACAATTCCCTGCTGTTAAACTGGCGCTATATGACACCGCCGGCGACACCTTTGCCGGATTCGGCGCCAAGACCAGCGAAAAAGTCCTGAAATCGTTGAAAATCCCTTTTACTCAGATCAAAGATTTCAAAGACCTTGCCCAGTATCAGGTGCTGGTGATCGGGGCTAATTCCATCGACGAAACACTGTCTAAAAGCGGAACCGAAATCGCAAAATGGATTGCCGACGGCGGACGTCTGCTCATGTTCGAACAATGCGTTACCGGAAGCATCCCGTGGTCCAGCGGCGACCGCATTTACCGGATGGGCGACGGTACATTCGTGGAACACTATTTTAAGAAACACCCGGCGTTTTCGGGCATTGAAAATGAGATGGCCTGGGAATCGCCGGCCGGCAGCAACCGGCAGTTATTCGAAACCTGTCTGGAGCTCAACGATTCATTTATCAGTGTCGCCGCCGTATCGCACTATAACGACCCTGGATGCCCCAAGGCAATCATCACCGACCGCAAGATGGGCAAAGGCGAATACATGATTTCGATGATAAAAGCCACTGACCGTTTCGGCAAGGACGCCACCCTGACCCGGTATGTCGAAAATCTGCTCGCTTACATCATGTCCGGCTCGATCTCAAAATATGCCGTTCCAGGCAAAGATATCGGCCCCGGCTCCGCCAGAGTCATCTGCCTGAGCAAGGATGACGCTTTCTATGTCGATATCAGCAAGGCGGTCAACCGCGGCTTCAAAGATGACGGTTCCGGCAATGGCTGGACCGGCTTCGGTGCGGATGCCGACCTGCGCAATATCAAACCGGGAATGGACGGCATTACCGGACTGGTACCGTTCCGGATCATCGATCCCGCACAGAACGGCGGCAAGTCCTGCATCGTCCTGTCCGGACCGAAGCGGGAACAGTTCCCCAAGGCGTCTCCGGAAATCCCCATCGGGCGCAAGTGCAAAAGTCTTTTCTTCCTTCATACCGCCATGTATGTTAAGGGCGCGCCGGGCGAGAGCATTCTCGATTACGAAATCACCTACAGCGACGGCTCGAAGATTATCGCCCCGATGCGCTGCAAATCTGAAATTGGCGACTGGTGGGCGGAAAAAGATTATGATAACGCCAGAGTGGTTTATCGTGATGGTGATAAATGCGTGTTTGTTTCCGAATGGGTAAATCCGACTCCGGGCAAAGTCATTGCCTCGGTGAAGGCCGTTTCCAAAGGCAACGCCATTCCAATCATCCTGGCCATCTCCGCCAACAGCAATGACCGGCAGTCCAGGAGCGACCGCACGGAACTCAACGACAACAGGAAATAAACAGATAAATAAAAGCATTATAAAACAAAGTTAAAAGAGAGGTAGCTAAATGAAAAAAATGGTCTCCGGCATCATCTGTGCAGCAGCACTGATGCTCATGTTCGCCTCCGCCGCCCCGGCGCAGGAAGTTTCGTTCAAAAACGCTTTTAGCCCGGCAGGCGCATCCAGTAAATGGGCAGGCGGCTGGTCTACTTTGGAAGCTGGAAAAAACGGCCAATGTACCGCTATTACCAATGACAAGGAAAAAGTCAATAATGTGTTATCTGCCGCCCTGCCGCCTGATGCCGTTGCCGGAAAAAAGGTACTGGTGTCGGCGCTGGTCAAGGCGGATAATGTTTCCGACAAACCCAACCCCTGGAACGGCCCCAAGCTCATGCTGGTGATAACGTGCGCGGATGGGAATATAAAATATCCGGCAGTTGATCTCCTGAACGGAACTTATGACTGGAAACGCGTGTTCTTTGTAACTGAAATACCGCAAAAAGTTAAGTCGGTTTCGCTGTGCATCGGACTTGAGCAGGTGAAGGGCAAGGTCTGTTATGACGAAATCACGATCGAACCGTATGATGAGAGCAAGGTGAAAAAGTTCAAAACCGAGACCGTCGCTGTTCAGATTAAGAAAGAGGACTGGAACGGCAGCATTACTGTTGACGCGGCGGCGGAACTGGGCGCGGTCAACCAGCTTATTTTCGGCAACAATATTCTCGGCGTCACCACAAAGAGCGGCCAGTGGCCGGCTTCCTGGGGCGTCAACGGCGGAGGAGTATGGGACCCGCAAACCCGACAGCCTCGAACAGATGTACTCAAATTATCGAAAGAAATGGGCATAAGAATTCTGCGGTATCCGGG
>TBL_comb47_HYPODRAFT_10004563_pt1 | contig 15869 bp, 16 predicted proteins | sample TroBogypolimnion_40_FD_10682 | JGI IMG/M metagenome (IMG submission 10682)
ATCGCCCCGGGTGGCGATGTTGTCCTTCAGGGTCAGCGGCACGCCATCCAGCGCGCTCAGGGGGCTTTTGTGCAACCAGCGCATTTCGGAGGCACGGGCACTTTCCAGGGCCTGCTCCGGATTCAGCAGGTAGCTGGCATGGATATGCGGCTCCCACTGCGCCATGTGGCGCAGCGCGGCAAGCGTAACGTCCACCGGAGACAGGGCGCGGCAGCGGTATGCATCCACCAGGGCGGCCGCGCTCCATTCATGCAGGGGCAGGGATTGCTCGGTGGCGGTGGTCATGGGCTTGGCAGGTGATTGATATTCGTTTCGGTTCATTATCGGCCAGCTGGCGATAATCGGGGCATGAAACCGAGAACCCCATGGCACTGATCATTACCGACGAGTGCATCAATTGCGATGTGTGCGAGCCCGAGTGCCCGAATGAGGCCATTTTTCTGGGCCCCGAGATCTATCAGATCGACCCGAAACTATGCACCGAGTGCGTGGGCCATTTCGATGAACCGCAGTGCGTGCAGGTCTGTCCGGTGGCCTGCATACCGGTCGACCCGCAGCATGTGGAGGACCGGGAAACCCTGTGGCAAAAATACCGCCGCCTGCAAATAGCCGTGGTGCCAGCAAAGGCCGATTGAGACCTCGCGGCGGCGCGGCCTCAGGGCTTGCTGGACTTGCCCGACGGGGTGCTGGACTTTTTCTTTACGGTGGTAGTGAAATACTCGTCCTGTTTTGCCCTGCGTTTCTTGCTGTCCTTCTTGCTGGGCGGTTTTTTGACTTCTTGTTTGTGCGCGGCCTCGGCTCTGGCCAGCGCCAGTTTGTCGGCTGCCAGGGCCTGAGCCTCGTCCTTGCGGCGGCTGGCCTCCATGTCTTTTGCCAAGGCCTTGTCGCTGCGCAGACCCTGCTTGGCTTGCGCACGCTGCTCGTCGGTGCGCGGATCATCGATGGGTACCTCGGCGGCACCCGCACAGGGCGTCTGGCTGTAGCTATTGCCACAGCGATAGACCGGCGGGGCCGCATTGCAGACGCCGAGCGACAGCAGGGCGGGGATGACAAGGTGTTTAAAACTCTTCATGGTTTTTTCCTTTTGGAGGTGGAGGGAAAACGGTTGTTTAGGGTGGGGCCTCGGCAATTGCGTCTGGCCGGGCAGCAGGCGGCACTGGCTCGGTCAGCTCGGTGGCGATGATGGGTGCAGGGGCCGGTTTGGGCAACTTGGGGCGGGGCGGCTTGCTGGTGTGAATCAGCATGGTGGCCTTGTCCATTTCACCGGCCAGCAAATGCGGCAAGGCCTTGATGGAGCGGTCTATGGCCTGCTCAATGGCGATGCGGTGGTCGGCCGATGGTTTTTTCAAGACCCAGTTCACCACCTCGGCCTTGTCGCCGGGATGACCCACGCCCAGGCGCAGGCGCCAATAGTCGGACGAGCCCAGTTGCGCGTGAATGTCGCGCAGGCCGTTGTGGCCGGCATGGCTGCCGCCGAGTTTGAGTTTGGCTTCGCCGGGCACCACATCGAGTTCGTCGTGGGCCACCAGAATTTCATTGGGAAGGATTTTGAAAAAGCGCGCCAGGGCGGCCACCGACTTGCCCGACAGATTCATAAAGGTCTGCGGTTGCAGCAGCCAGACAGTTTGTCCGCCGACCGTGGTGCGGGCCACAAAGCCGTGGTAGCTGCGGTCCATCACCAGCTGCAGCTTGAGTTGCTGCGCCAGCGCGTCTATCCACCAGGCCCCGGCATTGTGCCGCGTGGCTTCGTATTCCGGGCCGGGATTGCCCAGGCCGACAAACAGTTTGATCATGCGGGAATGGTAGTGGAAAACGTTTTGCCCAGAAAAAAGGCCTGGCTAAGCAGGCCTTTCGAGAAGCAGAAAGGCCCACCGAGGTGGGCCTTTGGGGCAGCGCAGAAGTGGATTACTTCTTGGCAGCTGGCTTGGCGGCAGGTGCAGCCTTGGCAGCGGGAGCTGCCTTGCCTGCGGGCTTGCCACCCTTGGCTGGTGCAGCAGCTGCGTCGGCAGCAGGAGCCTCGACCACGGCGCCGGCGATCAGCACCACGGATACCACCACGGGGTTGTTGCTGCCGTGCTTCACGGCGGTCACACCCTTGGGCAGGACGACGTCGGTGACGTGCAGGGACTTGCCCTTCTTCAGGCCGCTCAGGTCCACCTTGATGAACTCGGGCAGATCGGTGGGCAGGCACAGCACTTCGATTTCGGTCAGGACGTGGTTGGCAACGCAACCGTCGTTCTTGACTGCGGGCGACAGTTCGTCGCCGAAGAAGTGCAATGGCACCTTCATGTGCAGCTTGGTGCTCGCGTCCACGCGCTGGAAGTCGATGTGCAGAATCAGTTGCTTGAAGGGGTGCATTTGCACGTCACGCAAAAGTACCTTGTGCTCAACGCCATTGAGCTCCATGTCCAGGACGGAAGCGTGGAAGGCTTCTTTCTTGATGGTGTGCCACAGGGCGTTGTGATCGAGTTCGATCAGGGTCGTGTCCACATTGCTACCGTAAACGATGCCAGGTGTGCGACCAGAATTGCGGAGACGGCGGCTCGCACCCGTGCCCTGCTTAGCGCGCTCAAAAGCGACAAATTTCATAAATACTCCTGAAGGAATCCACCGCGACCAGTGCGACTCCGGTTTAATAAAAACGCCTGCTACAGAATGAAGCGGCGTTTGCTTTTTAGAATAAGTTCTCTTGATCAGAGAACAAACTCATCACCGACTCACCCTTGGCAATGCGCTGAATCGTTTCGGCGATCAACGGAGCCACGGTGAGCTGGCGAATCTTGGTGCACTGCTTCGCCGCAGCGCTCAGGGGGATGGTGTCGGTCACCACCACCTCGTCAAGCGCGCTGCCATTGGCGAGGCGCTCTATGGCCGGACCCGAAAAGATCGGGTGCGTGCAATAGGCATACACTTTTTTGGCGCCGCGTGCCTTGAGCACCTCGGCGGCCTTGACCAGGGTACCGGCGGTGTCAATCATGTCGTCCATGATGACGCAGTTGCGGCCGTCGATCTCGCCGATCACGTGCATCACTTCGGACACATTGGCGCGCGGACGGCGCTTGTCGATGATGGCCAGATCGCAGTTGAGCTGCTTGGCCAGCGCACGGGCACGCACCACGCCGCCTACGTCGGGCGAGACCACAATCAGGTCTTCGTAATTCTTCTGGCGCAGATCGCCCAGCAGTACCGGCGACGCGTAAATATTGTCCACCGGGATATCGAAAAAGCCCTGGATCTGGTCCGCGTGCAGGTCCATGGTGAGCACGCGCGCCACACCGACAGCCTGCAACATATTGGCTACCACCTTGGCCGTGATCGGCACGCGGGTGGAGCGTGGGCGGCGGTCCTGACGGGCATAACCAAAATACGGAATGACAGCGCTGATGCGTTCGGCAGAGGCGCGCTTAAGCGCATCCACCATGATCAGCAGTTCCATCAGGTTTTCGTTGGTCGGGGCACAGGTGCTTTGCACCACAAACACATCGCGTGCACGCACGTTTTGGTTGATCTCTACCGTGACCTCGCCATCAGAGAAGCGGCCCACGGTGGCTGAGCCCAGGGAAATGCCGAGGTGTCCGGCAATTGAAGCGGCCATGCCAGGATTGGCATTGCCGGTAAAGACCATGAAATCGGGAGGAGTGGGTGCCTGCATTCGGGTTCCAGCAAAGGATAGGTTTACGTCGTAACTTTGCGCATCCTGTTGCGGACACACGTCCGGCAACAGATTTGGCAGGGGAGGAAGGATTCGAACCTTCGCATGCTGGAATCAAAATCCAGTGCCTTAACCAACTTGGCGACTCCCCTACACAGGTTGCTGACTAACGCCAACAACCGCTAAACCATCATTTTGCCATCGCTCACTGCCCAACCCAGAAGAGGGTGAACATCCAAGCAACTGCATAACTTGACTTGCATCGCGACCGGCGCGTTCTGCAAATCTATCGCATGCAACAAGTGCGCAAACACTGCGCTCCCTGAACCCGTCATCCTGCCATCAAGACCCTGTGTTGCAAGCCACGCAAGGGCTTGATTCACACCGGGGCACAATTTCTGGGCTACGGCTTGCAAGTCATTTTGACCGAAGGTCAGAGTGTTTGCAGCGAAGCCTGAAATTATAGCAGTCTCTGAATCGCGTTTGAGCGCGGGATCAGAAAAAATCAATTTTGTGTCCAATCCGGCTTCCGGCTTCACGACCACAAATTGCGCATGGGGCAATTCTAACGGAGTAATTTGCTCGCCAATGCCTTCTACCCAGCCGTGGTGCCCACTTAGAAAAAATGGCACGTCCGCACCGAGAGCCAGGCCGATGGACATGAGCCGCTCCAGCGACACATTTAGGCCCCAGAGACGATTCAAGGCAAGCAGCGTGGATGCGGCGTCGGACGAGCCTCCACCCATGCCGGCCTGCGCTGGTACCGATTTCAAAATGCCGATATGCACGCCTTTGTTGCAGCCGGTAGCGGCCTGCAAGGCGCGGGCGGCGCGCACCACCAGGTCTTCGGCAGGCAGGGCCCAGCTTAGATCCTCGCGGCTGATGACGCCGTCGCTGCGGATTTCAAAATGCAGCGTGTCGCACCAGTCAATCAGCATAAAGGCCGATTGCAGCAGGTGGTAGCCATCGGCGCGGCGGCCGGTGATGTGTAAGAAGAGGTTGAGTTTGGCCGGGGCCGGTATGTCGTAAAGCGCCTGCATGGCGGCATTATCGGCGCCCTGCGCTCAGCGCTCCAGAATGATTTTTAGCTCGGACTGCACTTCTTCTGGATGCTTTGCCTGGATGCGCCCTGCGGAGAGTTCGCTCAGATCGACCTGCCAGCCGGGGGCTTCCTCCGCTTGCCCTTGCAGCCAGGCAAACAGCGTGGTCACAGGCAGGTCTGCCCCGGTTGCCTTCAGGGCAAGTTCCTGCAGGGATCCGAAGTCGCGCTGCTCGCCATGGGCGCTGAGCGTGGCGAAGCCTTCCTTACCCTCTTCCCATTGCATGCGTGCCAAGGTGGTGCCCAATGGCGAACTCAGCACCAGCACGCCCTTGGCCGGACTGCCATCGAGCTCAAAGTTGGCGGAGAAAGCCTGTACCGGCTTGCTGTAAACCTTGACCGCCAGACGCCCCTGCCAGTGGCTGTCGGAGGCTGCTGGCTGACTGGTCTGCACGGGCTGGCTGGCGCAGCCACCGAGCAGCATCAGCAGGCCGACACACAGCGCCCGCATCAGGGCAGGCCCAGGCGCTTGGTGGTTTGCAGCAGCGTGTCGTTGTCCGGGCTTTGCTCGGCGGCGGCTTTCCAGACGGCGCGAGCTTCATTTTTTTGACCCATGCTCCAGAGCACTTCGCCCAGGTGGGCCGCGATGTCGGCATCCTGGCGCGCGTGGTAGGCGCCTTGCAGGATCTCCAAAGCCTGCGCCAAGTTGCCGCTGCGGAACTCCACCCATCCCAGACTGTCGAGAATGAAGGGATCATTCGGCGCAAATTCCAAGGCCTTCTTCACCAGTTCGCGGGCTTCGGGCAGGCGCAGCTTGCGGTCCGCCAGCGAGTAACCCAGGGCGTTGTAGGCATGTTGGTAATCGGGCTTCAGTGCGATCACCTGTCGCAACAACTTTTCCATCTCGTCGATCTTGTCCAGCTTTTCGGCGGCCATGGCCAGGTCATAGCGCAGGTCCACATCGTCCGGGTCGCGCTGAAGCGCATCTTGCAGGAAGGTGTAGACCAGGCTGAACTGCTTGTTGTCGCGTAGCAATTGGACTTCGGCCGTGATTTTGTCGCGGGCATCTTGGGCTTGTGTCTCGGGCGTGGCGCGAATCAGGGCACGGGCCTCGTCCAGCTTGCCCAGGCGCGCCAGCATGCCGGCCCGGCGGATTTGCACGCGCAGGGCATCCTGCGGACTGTCGATCAGCTCCAGGTAGTGCTCCGCCTCTTGCGGATTCTGGCTCTGCTCGGCGATGTCGGCCAGCAAAAAATACGCCTGCATCAGGCCTGCATCGGCTGCGGCTTCGGTCTTGCTGGCGCTGTCGGCAACCAAACGCAAGGCGACGAAGCGGCCCAGCGCAGACTTCGCCTGCACCAGGTCTTTTTTCTGCAGGTCCAGCGAACCGCGCACCAGCCAGGCCTCGGCAAAGTCAGGCGTTGCGGTGTTGATTTTCACGGTTTCGGCTTTGGCATCGTCATAGCGCTGGACATCCAGCAAGCGGCGCAGGTAGGCCATGTGCAGTTCCGGGCGCGCACCGGTGCGCAGGTAGCCTGTCACCAGGGCTTCGGCACCGGGCAGCTTGGGGTCTATCAGCGACAGGGCCAATTGCACCGGCTCTTCTGCCTTGCGGTTGAGCGCGTTGCCCTTTTTTGCAGACAGCAGCGCCGCCTCGTTGTCACCGCTCAGGGCCTGCATATTGCCAATGGCGGCAAAGGCCGCAGGGCCGGTGCTGGCATTGCTTAATTCGGGTGCCAGCGCCTGCGCCAGCACCTTGGTCGCCAGTTGCTTGTCGGCCACTTGCACAAAGTAGCGGGGTAGCTGGACTATTGCCGCTGCACGCTCCTTTGGCTCAAGCGTGGCAAGTTCGCGTTTGATCGGCTCCACCATATCCTGCAGCTTGTTCAAGCCGACCAGGATTTGCAGCAGAAAGCGGTTGGCGGCCTTGGATGTCGGAACGGCGTGCGTCCAACTGAGTGCCGCCTGCAGGGCCGATTCCCCGGCGTGGGCGCGCAGTGCAATTTCCACCGAACGCTCAAACAGCTGGTCGGAGCGGTTCTTTTGTGCGGCATCCAGCATGAGCTGGTAGGCCGAGGAGGCGTCGCCATTCTGGCCGCTGATTTCCGCCAGCAGCAACTCATACATCAGGCTGCTGTTGAGTTCGGAGTTGAGCGGCGTGTCGGCCTGAGCCCACGCAGTCGGGGCGGCCATCGCGGTGATGAGCAACAATGGGAGTAGGCGAAGACGCATGGATGTCATCGGGCCATAATAATCCAACGCGAAAGCCCCCGTTTACCTGTGAGCCCCCATGCCCGAATTGCCCGAAGTAGAAGTGACCCGATTGAGCTTTGCCGAAGGCATACGCGGCGCCACCATTGTTGCGGCCCGCTTGGGCTTGCCCCTGCGCTGGCCACTGGGAGTGGATCCGCAACAACTGCAGGGGCAAACCGTGCGAGCGGTGCGACGGCGCGGCAAGTACTTGCTGATCGACCTCAGCGAGGGCCTGCTGCTGATGCATCTGGGCATGTCGGGCAGCGTGGTGTTTGCTGCCGCGCTGGCAGATGCCGGCAAACACGACCATTTTGATCTGGAGACCTCCCTTGGCACCTTGCGCCTGAACGACCCCAGGCGCTTTGGTGCGGTGGTATTTGCCAGCGGTGAGGCCGATCCGGTGGCTATCAAGCTTTTGGGGCGACTGGGCGTGGAGCCCCTGGGCGATGACTTTGATGCACTGGATTTTTACCTAAGCCTGCAGCAGCGCAAGGCTCCCATCAAGCAGGTTCTGCTGGCCGGCGATGTGGTGGTGGGGGTGGGCAATATCTACGCATCCGAGGCCTTGTTCCTGGCCGGTATGCGGCCCACCACGCGCGCCAACCGACTTAGTCGGCCGAGAGCCTTGCGGCTGCACGCAGCCATACGCCAAGTGCTGGCGAGAGCGGTGGAAAAAGGCGGCAGCACGCTGCGGGATTTTTCCAACGCGCAGGGCGAGTCTGGCCACTTCCAGCTGGAGGCCATGGTCTACGCCCGCGAGGGTGAACCCTGCCGCCAATGTGCAAGCGTCATCAAGTCCATCCGCCAGGGCCAGCGCTCCACTTTTTTCTGCCCGCAATGTCAGAAGCCATGAGGGGTCTTGGCGAGCACACCGCTTCGGCCGACTTCGCCACCCGGGTGGTGCGGTGGCAGCAAACGCAGGGCCGCAACGACCTGCCCTGGCAAAACACGCGTGACCCGTACCGCGTCTGGTTGTCTGAAATCATGTTGCAGCAAACCCAGGTGGCCACCGTCAAGGGTTTTTTTGCGCGCTTTATGGCGCGCTGCCCGGACGTGGCCTCGCTGGCTGCGGCCACCCAGGACGAGGTGTTGGGACTGTGGAGCGGGCTGGGCTATTACAGCCGCGCCCGCAACCTGCACCGCTGTGCGCAACAGGTCATGGAGCTGCACGGCGGCGTGTTTCCGGGCGATGCGCAGACGCTGGCGACCCTGCCGGGCATTGGCCCGTCGACTGCAGCGGCCATTGCGTCCCTTTGTTTCTCGGAGCGTGTGGCGATACTGGACGCCAATGTCAAACGCGTGGTGACAAGGGTGCAGGGCGTTGAGGCCGACGTGGCCGTGGCTGCCAATGCCCGCGCGCTGTGGGCCGCTGCCTCAGCCCTTTTGCCGACGCCCGTTCGTGCCGGGGCCGACATGGCNCGCTACACCCAGGGCATGATGGATCTGGGTGCGATGGTCTGCACCCCCAAAAAGCCCTTGTGTGCGAAGTGTCCGGTGCAGGGCGATTGCGTGGCCTTCAAGGCCGGTGAGCAAGAGCGCTATCCGGTGCGCAGCCGCAAAATCAAGCGCAGCAGCCAGGCCATCTGGATGCTGTGGGCACAGACGGCAGAGGGTGCTGTCTGGTTGGACCGCAGGCCCGTGCCGGGTGTCTGGGCCGGCCTGCATTGCCTGCCGCTGTTTGACAGCCAGGATGCTCTGCACCAGACGCTGACGGTGTCCGCGCAGCAGCAGCTGGAATGTGAGGATCCATTTATCCATGTGCTGACGCACAAAGACCTGCACCTGCATCCCTGCCGCGTGCAGCTTGGCGCCCACGCAGCGCTGGGGCAGGGCCGTTGGGTCAGCGCCGAAGAATGGCCCGTGCTGGGCCTGCCGGCGCCAATACGTAAGCTGCTGGAGCGACCCTAGCTATGTTCTGGCGTCCATTTCCCGGTGCCGTTTGAGCGTGGCCCAGTGGGTGCTGAAGCGCCGAACCAGTTGCTCCACCAGATACACCGAGCGGTGTTGCCCGCCGGTGCAGCCAATGGCCACGGTGACATAGCTGCGGTTGTCGCGCGACAGGTCGGGCAGCCAGCTGTCCAGAAAACGGATGATCTGGCGCAGCATGCGCTGCACGTCGGGCTGTTCGCTCAGAAAATCAATCACCGGCTGGTCCATGCCGGTCAGGTTCTTGAGGGCCGACGTGTAGTGCGGGTTGGGCAGCATGCGCACGTCAAACATGAAGTCGGCGTCGCTGGGCACACCGCGCTTGAAGGCAAAGGACTCAAACACCAGCGTCAGCTGCTCGCCCTGTACAGACACCAGGGTCTTGACATAGCTTTGCAGCTGGGCCGATCGAATCATGCTGGAGTCGATGACATGCGCCTGTTCGCGCAGGGCTTCCAGCAGTTTGCGCTCCAGTTCGATGGCCTCCACTAGGGCGCGGCGCTCATCCTGGTCCACCTCGCCGGTGGGGGCGGCGAGCGAATGCGCAGCAGCCTGGGACAGCGGGTGCCTGCGCCTTGTCTCAGAGTAGCGGCGCACCAGTGTGTCGGTGGTGGCATCCAGAAAAAGGGGCGTGACCACAACGCCGCGTGCCCGCAACACGTCGAGTTGCTGGGGCACCTGGGGCAGAGAGTTGGCGCTGCGCACATCCATGGCAATCGCAATTTGATTGGCATGGTGCTGGATTTCCAGGTCCACAAAGGGCAGCAGCAACTCCGGCGGTAGATTGTCTACGCAATAAAAGCCTGCGTCTTCCAGCGCGTGCAGGGCCACCGACTTGCCGGACCCTGACATGCCGGTAATCAGCACAATTTCCATGGACTTTGGCGTCACCGTCATGCCCCGGCCTGCAGCATTTCCTTGGCATGCGCCAATGTGGTGTTGGAGAGCTTTTCGCCGCCCAGCATGCGGGCAATTTCGCCCACGCGTTGTTCGCCTTGCACGGCGGCCACGGTGCTGATTGTCTGCTTGCCCTGCAACTGCTTGGACACCAGCATGTGGTGATCGGCGCAAGCGGCCACCTGGGGCAGATGCGTGACGGCCAGCACCTGGCGGTCGACTCCGAGCTGACCCATCAAGCGTCCCACGGTTTCGGCCACCGCCCCACCCACGCCGGAATCCACCTCGTCAAAGATCAGGGTCTGCGCCGTGCCGAGCTGGCTGGTGGTGACGGCAATGGCCAGCGCGATGCGCGACAGCTCGCCACCCGAAGCCACCTTGCCAACGGCGCGTGCGGTGCTGCCGGCGTGGCCGGCTACCAGGAATTGAACCTCTTCCAGCCCGCTTTGCTGCGGCTGTGCCAGCGCCTCCAGCGCCACTACAAACTGCCCGCCCTGCATGCCCAGGCCCTGCATGGCCTGGGTGATNGCGAGGGCCAATTGCGGCGCCGCCATGCTGCGTTGGCCGGAAATGGATTTGGCTTCCGCCATGTAGGCGGCCTGTGTCTTGCGTTCCGCTGCCTCCAGACCCTGTAGATCGGCGGCTACGTCCAGCTGCGCCAGTTCTTCGCGCCAGGCGGCCAGCAGTGCAGGCAGCTCGTCCGGCGCGCGCTTGTAGCGACGTGCCAGGGAAATCCACAGCGTCAGACGCGCGTCCAGTTCCGCCAGGCGCTGCGGATCCAGCTCGGTGCGCCGGGCATAGCCGCGCAGGGTATGGGCCACGTCTTCCACCTGGGCCACGCTGGAGGCCAGCGCCGCGATGGGGTCGGTAAAATCGGGTTCCAGGTAGGCCTGGTTTTGCAAGGCCTGCAGCGCGTTGTTAAGCGCCTGTAGGGCATTGCTGTCGGCGTCCTCCAGCAGGTCCACCGTGGCCTGGGCCGCATCCTGCAACGCCTGACCATTGGCCAGGCGGCTGTGGCTGGTATTGAGCTCAGGCCATTCATCGTGCAGGGGGTTCAGCTTGTCGAGTTCGCCAATCTGCCAGGCCAGGCGTTCGCGCTCGCGCTGCAGCGAGTCCTGCGACTGGCGGGCCTTCTCCAACGCCGCTTGCGCCAGCCGCCAGGCGGCCCAGCGTTTGTCGAGTTCGGCGGTGGAGAGCTGGGCGTAGGCATCCAGCAGGCCGCGCACCGCGTCAGGTCGGGTCAGGCTTTGCCAGGCGTGCTGGCCGTGGATGTCGATCAGGTATTCGCCCAGGGCGCGCAACTGCTGGGCGGTGGCCGGGCTGCCGTTGACCCAGGCGCGGCTTTTGCCCTGGATGTCGACCGTGCGGCGCAGCAGCAGACTGTCACCCGCATCGAACCCGGCTACTTCCAGCAAGGCTTGCAGGCCCGGGCCATTGTCAAATTCGGCGCTCACCTCGGTGCGCAGCGCACCCTCGCGAATCACGCCCACATCGGCGCGCGCACCGGTCACCAATTGCAGGGCGTCCACCAGAATGGACTTGCCGGCACCGGTCTCGCCGGTCAGCACGGTAAAGCCGCGCTCCAGATCCAATTCCAGCGCGCTGATGATCACAAAGTCCCTCAGGACAATCCGCTTCAAGGCCATGGCTTAAACGACTCCCTCATTCCAGTGCATTTTCTGCCGCAGGGTATCAAAGTAGGACCAGCCCCTGGGATGCAGAAAGCGCACCTTGTGCTCGGAGCGCGTGACCACAATGCGGTCGCCGTGCATCAGCGAGGCCAGGCTTTGCGTGTCAAAGCTGGCACTTGCATCGCGCCCGGCCACAATCTCCACGGCAATCTCGCCGGCGCTGGTCAGCACAATCGGCCGGTTCGACAAGGTGTGTGGTGCAATCGGCACGATCACCCAACCGTCGATTGCCGGATGCATCAGCGGACCACCGGCCGACAGTGAGTAGGCCGTGGAGCCGGTGGGCGAGGCGATGATCAGGCCGTCGGCGCGCTGGTTGGCCACAAAGTGCCCGTCCACTTCCACCCGCAGCTCCACCATGCCCGAGCTGGCGCCCCGGTTGACCACCACATCGTTCATGGCCAGCGCGCTGAACACACAGATGCCGTCGCGCATGACGCGGCCACGGATCAGGCTGCGCTGATCCTCCTCGTACTCGCCACCCAGCATGGGCAGCAGCACGGTCTTGTAGTGGTCAAAGGGGATGTCGGTAATAAAGCCCAGCCGGCCCTGGTTGATGCCGATCAGTGGCACCTTGTGTTGCGCCAGTTGCCGGCCAATGCCCAGCATGGTGCCGTCGCCGCCCACCACCAGGCACAGGTCGCACTGTGCGCCAATGCCGTCCAGGTCCAGCGTGGTGTGGCGGCTCATGCCCATGTTGGATGCGGTGTCGGCCTCCAGCACCACATCGCAGCCCAGGTCCATCAGGTAGTCGGCAATCTCCTCCAGCGCCTGGCGCGAGTGCGCTCCCGCCGGGCCGGAGATGGTGGTTTGGTACTTGCCTACCAGTGCGACCTGGCGGAATTGGGAGGGCATCTTCATTTGCAAATTAGATCACTAAACATCACTAGAATGATTCGATGCTAGATGATCGTTCCAAGATGTTGTTGAAAGCGCTGGTCGAGCGCTACATTGCCGATGGGCAACCGGTGGGAAGCCGCACGCTGTCCAGGGCCGCAGGCATGGAATTGTCGCCTGCCACCATCCGCAATGTCATGTCGGATCTGGAAGAGCTGGGCCTGATCGTCAGCCCCCATACCTCGGCCGGACGCATCCCCACGGCGCGTGGCTATCGCCTGTTCGTGGACACCATGCTAACGGTGCAACCGGCGCAGTATTCATCCCACAGCCTGGCGCCCGACCAGCCGCAAAAGGTGATTTCCAACGCGGCCAATCTGCTGTCCAGCCTGTCGCAATTCGTGGGTGTGGTGATTGCACCCCGGCGCTCTTCGGCGTTTCGCCACATGGAGTTTTTGCGCCTGTCAGAAAAGCGTCTGCTGGTCATCATCGTCTCGCCCGAGGGCGATGTGCAAAACCGCGTCATCTACACCGAGGTCGACTACACCCAGGCGCAGTTGGTGGAAGCAGCCAATTTCCTCAACAGTCACTATGTCGGGTTGGACATTGACCAGGTGCGCGCCAGCCTGCAGGGCGAGGTGGAAAGCCTGCGCTCTGAAATTGCCAGCCTGATGCAGGCGGCGGTGAATGTCAGTTCCGATGCCATCAGTGAAGGGCAGGACGAGGTGGTGATTGCAGGGGAGCGCAATCTGCTGTCGGTGTCCGACTTTTCCAGCGACATGGGCCACCTGCGTCGGGCCTTTGACCTGTTTGAACAAAAGGCCCAGCTGATGCGCCTGCTCGATGTAGCTGGTCAGGCCGAAGGCGTGCGCATTTTTATTGGCGGCGAGAGCCAGGTGGTGCCGTTTGAAGACCTGTCGATTGTCAGCAGCCCCTACGAGGTGGATGGCAAGGTGGTGGGCACGCTGGGCGTCATAGGCCCCACGCGCATGCCGTATGAGCGCATGATCCAGATCGTCGACATCACTTCCAAGTTGGTCAGCAACGCCCTCAGCTACCACAAGCAAGGCGCTTAGCCGCGACGCAGGCCATTGCTGGCGGCATTTACGGCGCGCTCAGGCCAAAGGAATGGCGTTCAGGCCAAAGGTCGGACTGCCTTCGTGGAGTTCTTCGATGGAAACAATGAAGCGCTTGGCCACAATCGTCATGGCGTCATTGCCAGCGGCCTGCTCAATCGGGATGAAGCCGCGCGGATCGTTGAGCAGGTCTTGCAAGCGGTGATTGGGGGGCAAGTGAATGTAGCCGCGATAGCGCAAACCGTCGTGCATCAGCACCGACACCAGCATGGCCGTCGTCTCTTTACGTTGCTCAGTTTCAGATTCGCTCAATGAAATTCCCCTTGCCAATCTCGGCAGCGCCAGACAGCGACTGGATTTTACCCAGCTTGCGTGCGACTGTGCATAATTTTGAAGGCCGCGTCCAGCCCTTACAATCTCCCCTTCGGTTGGGCCGTTAGCTCAGTTGGTTAGAGCAGAGGACTCATAATCCACTGACTGAACATGCTCACACCCATCCTCGAATGGCTCCAAAGTCCCTGTTCATGCGCTTGTCCAGGCAATAGTAATCCTCTTATTGGCGTCAATTTCGCTCACGATAGCGAATATGAGCAAGTTGTGAGCAAAACAGGGGGTAACGCATGAGCAATGTGACCTTGCTTCCCAGTGGTCGATTTCGTGGCCTTGCGAGGGTCACCAAGAGGGGGGTGTCGATGAAAGACACCCAAACGTTCGACCGCGACAAAGACGCACTTGTCTGGGCTAATAAGACCGAGGCACGCATGCGTGTTGGAACTTGGGTAGCGCCGCTAGAACACGGTGCTGAAACGCTGGGCTTGACGGTTACCAAGGCTTTTGAGCTCTACCACGAGTCCGAAGCTTGGTACGCCAAGGCGGAGAGGACCACCCGCAAAGTTGAGTTGCACAAAATGAAGCCTGTAATAGCGGCGATGGGTAGCCGACGTATTGCGGACTTGACAGAGATTGATGTCGAGACGTACATATCGCAGCGTCGAAAGGTTACCTCCAAGCGTGCCAAAGCCATGGATGGCAAGTTGTCGAATGCTCAAATTCGACTTGAAGTGGCAGCCCTGTCGTCGATGCTGAACTGGGCTGCGGACAGCAACCGTGGGCATGTGGTGAAGAACGTGGCCAAGCATGTTACTCGGCCGGCCAACGCACGGCGCACAGAGCGTGTTCCAGAGGCCGTGATGGGCGCCATTCTTGAAAAAGCCCCCATTTTTGAAGACATGGTTGCCTATGCTTTCTTCCGTATGCTTTTCACGACTGGCTGCCGCCCAGGCGAGATTGCATTCGCCAAACGTTCTTTGCTGCGCGCCGATCCGCCCCAGATTTCGCTCCCAACATCAAAAAATAGTGATGCGCGCACTATTGTGATACCTCAAAATTTGTACGACCTTGTTGAGGATGTCCAACAGGAGCAAGCTGGCTGCCCGCTCATCTTTGGCACCAAGAAGCGTTTCGAGGAAGGCTGGGGCCCCTACAACTATGCTGTTCCTTGGGCAAAAGCTTTAACGCTTGCTGTGGCTGCGGGCCAAGCACCAACTGACTTCAAGCTGGTGCCATACCACGCGCGGCACGAGGTGCTGAGCAAACTGTTTGAAAGAACTATGCTCAGTGACGGTGCTATTGCAGCCATTGGGGGCCAAAAGACACAACAAGCACTTTGGCACTATCGCCACCTTCGCAATGAGCACAACCGCTCACTGATGGAGAGAATGGACGAAGTGGTGACTGAAGCCATCGACCGCGCTATCAGTCCAAGCCACCCTAGCAAGGCACTTGCGGTTGGGGAAATGCTTACCGACAAAGCACCGCGAAAGCGAGTGGCGCGGAAAAAAGTATCGCCGTACGTTACCGAGCAACAGTATCTGGAGCGCCAGTCAGAACCTCAACAAGACGGGGATTAGGGTGGGGGAGTTCAATTTCAATGACGGGCCACCAAGTTACAATGCAAGTTAAATGGGGCGTTAGCTCAGTTGGTTAGAGCAGAGGACTCATAAAATTTTGTGCCATACGAGGGGAAACCGCGTATGGGATGGCGTCAAATTCGATGAAACCTACGTGCGTTAGTGCATATGGCAATGTCGAGCCAAGCCCAAGTGCGAATGCATTGGGGAAGGTGTAGAGACTAGACGGCGCCCACCTAAAGCGAAAGCAATGGTGAAGGCATAGTCCAGGGAGTGGCGAAAGTCACGCAAACCGGAATCCTTTGGTCGAGTGTTCAAGTCACTCACGCCCTACCATTGAAGCCATCAGCACGTAATTGTGCTGATGGCTTTTCTTATGCTCCCAGCACATGCATGCACCTCGCCTTGGCTCTTTCACGCCCGACATCAGCGGGCGATCCCACGGCTGAGGTCAAGGTCTGGATTGCCTCAATTGAACCGACCATGGCCGCTGTGGAGCACAATGTTCTCACCATGACACACAAGACCGTCAACGGCGACGCAATCAATTCCCAATTGGAAAAGCCTAAAGGGGAAGGGCTTGGCAGT
>TBL_comb47_HYPODRAFT_10004564_pt1 | contig 15868 bp, 11 predicted proteins | sample TroBogypolimnion_40_FD_10682 | JGI IMG/M metagenome (IMG submission 10682)
ATTTTCTATTTTCAATATCTATCAAAAATGAAGAAAATAATAAAAATTATGTAGTCCAAAAATTACCAACTATTTTTACTAAACCTTATTTAGAAAATTTTGATAATCAAATATCAAGTAAAGAAAATATTACATTAAATAGTTCAAATGATAATCCAAATTATTTATACCCAATACGAGGATTACAATCAATATGTGCAAAAGATGGATTAAAACCATCTTTTATGCCCAAAGCATGTAGTATAAATAATGTTTTAAATCCATATGCTAATTGTAAATGTGAAGATGAATCAGGAAATTGTAAATTATGTTATGCAACTATTGATAAAGATTCTAAAAATTCAAATATTGTATACGGAGGTGATAATTTTTAAACTATTTATCTATATTTTATTTAACAAATATTTTGAAATATTTTTTTTAATTTTCAAAGTAAATTTCTTCTTCTTTTTTTCATTATTTTGATTTAATTTTTCAATTTTTAATATATTTTCTAAATCATCTATCGACATATAATATTTATTCATAAATTTAATTAATTCACTATCATTTTGTGAAGGTATATTATAATCATCTTCTTCATCTGAATTATCATAAGAATCATTTGATAAATCATCTGAACTATCATCGCTTAATTTATAATTATCAAAATACATTGAAATTATTTCAGTTAAATATATTAATTCATCATTATCAAAATTAATTTTACCTAAAGAATATTTTGCGCTATTTAATAATTTTTTATTAACAAACATTTGAGATATTTTATTTAATAAACTCGTAAATTCAATATCAACATTTGTACTTTTCTTATTTTTTAATGTACAAAAAAAATAATTAGGTACATATGCACCATAAAACGATGATACTTCATATAATTCATCCCAATCTTGTTGCTCAAATATATTTGTTTGTATTGTATCTTGAAGACATAATGAAGCCATCACATTTTTATATACATCTAATTTTTTTGATGAAGTATCTTCACAATTTTTAATATAATCTATTGAATTATGATATATCATTAAAGGTGTTAATAAACAATCTATATCAAAATATTTTGAACAATCATTTATTGTTACTTTTTTAGTTAATAATATTTTTGTTGATTCTATTAATTGCAAATCTTCTTGTTTTTCATTAAAAATTTTTTTATATTCTTCATACATAACATTTGTAATTTTTTCTCCTTTTGCATATATATATAAATCTTCTAATAAAATAATCAAACGACGAATATCATGTAAAACATTATTACATATTTTAATTTTAACATCTTTTTCTATTTTTTGTTTATATTTATTATATATTTCATCTATAATTAGTATCAATTCGTCAGTTGTTGGTTTTCTTAAACTTATAACTTCCGAAAATTTTTTTAATTCATTTATTTTTTTATCATTTATATCACTTGATGTACAAATAATTGGATTATATAATTTAATATAATCATCAATCGATATTTTTACTTTTTTTACTTTTTTTTTAGTATCAGTATTTTTAATTAATATTGATGCATGTTTATCATTTAATTTAAGTATATTTAAAAATTCGTTGAAACCTCCTTTATCACTTAATTTACATATAGTATCAATTTCATCCATTAAAATTCCAATTGGACTTTTTTCATTATTAAACATATCTAAAATATTTTTATAAGTTAATGCTTTTTTTAAAAATTCTCCTATTTTTTTTTGGCTCCGTAAATCACCTGAATTTAATTCAATTTTTTGGTAATTATATGATTTCAATAATATTTCTCCTAATAATGTTTTACCGCAACCTACAGGACCAGATATAAATAAAACTTTTTTTGTAGATGATGAATCTTTTTTATAATCATCAATCCATTTTATGCATTTTTTAATTTCATCTTGATTATGTTTAATATCAGATAATAATTTTGGTTTATATAATTCTAACCAATTCATAAATATATATATTTATAAATTTTTTAATATAAAATAATTTAAAATTTTGATTTTAAATTATTTATTAAAACTGATTGTAAAATAAAAATATATTCTATTTATTCGCACTAGGGTCAGGTGCAGTATTACATGTTTCATTTACACCAGACCATACTGCTTGAATATTTTTAGATGGCCCGCAACAATTTAACCATTTACATCTATTTGATGAATTAACAAAATCATATTTATCTTTATTAGACAATGAAGTATTTCCATTAGGATTACCATATTCCCATGTATATTTTGATTTTATTGAAGGAAAAGATGTTTCATTATTTTCATCATAACATTTTACATTAGCACAAAATGAAGTTCCATTATTATTACCAGAACTTAGACCAAAAGAGTTTTTGCAAACATAATTTCCTTTATTATCTGTTCCTGTATTTACCCAATAATCAGGACATTTTATTCCAGAATTTTGCATATAGTTTGGAGGAGGGTTAATTTCAGAAACTGTTTTAAGATTGCTCTTATATTTTATATATTCATAAGTATAGTATATTAAATAACTAATAATAACTATTAAACCAATAGAAGCAAGTATATTAATTACTACTGACATTATATAATTAATATATATATAAAAAATAATAAAATCAATGAAAAAATAGAATAAATAAATAGAATAAATAAATAGAATAAATAATAATTTATATAAAAATATTAAAATGTTGTTGTTACTGACCTTAAGCTTCGAGAACCTTTACTTGATAAATTTACAGGTAAATCAATCGGTAATGGCATATATTCAATTTCCTTAATATATCCAACATATTGTTGAACTTCTGGTATAATTTGTTCTACACACCAATCCGAAACTAGCTTATTTAAATAACTGATTTGTTCCTTAATTTTATTAGGTAAATTTGGGCTATGTTGTAAATAAATAGACCTCATAATAATTTCTAATTCAACATCTGATTGTTTTCCTATTTTATATTTTTTATCACTTTTCTCATAAACAGTATATCTTATTAAATCTTGAATATTATCTAAATTTTTTCTAGAAAAAAATAATTGATTTAATTTAGATGTTTCTTGTATACCGTATAATGCTTCTACTTGAAAATTATTCATTACTTCATTTTCATTATCAATCATTTTCATATCTTTAACAATATCTCCATTTGTTGTTACACGTCCATTTTGAAAATTACTATACATTCTATTTATTATTAATATATATTTTTTTTATATAGGACTATTTAAAATATCTAAATAATTTCTATATACATAATTAGCATAATGAATACAATTATGACTATATAAATTCATTTCATTTGACCAATTTATCGTCGATTTTTTTATAAATATTTTTAGTGATTTATTTTTTATTTTATCTAAAGTATTTTTAGTTAAAATTTCAGAATCTTCTTCACTTATATTATTCATATTATTCCATAATTCTATTATTTTTTTATGATTTATTCCATGATTTATTCCATGATTTATTCCATGATTTATTCCATGATTTATTCCATGATTTATTCCATGATTTATTCCATGATTTATTCCATGATTTATTCCATAATTTATTCTATGATCTAATATATCAATATTTCTTATTCTAATATTAGCATTAACATTATTACCAATGAATAGATTAAATAAAGTTTTAGATGTTTGTTGATTTATTGGTGTAAAATCCAATGTATATAATTTTTTATCATAAGTTTTAATTAAAATTATTTCATGAAATTTAAAAATAGGTAAAAAACTTAATATGGATGAATGTATTTTTATAATTGTAAAATTTATATTTTTTGAATATATATTTTTTATAAAACTAAATAAAAATATATATAAAATATTCATTATAATATTTTTAATCAATAAAAATATTATAAATAATGTTAAAAATAATTTCTATTTAGTTTATTTATTTTTTTAATTGGGAGTCTGGAGCTTGCGAAAGACTCTAGGATTTTTTACATAAAACTTCCCGTACTATTTACACTATTTGTTTTAGTATTTATTAAAGTCTCTTTTAATACATCCTTAATTTCATGAATATTCATTGTAAAACTAAAATTATTAAATAAATTTAGAAGACGTAATTGAGAATCATATACGCTTATTATTACTCCTGAAATATTATCGAATAAAAAATCATAATTAATTGAAAAATTACTATTATTTATAATATTTGATGCTAATATATCAGTATTTCCAGGATAAGAACCAATTAATATTTTTGCAAAAATATTAGTCTGATTTTTAGAATATAGTTTTACATTTGGATTATTTCCAAATAAACAATTATAATCTTCACCTATACCAACATTAAAATAAATAGATTCAACATAATTTTGATTATATTGTAAATTTATTTGTTCAATTGCATTAATAATATTTTCTTGAGAAATATTATTTTCATTAATATTAAAATCTAATTTTAAATAAACATAATTACTCGATATTATATAATAATTATTTGACTCATATTGTAAATTCAATTTTTGCTGAGGATAATTTATTAATAAGGTAGGATTATTAATTTCATTTTTATCAATTATATAACCTTGAGTATTTGTATGAACAAATCTAAAACCATTTGTTGGTATTACTAGAATTTTATCTTCAGTTTGATTAGCTATTGGCCATGCTAATACAGATAATAAACTTCTTTTTTTTTCATTAATTGTATTTATTTCATAATTAACATAATGACCATTATCTTTATCAAAAATCCATCGAAAAAGTAATGCTCTACCAATAAGAGAATTAGACTTGACATAATCATAATTTATACTATCAATTACATTGGAAAAATACTTATTCAAACTTTTATTTAAAATTAGATTTTGGGTTATCATTGGTTTAATTATTTGACCATTATTTGAATAAATTGAACCATTTAAATTTCCGTTACTTAATTTAAATCCAAAACGAATATATTTCTTATTATTTATCGTAATAGTATCAATATATTTGTAAGTACATATACTACCTAAATCAGATTCGGAATAATCATTATTTAAATATATATTTAAATCATAAAATTCTGTATAATTAAATAAATTACTTGGAATTTCTTGTATATCTAAATTTGTAATTACAAGTGGAAAAGCTGAAATAGCACTATTTTGATTACTATTAGAATATGCTGTTGTAATTCCTTCAATATAATTTAATGTTATATAATATAATGATGTGTCTAATGCAACAGAAGGGTTACTTGAATAAAAATTAAATATATCATTATTAATAAAATCAGTTTCAAATTGACTAAATGTTTGTATTGCAATAATTTCAATTTCTTCCATTCTATTTACAAATCTTACTACACTTGTATTTGTATCAATAGATAACGAAAAAAGATGGGGTGTTTCTTGTATTTGAGGAAAAGAATAATATGGATTTTCAATAACTTCTGTTTTTTTAGTGTGTAATATTTTAGATGTATTATATTTTATATTGGATATGAAATTAGGAACTGTATAAAATCCTGGTTGTATATTACATTGATAAACCAGACGATTTTCATCATTTATATTAAAATTATTAATATTTTGATAACATGAATACGGTAATGTTGAATATAAAATAGGATTTTCTATATTTGGGACAGGAATAATAAATGCATCAATATTAAAATTAACTAAATAGTTATTACTTACATATTGCCATGATAAATTATTATTATAATTTGACACTGATTCTGTAAAATTGGGAAACACAATGTCATTAATAACTATTTTTTTAATGCTGTTAAATTTTTTAGTAAAATCAATTGAAAAATAATTAGGATTAGGATATTCAATAACATTTCTATTTTCACTATTTATACTTATTCGTGTTATAGTTTCTTTTTTATATCTATTTTCACTAACATCTCCAATAAATTTATCAAATAATGGATATTGATTTTTATTTGAATCGGGTGGCCATTTTGTATTCAAATTTTTTGCATGATTTACCTCAGAATCTTCATATAAATCATCATTTACATAGCCTTTTACATCAGATGTTGAATTATTATCTACAAAATCTTGATATTCTTGATAATACTGATTCTGACTTGCAATTTCATTTTTATTTAAAATATTACTATTAACAAATTCATTTGTATATAATAAATCTTGTGGGTCAGACATATATTATTTTTAGATAACTTATTTTTATATTTAATATTTTTTTAATATTAAAAAAATATTAAAAAAATATTAAAAAAATATTAAAAAAGTTTATTGTTTATAGTTTATTGTTTATCTACTTTAAATCCATGTATTGATTATTATAAGTTATAAAAAATTTAAGCGGTTCCCAGGAGCTTGCAAAAGACTCCAAAAATTCTGCTTCTAATTTCACTTTTTAGCAACTGTTTTCTTAACTACTACTTTTTTAGTTACTGTTTTAGAAGCAGGTTTTTTCTTCAAACTTTCCATTTTCTCATTATAAATAGCCAACTTTTCCCTATATACTTCCAAAAATTTAGTTAAATCATTCTTCCACAAAGTCTTCTCATCATTTGCTTCTAATTCTTTATATAAAGCCAATTTATTTTCATACATAGTTTTTAATTCTTCAATCTTTTTTTTAGTCAATGACTTAATCTTCATATTCAATAAATATTCATAACTATATTTTTCAATATCTTCTTCTTCACCCTCTTTTAACATAAATGCAGCATCAGCATTGCTACCAAATTTAGGATAATTGCGTTCTACTAACATAGCTTCAATTTCTTCATCTTCTTTATGTAAAATACTAATTTCACCACTAATAAATTCTTCAATAAATCTAATTTTTGCGGAAAAAATATCTAATTCTCTTTTCATGCTCTTTAACATATATTCTTTTCGTTTTCCATAATAAGCAAGTCTGATAACATAAAATTCTTTCATGATATCTTCTACAGTATCATATTTGCAAATAATACCCTTATTATTATACAAATGCATATTGCTATAATTCGTATATTTAGAATCAGTCAATTTAAATATATTTTCAATATCCTTATTGAACTTCAAATTATCTAAATCATCTTTTTTAAATTTCAATGTAAAATTCACAGTTTTCTCAGTAGAATTATTCGAAAAATCAACTAAGATTTGCTTAGTAGCTTTTCCATCTACAGTATTACTCTTATCATAAAGCAATGTTTCCAAAAATATTTTATAATCATCTGTCCATTTTCCAATTGGAAGTTCATCAATAATTACTGTCGTATCGTCAATGAGTTTAAATGTACCTTTATTGAAATATTGTTCTAATCCATAATCGTTAATACCCTTAAATTCAATTTCACCATTAAAACCTCTAAACCAAGGTTTCATTTTCAGTATTGGTTTATCATCCATTAAATTAATTAAATTTTGTACAATTAATTCTGGGTCATGTGGAGGAACTTTAGTGCTATATCCAGTACCAATACCATCTGTCCCATTTACTAAAATCATCGGAATAATAGGAATATACCATACAGGCTCAATTTTGCAACCATCATCTTCATTATATTCTAAAAGTGGATTATCTAATTGATTATAAATATGAAAAGTTAATTCAGAAAGGTTCGTAAAAATATATCTTGGAGAAGCCGCATCCTTTCCAGCAGCAATTCTTGTCCCAAATTGCCCTTTAGGATCTAATAACTCAATATTATTTGCTCCTACATAATCTTGTGCCATTCCAATAATAGATTCATATAATGATTGTTCACCGTGATGATATGCACTATGCTCACTAATATAACCGGCTAATTGTGCAACTTTCACTTCTTTTTTCAAATTTCTTTTAAAACACGAATATAAAATTTTGCGTAGCGATGGCTTCAAACCATCACATAAGCATGGAATAGAACGTTTACAATCATAATCTGAAAAGTGAATTAATTCTTTATCAATAAACTCATGATATAAAATCTTTTTCTGACTTTGTTCAATAATATTATCTTTATCATAAGTTTTTAACCAAAATTTACGGTCTTCGCTTCGCTTTTTATCGAATGCCATTTCAATTTTATCAACAGATAATTTTTTATTTTCCATATCTTCGTCACCATCGCATACCATATATGCTATATTTTTATCATCAAAATTTGTAAAATATCCTTTTGCTTCTTCTGAGGTGCTTGTACCAAGTCCCTTATAATATTTAATATCCCATGTTTTAATATTTTCAATAGTATCTTTCCAAGTATTAAATTCAGTCATAGTATAAAACTCTTTTACATCTTTGTTTTTCTTTACTTTCAAAATAGGCGTAGCCAATGAAATAATAAAACCAGGAATTTCTAAAAGTTCTGGCCAAAAAATCGAAAAAAGATTAATTAGCAAGCCTTTAATATGAGAACCGTCTACATCTGCATCTGTAAAGATCATAATTTTTCCATATCGCAAATCCTTAATTGTTTCATTTTTATCCTTTGCTTTTCCTGTTCCATTACCATATTTTAAACCCATAATTTTCACCAAATTACTAATTTCTGCATTATCACTTACTTTCTTTAGATTAACATCACGAACATTTAGAACTTTTCCTCGAAGAGGGAAAACACCAAAATAATCACGACCGACTACACTAAGTCCTGCTACAGCAAGTGCTTTAGCTGAATCTCCCTCGGTCAAAATTAAAGTACATTTTAATGATTCTGCACTACCTGCCATATTTGCATCATCTAACTTTTCAACTCCTCTGAGATTTGTAGTTTTTTTACCGCTTACTTTTTGTAATCCTAAATTATCTTTGAAATCACTCAATTTTGTAGCACGTTCAATCAAATCAGTTTTCATAAGTTTTTCAATAAATTTTTCGGAAACTTCGCATTTACTACCAAATTTAGTAGAAGGAGTTGTTAGATATTCTTTAATTTGACTATCAAATGATGGATTTTCAATAATTGCTCTTACAAAAATAAAAAGATTATCCTTGATATGAGACGGTTTTAATTCAATCTTCTTTCTTTTGATTCCTTTAGTACTAGCAAAAGTCTGTACTTTTTTAATTATAGAACTAGCAACATAATCAACATGTTTTCCACCTTTAAGAGTACTAATTCCATTTACAAAAGATACTTGATCGAATTTAGCATCTGGATTAACTGCTACAACAACTTCCCATCTGTCATTTACTTCTTCATAAACTTTATCGATTTCACCATCTAAATAATAATTTACATATTTTTCAAGAGTTTTACATTCTAACTTTTTATCATTCAGAAAAACACTAACATTTTTATTAGTGCATGCAGTAATATCAATTACTCTCTTTTTCATAAGTTGTAGTGTATCGGTATCTAACATTATAATACCGAATCTATCAAAATCAGGAATAAATTCAATTGTAGTATATGGCTTAGCAGTAGATTTAGTAATTTCAGGAGGATGCTTAATAGTCATATTCTTCTCAAATAATTGTACATATTTAAGCTTACGTCCTGCATCTACTGTTTCAAGACGGAAAGAACTAGAAAAAATATTTGTTAATTTTGCACCATATCCATTCTTTCCACCAGTGATTTTCTTTTCATCTTTATCATAATTAGATGAAGTTAATAGATGTCCAAAAATTAATTCAGGTACCCAAACTCCATGTTCTTTATGTTCAACTACTGGGATACCTTCACCATTATTATGAACAGTAATTTTTTTATTGTTTTCATCAAAATTTACTTTAATTGTTGTAACTTTATTTGCAATTTTATCATCAGATTCAACCCTAACATGTTGATCAATTGCATTTACTAGAACTTCATCAAAAATTTTATATAATCCAGGAATATATTTAATATTTTTATAAATTATTTTATCGTTACTTTCATCAAAAACCCATGTATCAATATCAGTTTTTTCAATTGAACCAATATATGTATCAGGAATGTCAATTATATGTTCAAGCTGTGTTTTTTTAACAAAAGTTTCTTCAACTGTTTTATTCTTTTTAACTGACGACATAATTTATATTCGAGTATATAAAAATTATTTTATATACTTTTGATTTTTCATTTTTTTTTAATTTATTGAAAAATTTAAATCTCAAATACCTCTTTGAAAAAAATCAACAAAACTAATTACACCATTAACAGGAACTCTTATTAAATCAATAAATGCAATTAATAATTTTGCTATACTACCTCCAACATTAACAGTTGCTTTAAATATATTCATTATATTTATTAAATTTTTTACCATAGTATAAAATAAATTACCAATTTTGACATAAATTGTAAATATTTGTGTTGCAACAATAGATAAATCTTTGAATGCTTCTTGTTCCATTGTTGCAATAACTTTTCTAAATTTATCTAATAGTGTAGAAATTCCATTCATACCATCTGTTAATTTATTGGTCATAGCAATATGTTCAGTCATACTTGAGTTAAATTGTGCAGAAAATTCAGAAGATTTACATGATGTAGAAGTATCAGAAGAATTACCTGGAGCAATACCAATCATTTGTAAAAAAGGACCAATAGGACTACATTTTAAAGTATTCCAGTTATTATTTATTAAATCTCTATTTTTTTTTGTAATAGGAACAGACATATTTATATATCCTTTTATATAAATTAGATAAAAAAATAAAAAAAAAACTATATTAAAAATAATATGCTTAAAATTTAAAAAAAATTTATATTTTAAGATTAAAATAAATGAATTTAGAATCGGTTATAGAAAATGATGAACAGAAAATTATTTTTCTAAAAGCAATAATACTAGGTATTAATTATGGAAAAAGTGATAATGCAGATGTTTATCGACATAATATATTCAATGAAATTAAAAAATTAAATGAAAAAATAAACATAAATAAAAAATCACTAAATAATTCTTTAGACCATAATAAAAATTTATCAGAATCAAGTCTCTTATTGCAAAGAGATGAGCTATATGATTCTACAGATAAATATAATACTATAATATCAAATTTAGAAAATCAAAAATCATACACAATAAATTTAATTAATAATTTAACAGCATCAAATTATCAATACAATTATTCTAAAATAAATTTATTAAAATCAAATTTAATAAATATTGAAAAAGAAATTGAAAAGAATAAAATGAATATATTAAAATATAAAGGAAAAAATAACTTTAAACCAAATCAACGTTTATCCGGAGATATTAATAGAATGATACCTACTAAAAATATGATGAATGAAGGTTCACAAGAAAATTTTGTAAAAATGATGACTAAAAATGACAAATTTAATGGAGTCTTTCGCAAGCTCCAGACTCCAGAGGCTCCGCATCCGGGACAAGCCCTCCTGGGAGCCGCTGAAGAAAATCAACAAAATCAACAAAATATTGAAAATCAACAAAATATTGAAAATCAACAAAATATTGAAAATCAACAAAATATTGAAAATAAAATAGAAGAAAAGAAAGAAGAAAACATACAAAATAAAAATTTATCAGGAGAGCTTGAAAAAACTCTTTCTAGTTTAACAAATTTATTATCATAAATTTTCTAAAAAATGATAAACACTCCTTAAAATTACTGATGTAGCTCCCATATTTCTATTATTTTTATCATAATATAAATAATCAACACCTGCTATATCAAGATGAAGCCAATCACATTCTTTTGGAACGAAATTATATAAAAATGCTCCAGCAGTTATTGTTCCAGCGCTTGTATCATAAGAATAATTTTTATAATCAGCTATTTCAGATTTTGTATAATGTAAATATTCTTTCCACATCGGTAATTCCCATATTTTTTCATTATTTTCTAATCCTGCTTTAATCATATTTTGAATCGCCTTATTATTATTACCCATAATAACAGTTGATTTATTACCAAATATACTAGCTGCTTGTCCAGTTAATGTTGCAATATCAATACATAATTTTGGCTTAAACTTTTCCGCATATGAAAGAGCATCAGCTAATATTAAACGACCTTCTGCATCAGTATCAATTATTTCAACTGTTTTTTTATTATATGCAACAACGACATCACCAGGTCGTGTAGAATTTGCATCAACCATATTTTCGACAATTGGTAATAACCCAATAAAATTTCCTTTTAATTTAAATTCAGATAATAATTTAAAAATTCCATAAACAATAGCTGAACCTGCTTTATCTTCTTTCATATCACTAAAATCACCTCCTTTAATATTATAACCACCTGTATCAAACATAACACCTTTACCTATTAAAACTACTGGTTTTTCATTTTTTGGTGCATTGTGATATTCTAACACAATCATCATAGCTTCATTTTTACTTCCTTGATTTACTGCTAAAATTAAATTAAATCCCATACTTGCTAATTTTTTTTGATTTATTACAGTCATTTTAACATCTTTTGGTAAATGATTTTTAATATATTTAGAATATTCAGAAGAATTTAAAATATTTGCTGGCATATTTGTAATAGTTCTTATTTCATTTTGAACAGTAGCTATTTGAATAGCATCTTCAATTATTTTGTGAAATTTCTTTTTTGGATGATAAAAATATGTTGTTATATTTTTTTTATCTAAATCAGTTTTATATTTTGCGAATTTATACATACCAAGAATATATGATATAACTTGATTTTTAATGCTATCTATATCGTTATTAACTAAATAAACTAAAATATTTCTATTTTTATGACTTTCATAATCAGTAAATTTATTTCCTAATCTTCCATAAACATTAAATAATTCAGATGAAGAACATTCTTCCTTTTTATTAAGACCGGTAAATACTATTTCAAAATTATCTAAATATAATATTTTTTGAAAATCATTATCTAAATTATAAGTATTTTTATCAAATAATTTTTTAGGTAACTTTTTTAGATTTAATAATTCAGAAATACGATCTATTCGTTTTTTCATATCTTTACAAATTACAAATGAATAAATATCTATCCCCTTTTTTTTGAAAGTTTTTGATAATTTAAAAGTATTAATATTTATATTCATTATATACTATATATATAATAAAAAAGTTTATTTATTTGAAGAATAAAATATATTTATTTATTTGGAGTCTTTCGCAAGCTCCCACAACCTTCGGTAAGTTCAGCGGCTCCGCATCCGGGATACTCGATATCGGAAGACCGGAGGGATGGAGATATCCAAGCCCTCCTGGGAGCCGCTGAAGAATAAAATACATTTATTTATTCTATATATAAAATTAGCTATGTCCACTGATATCCAAAAATAGATTTTAAAAATAATTATAAAATAATTATAAAATATTTATTAATATTTTATTGGTCTTAAAAATTTATTTTATACATAGGTTTGGTTGCAGGGGAAATCAGGGTCCCTGCTACATAAAATACATTTATCATTATCATAATAATTTGTTTTTGATATACATTTTATACATATACTATGTCCGCATTTTATTTTAACTAAATATTTTTTAGTTTTGCACATATTGCATAAAATTTCAGATTGACTTATTGAAGATTTTTTTTCTTTATTATTTTTAAAATATATATTAAAACACATTATAAGTATTTATAATATATTTTTAAATTAATTTTTTTAAATATATTATTTATTGGTAGTTAAAAATTGTCCAATATTTTTTGTATTTTTATTTTTTTTTGTATTTTTATTTGTATTTTTCTTATTTTCATTCATATCTATTAATTCAAATGATAAAGTAATCATTTTATGGTCAGATTTATTAGGAATTAATAATATATCAAAATTATATGGACTTATTTTAATATCTTGTTTACCATCTTTACTTGATAATGAATATAATATTCTATCAGACATAGATGGAATTCTAGCATATTTATTTTTATTACGAATAGTAAATTCTAATTTATCAATTCCTTTTATAGAATCTTTCGCAAGCTCCAACAACCTTTGGTAAGTCAAGCGGCTCCGCATCCGGGATAAGCCCTCATTGGATCTACTGTATTTGTTTGTTAAATGAATTCCTAACATATTAATACTTTTTTGTAAATTAAAATAAAAATTTTTTTTTATTTCATTTTCAAATAATTCACTATATTTTTTTTGTAAAAAAATACTTAATTCATTTGTTTCTTTATAAATATCACTTGAATCTTTTTTATATTCACTTTTATTTTCTAAATATTTTTCTATAAATTTTTTTGATATTGTATTATAATTAATTAATTCTTCACTTGGGATTTTAGCTCGAAAACTACTAAATAATTTTTTTGATTCTTCTAAATATTTATTTTTTTTAGAATTATATGGATATATTTTAAAATTTAAATCACCGCAAAAAAATACATTATAACCTTCATTCCATTCATTTATTAAATTAAATTCTTCAATTAATTGTGTCATTTCTTCTTCCCTTTTATGAATACCAGTATTACCATTATGTTTATAAAATAAATGACTATTTACTACTATTAATTTATAATCATATTCGTCTTTACGAATTGTCATTTTAACTTTTATTGAACCTTTATATAATGTACTTTTCAATACTGTTCCAAGACCACTTATTCCACTTTTACTTCTTGATATATTTATTTTTTTTTGTGTTGATTTTAAACAATTAAAACATCCAATATTTGATGGATCTTCATTTTTAGTTAATATTTTATATTTATTTTGTGTATTTGATACTAATGATGATACTTCTATATTAGAATTATTAAATATCATAACATCATCATTTTTATAATATACACGTGTTCTTACGTTTGTATCTAATAATAATGATTTAGATGCATCAAATTTACCAGATAAACTATATCCATTTTTCTTTAATTCAATACCTAATATATGTTGATAATGTGTTGTTTTAATTGCACTGCTTAAACTTCTTGACGAAGATTCTTGAGTACATACAAATATTATTTTTGGATTTTCAAGAAAAACTTTAGTAATAATTGGTTTTGTGTCAGAAATATCAAATTGTTTACTATCTTCATTATAACTAATTAATAAAATATCATTTCTAATTTTATTTACATTATTTTTTTTAATAGGAATTTCTACAGTTTTTAAATAATTTTTTTTATTATTTATATTTAAATTTTTATTTTCATTATTCATTATTTTATCTATAGGTAACAAATCAGAAACAATTTCATAAATCTTATTTAAATTAGTTTCCCAATTTGAGTTATCTTTTAATAATTTATAAAAATAATTACATTTTTTTTGAATTATATTAAATGATGTATCATCTAAAAAAATTCTTTCATATAAAGTTTCTATTATTTTATCTAATAAATTTAATTTTTCCTGATTTGCATTTTTATTTAAATCAATTTTATTTATTATCATATTTATAATATTTTTATTACAAATTGTATCCCAGATAAAATCATATCTAATAAAAATTTTATTTTCTGTATAATTAATATCATAAATAAAATTTACATGACCTATTTTATATTCATTTATATATATATTGCTTTTAATAATTAATTTTGATAAAATTACATTATCATTAATATATATTTCATGTTTTATAGTATCAACTGGAAATCTTAACATTGTATTTGAAATAATATCTTTTCGAAATATTTCAAAAAATCTTTTAGACATATAATATAAACAATGTTGATTTGAAAATAATTTAATTTTAATTCTATTTTCACTACTTATATTTTTAAATTCTAATTCATCATTAAATTTTTTACTAATATTATTTTTAATTTTATCTTTATTTTCTTCTTGTAATATATTTTTATAATCTAATTTTTTTCGTTCATTTGTAATTTCTTCATTATTTATATATATATCCCATTTTCTAATTATATCTTGCTTAAATTCTTTATTTAATTGTTCTTGATTAATTGATTTATTATAAGAAAAATTGTTATTTTTATTTATATTATTAGCTAAAAATTGTTTTGGTATTATATATTGTTTTATAAAATCATTTAAATCATCATATTCTTCTACTATAGTTTCTGTTCTATTATTTTTATTATATATATTATTATTTATTTTTTTCATTTAAATTATAAATAGATTTTTATTTTTTATAAAT
>TBL_comb47_HYPODRAFT_10004565_pt1 | contig 15867 bp, 7 predicted proteins | sample TroBogypolimnion_40_FD_10682 | JGI IMG/M metagenome (IMG submission 10682)
GTCCTGCATCAGCATATCCAGCATACATCGGGAGGCTGAAACGGGTGATTCGAAGGTTGGATTCTCCCTTTCGCTGTAGAAGGTATTTGCCGTAAGTGTCGGTATGCGGGCAGTCTGAGGAGGGGTACCGAACCGCGGCAGCAACTCCAGTGACCTGTTGAGCCATTTGAGGGCATTATTTCCGTCACCCAGGGCGGCCCAGAGAGAGGAGGCACCCGAAAACTTGTAGATGCAGTTGTCGCCATCCAGGTCGGTGTAGTGCTGAATCGATTTTTTCATCAATGGAATTCTGATCGAATCGTTTTCCACATTCAGGTCATAAAGGGGAAAAATGGCGAAGAGGTGGCTGTAATGCCTGTGGGGCTTGGCAAATGGCGCATCTTTCCCGACCATGATGCCCTCCTCGTTGGTGTTGTAATCCTGCAGATTGGCCAAACTCTCTTTCCAGCGTGGCAGCAGGGGGTCGTCGATGTTGAGTCTTTCCGCAATGGCGATCAGTGCCTTGAATCCCCACCTGGCCAGGGCGATGTTGAGGCTGGTCTCCTTCGCGTTTCCATATTCATCGGAGTAGGTGTAGGGGATGTGGTAGAGGCCATCTTCGCCTTTGTACAGAATACGCAAATAAACGTTGAAAGCCCGGCGCATCATTGGGAAAACGCTGTCGCGCAGTGCGGGTTCATCCATGGTCCGCCGGTTGTGCAGGTAGTAGAGTTGCGTCAGCCAGGGAAGCACGATCAGGTTGAGCTCCTTGTCGTTGTTTTTATCCTCCGACAGAAACAAGGGGGCATTCAGATCGTCGTACTGCACCGGATTTCTGATTCCTGCACAATCGTTTTGAAAGGCTTCCGGCACATTGGCTATCATTTGGTCCTTGTGCCTTTCCAGCAACCGGAAAAGATTCTTTTCCAGATCAGGGTGATTGGTCATTCCAAAGGTGTAGTAGGTGAGCTGCACATTCAGGTTCATCCAGAGCAGCGGCCAGGAGGTGGGTTTGAACCAGGGACCCAAAAGATCGATGACAGGTTTCCCCGGATGGGTGGCACTGGCTAGTTTGTAAAGCTGGATCCAGTAAAAACTCTCCAACCGGGGATCGGGGAAAGTGGCGAAGCTGGCAGGATAGAAATGGTGCCACCAGTTGCGGTGGGATTTTTCCATTTCTGCAACAACTTTTTTTTGAGCGGCTTTGATGGTGGCCACGGCATCCTCTGCAGAACCAGACGCAGGTTTCCGGTATTTACCCCAGCGGTTGGCTACAGTAACCAAAATGGTTCGTGACCCGTCCTGATTTTTGTGGTCGCTCCAGGCTGTGGCATAGTCATCCCCCATCAGCAACTGCTGGGTGGCAACCTCAATCCCATCGATTTTTTGGACATAGGGATAGGGGTTTTGTTTGTATTCCACATTTTTCTCCAGTCCCATGGCCTGCTTGGCGATGTACCTGGCACTCTGCGCCAGCTGGGGACGAAGGGAAAACTGTGCTCCCGATTCCTTCCCGGTACTTTTTACATTCACCACAATCAGCTCCCCGTCGGATGGAACAAAACAGCGGAAAGTGATGGTGCCGGCCCTGGTGGTAAGTACTCCCCTGATTTCTGCATTCCAGAGATCGGTTCGCAGGCTCACTTTTGTGATCTCGCCCACCGGAGTCAACAGGAGCTGACCGATTGGAAGTCTGGAGGTCTCGTAGGCACTGGCAGTTGGGGTGCGGTGGTCGTAGACGTCTGTTCTGCCAATTTCAAAACGCAGCGTATTGGGCTCCTCGTCATCCCGGAACAGGATGGCCCCCAACAGTCCATTCCCGACAAAGGCTCCGGCGAAATAATCTTCGGGAAGGCGGTCCCAGACCAGATCCTGCCTGGCCATGAATCTGGGCCAGTCGACATCGGTTGTAACCAATGATTTTTCGGGGATGTTCTGACCGAATACCACGGAGGAGAACAGCACGAAGAATATGGATATTGCCCTGGCCATCTTTGTCATTTTTGAAACATTTGTTTTGCTATTGTTAAGTATCCTTAGTTTAAAGATCCATTCAGTTCCAGCGTTTTTCCCGGTTTGAGCTGAATCTGTTTGGACACTTGCTGGTACCTGATGGAATAGGAACCCCCATGGTCGGACCTGATGGATACTTTGGTCAGTTTTCCTGCGTTCCAGTCGAGGTTGACGGTACAGGCACCCCTGGCCCTTAAGCCGTGGACGGAACCTTCCGGCCACTGGGCAGGCAGGGCAGGCAGTAGCTGGAGCTCCCCGTTTTGCGATTGCAGCAGCATTTCGGCCATCGCGGCAGCCCCTCCAAAATTGCCATCAATCTGGAAGGGTGGGTGGGTATCGAACAGGTTGGGAAGGGTACTCCTGGAAAGCAGTTCGTTGAGGTTCTGGATGGCCTTTTCGGGTTCCAGCAGCCGGGCGTAGAGACTCACGATCCAGGCCTTGCTCCATCCGGTGTGGCCTCCGCCGTTGGACAGACGCCGCTCCAGCGTCTTCTTTGCGGCGTTGAAGATAGCGGTATCTTTTGGGGTAATCAGGTTCAGCGGGTAGAGGCCCAGCAGGTGGGACATGTGCCTGTGACCGGGTTCCACCTCCGCATAATCCTTGATCCACTCCTGCAGGGTTCCGTTGGCGGCGATCTGAAGCGGTGGCAGTAGTTTCCTGGCGTCATTTACCTTCCTGACCAGATCCGGATCGAGGTCCAGTTTCCGGGCGGCGTGCACGAAATTGTTGAACAATGCATTGATGATGTGAATATCGACGGTGGGCATGTAGCACAACTGTGATTTTTCCTTGTTCCCGGAATTTGGAACGAAAAACGAATTTTCGGGCGAATGGGAGGGATTGGTGACCAAATACCCTTCCGGGGATTTCACCAGGTAGTCCAGCACAAACTGGACGGAACCCTTTATCATCGGGTAGGCGACATTCTTCAGGAAAGCAACATCTTCCGTGAATTCATAGTGGTCGTAAAGCGGGAAGGTCATCCACGGTCCGTCGAGCGGCGTGATGCCCCAGACTCCGTCCATCACGCCCGTCACGCCGAAGGGATCGGTCAGGTGGTGCATCGTCCAGCCACCGGCGTGGTAGGTCTCCCTGGCGGTCACGGCACCGGGAACGGTCAGTTTGCTCATGAATCCTGCCAGGGGATCAATTGTTTCAGCCAGGTTTCCGCTTTCGGCCGGCCAGTAATTCATCTGCAGGTTGATGTTGGTATGAAAGTCTGCATTCCAGGGAGCCTCGTACAGGTCGTTCCAGATTCCCTGTAGGTTGGCGGGTAGTCTTCCCGGTTTCCGGGAGGAGTTCATCAGCAGGTAGCGGCCATACTGGTAATAGAGTGCCAGCAGGCCGTTGTCGGTTTTCCCCTCCTTCATCCGGGCCAGTCTTTCGTCCGTCGGCAAGTTGGCAGAATTCGTCCTTGCCCAGTGAAAAATGGATGCGGTCGAAGAGGGAGCTGTGGTCGGCGAAGTGGATCTCCTTCAGCTCTTTCAGTTTGTATTTTGAAGCCTTCGATAATAGTTCGTTGCATGTGGCCAACGGATCGATGGAACGATCCGAATTGAGCAACTCCAGGTTGTAGTCTGTGGCCCCGGTCAGGATCAACACGATGTTTTTAACGGATTGAAGCCGAAACCCCGCAGCGCCGTCTGAAGAAAATGAGCTTGCAGAACCGTCAACAGAGAGTACTTTCAAGGCAGCCGCGTACCGCATGTGTTTCCCGGCAGGCCCTTTTGAGGGCGATTCCGCATCCAGAATCTGCCCCGTGTACCAGACCATCTCCTTGCCCTTGTTGTAACTGTTTGTGCACGTTGGAGCTGGAGCGGCGGATTTCTTTCGTTTGTCCTTGTTCTCGTTGGTGAGATCAAACTCCCGCGAAAGCAAGAGTTCCGCATTGAAAGCCTTCTCCGCCTGAATGCTGATCACCATCAGATCCTGGGGGGCAGATACAAATATTTCCTGCCTGACAGAGTTGCCATCAATGGTGTATTCCGTTGTCGAAACGCCCGTGTGAAGATTCAGCGATCTTTTGTAGGAAGTAGGTTCGCCTTTCCAGCCGTAGTTGATGAAAAGGTTGCCAAGGGGCTGGTAGGAGCGCACATTCGGAGGGGTTCCCACCAGGTACTTGTTCGACAGGTCAAGCGCCTTCTTGTATTCATTCTGAAATATCGCCTGCTGGATTTCTCCAAGGTGATCCTTGGCTTCCGGATTGTTGTTGTTCATTTTGGTTCCAGCCCAGACACTTTCCTCGTTGAGCTGGATGTTTTCGTGCCTGAAATCTCCGTAGATCATACCTCCCAGTCGGCCATTGCCGACAGGCAGGGCTTCGGTCCAGGTTTGGGCCGGTTTTTTGTACCAAAGCTCCATTTTGTTGGATTGAGCCAGTGCACCAAGGGAGCAAAAAACAATTGAAAGAATAGTCAGTAGTCTCATTGGATTATTTTTAGTTTGTATTTTTCCATGATGGGCTTGCCAATTTCCAATCCGTCCACATTGAACAGATAGTCCAATGGGAGTGGGGTCGGATTGTAATATTCCAGCCTTTTTTTGTTTTTGAGGTCCGTTTTCACACCGAGCTTCCCGGTAGGGGTCGAAACGTAGAGGTCGATGATGCCATCTTTTTCATTCACGGAAATGGGCGCGTTCAAGACTGTTTGCCTGAACCTTAAAAAATCAGCCTCGCTCTTCACTCCCTCTTCCACCTTCCACCACATCGCAATGCCGGCTTTGCCGTTGTCCGGATGCCGGAGCGTGAGGCGCAGGGCGGCATTGTTTTTCAGCCGGAAGTTCTCCCTGTGCGACTCATATTTAAAGCCGTCGTTGAAGAGGGCAGCCTGGACTTCACTGTCGGTGTTCTCCCAGAGAATGCGGAAGGAGATGGCTACGTCCTCAAAACGGGCGAACAGGGTATTGGTGCCATCAAGATCCAGTTTGCCGCCTGCTTCCGGAACTTTGACCTTGCTGTTGCCAATCCAGATTTCATCGAAGGCATTGGGCAGGATGATGGTAGAGTTGAGGTAATTTTTAATGCAGTTGTGGTCCTTCTCTCCCAGTACCAGCATCACAAATTCCCCCTTGTTTTGGGCCGACTGCATGAAAGGCATCAGGTGCCTGGTCTTGCCCCAGCCGCCGTTGGCGGGATAGTTGGCGGGCATCAGATTTTTTAGTTTATCCCCCAATCCTTCACTTTGCCAGGTGCCGTAATGGTCGTCTCGTCCTTCCATCACGAAGGCCAGATTGGGCATTTCCGGGATTTTCGGACTACCCAGGTAGATGACAAAGGGCTTGTCGTCCGGACTGTAGGCCTGGTTGGAGCTGGCGATGGAGAATTTGTTGGCGACATAGTCACAGGCATAGCTGTTCGCCAGGCTGTCCCACCGCTGGACGATGAACCTGTTTTTGCGGTTCATCAGCTCCTTTTGTTCTGCTGACAAACCAATTTCCCTGAGTTCGGTCAGGCAGATCTCGTGAAACAGGTGGTTGTTGGTGCTGGGTCTACCCAGCAAAGGGTTCAGGTATTTTTCCTCGAGGAGATCCCGGCTGAAGACCCGGTTGTAGTCGCGGCTATGGGCGCCGCCCAGGAAACCACCGGCCTGGTGGTAATGGGAGCAGAGGTCGTTCAGGAAAAAACGGATCGCATCCGTCACCTTCGCCCGAATGTCGGCATCTTTCGCGAAGCGGTGGATCAGCAGCAGCGATTCGAGGTCGACGCCGCAGTAGGTCGGACTGTCGTATTCGCGGTTGCCGAATTGGGCGACGTGGTTCAACCAGGTATCGAAGAATTTCCGTCCCTCTTCCAGCACGGAAGGTTGGTTGTAGACCTGTCCGAGGGCCACCATGTTCCAGATCCGCATCACATATATGTTGGTATAGGAGATGCGTACCTCCTGTCTTCTGATCCCGATGGTCGCCAGCCGGAAGATCTGGTCGAGGGTTTTGCGCGCTTCCGGCGATAGCCTGTCGTTGAACAGGATTTTGATGAGAATGCCGTACTGGACACAAAATTCCACGTTGTTGCCGTCGCCTACATCCCCGCCTGTCTCGCTCCAGCCCCAGTACATGTTGCCAAAGCTGCGGGCCGTGGTGTCGGAGATGGCGCGGGACTGCAACTCCTTCAGGGTCCATTCCACCTGATTGTCTGACAGAAATCGTGCATCGAGGGCGTCCAGCAGGAAGAGGTAACCATCCCTCACCCCCAGCTGGTGCGGGGATTGTTGCATGGCGGTCCAGTCGCGTTCGAGGGTCGCCTTGCGCGCCGAAAGATCCGGCATAATGGGAACGGTTGCCTTTGCCCCGTTTTTTGCCAGAAGGGGAGAGATGCTGCAGACAGTCAGGAGGAGCATCAGGAGAAATTTGTTCATTTTATGTTTTGTGTTTTCATTCATCTTTGAATCTTTCATTGCTAAGCGGAATCATTGTCATACCTCTTTTTGCTTCAGGCTTCCGTCTAATTACTTGCTAGTAGCAAGTAATATTTTTGCGGATGAGGTTTGGCAGCCTGATCTTATTTTTTTCACTGTTCTCCTATTTTTTTCACTGTTTCGTTAATTATAAGCATCATTTTACCTGGTCGGCGTTATTTCCACCAGAGGCTGTTCCGGATTCCAGTCAGGTGGAATGTTCACAGTAATTTTCATCACGGCCGGATAAGTTTCAGAGAGTTCGCATACATGATGCAAAATGGCCGGATCCGTCACTTTCGTGAATTCCATTTTCAAGGCAGATTTTACGTTGAATTTCATAGAGGAAAACTTCCACCAATTTTCAGAGAAATTGGATACCGAAACATCTCTGGCATAGAGGTAAATATTGATTTCACGACTGGCAATGGCATTTTTGAAAATGGACATTTTCGTTTTTGTTACCCTGACGTTGGTGGTTCCTTCACCGGGAACCAGCATCCATTCAGATTCTCCCGAACCATTCTGCCAATGGATGGTTCCCGTTTTTATTTGAGCAAAAACCCTCCGGCTTCCCCAGATGCCACCCATCATCCAGTCCGGGTGGATGGAGGCGGTGACCCGTTTCAGGGTATCACCGAAAGCGTGGTCGGGGACCATCCTGTCGATGTTCCTGACTTCGTTATTTTCTTTCAGCAGCGGAAGCACCTGTTCCGGGATCGAAAGTCCCAGGTGAAAGATGGGAGCCAGGTTGCCCAACTCATCCTCCTTGGCTCCACCGGCATCCGGAACGGGGGCAGTAGCCCCGTCATCCAGGGCTACTGCCATCCAGAGACCGGTGATGGAGAGGTATTTCTGCATGTCCATCCCATAGCTTCTGAAATAGGGACCCGTCAGGTTCCTGAGTTTGGGCTGGTAATTGGAGGCGATTTCGTTCCATATCGAATTTTCGAGGAACCTGCCCATCGATTTCATTTCACCCGATGACAGTTGGCGCCACAGGGCGAATCCGATCAGGGTGACTCCGTAGTAGGTGGGGGAGTTGTATTCGCTGAAGGTATGGTACCGGTTGTAAAGGGTATATATTTCGTGTGCCTTTTTCAGTCCGCCAATTTTCAACGCTTCGATTTGATATTCATTTCCAACATAATTCATCAGGAATGCACTCATGGAGGAGATGTTGGAATATTCGGCAGTTACATTGCGCCTGAGTGCACCACGGGCTGCGTGGATCAGTCCGGTCCGGATATCGGCCACCAGATCGGCAGGCAAGAAGGGCCTGTAGTTGTGATAAATGAGGATCAGGTCGCATCCGATAAACTCCCGCCAGTTCTGGTCGAGGCGGTCATTCTTTAGATTCGTCTTCCACAATCCATAGCTATCGCTGGATTCATCCGTGTGTTGGTTTTTCAGGATCCATCGCAGGATGGTCACCGCATTTTCCCGGTCTCCCGGTAGGTTCCTGAACAAGAGCGCCTCGGCCACCCGAGTAGTGTTTCGCAAACTGGCCAGCTCAGTGAGCACCTGATCCATCTTTATCCCGGCAGGAAAGTAGGTATCCAGATATTGATCCAGCAGCGATTTCAGGTAACCCGACAGGTGGTTGTACCCGTATTCCCTGAAAACGACAGGTTGACTATCCCTCACATTCTGGCTGGAGAGTGTATCCGTCATTGAGAAGGTGACAAGTAGCAAAAGCAAGAGGGATCGGGTATATTTCATTTCTTTTATTGAACTTTTAAAACCGGTTATTCAACGCTGAATTCAAATTCGCAGGGAGCATAACTGGTGAAGTAGAGGCAATCGGCCTGCAGTTTCGGAAGGGCGCCCCTCAGCTGGGTCCATTTGTGGGCACAGAGGCCAGGACCGATTTTGATCACATCGTTCCCCTTCTGGTAGGTGGCATATTCGCCATTTTTGGCCAGCCAGGCATTGCTGATGCCAGGTTTAGGTACGACATTGGTCAGGGTGCCACCGGAGCGGAATCCTAGCTCCAGCGTGACAGGCAGATTCTTCGGACCATCGACAGTCACCCGAATCCGGACTTTCCCCTCTTTTTCGTTGATGGTGACTTTGGTTTTCAGGGTTTGGATCTGCGACTGTTCCCGCTCGCTCCTGGGCACCTTCCCCCAGGCTTCCGCGTCAGCGGGTATTTTCTCTTTCGGTAAAGGCTGGTAGTAGGGACCGTTGATGGTGGAAGAGAGGGTGAAGCTATCTCCATCTTGCTCCAGCTGCTGGCTCTGAAACTGCCCCTTTCCGAAAAAAGCGGAGGAGAGCCTGACGGCCTCAAGGGCAGCTTCTCCCTTGAAAAAGGTGAAGAAGGTGGTATTGTTGGTGATGATAGACAGGTCTGTTTGGTCCTTTCGGATCCGGACCATGTCTGAAAATTTGAAATTCTTGTGGTAGTTGGTTGGAATGGGGGATCCTTCCGGAAGCTCCTGCATCAGGGAGGCATCCTCCAGCAGGTAGGGAAGCATATAGCCGAGCTGGTTCAGCTGGACCGTTTTTTCGATGTACCTCACCATTCCTGCAAAGCGATCGTCCTTGTCGTGAATGGCCATGTAGTTGTAGGCCAGGTAGTATCCGGCCATGTTGCTTTGCTGGTACTTGTCCTGGCGGTTGGAGGATTCGGTGGCAATTTCGCCGTTCGAATGGACCAGGTAGAAGGTGAGGTTCAGGTTTTTGCGGATGTCCTCGAAAAGATAGTCGAGGTTCATCCTTTTCGCGATCTTCAGCAGGCTCCTGTTGGTGACGGGGGTGTATCCCGCGGTGCTCCTTTCGTTGTACTGTCCGTCGGGATCGATGTCAATTTTCTCTGCCAGCCACTGTTCGATCCGGCCCCTGTATTCCGGGTTGGGGAAGAAGGTATCCAGCCAGGCGAGTGCCCCGGAGACCACCCAGCGGTGATTGGGGGTGTGGATGCCACCGATGGTAAGGGCCTTTCCTGCCTTGAGCAGGTAGGGTTTCAGGAGGGAGGGAAATTCGCCATAATTCAGCTTGTCGTTCTTCGTCATGATCGACCAGGCCAGTGCCAGCGGATAGATGGTAAATCCCAGGTCGGGGGTGGAGTGGAAATTGGCGGAGAGGAGATCCACGGTGCCATCCTCGTGCTGCAGGTTCAGCAATCCTTTGGCGGCCAGGGTCAGGCGATCCAGTATCTCTTTGGATTTGTAGTATTTTGAATCCGGTGAGATATAGCTGCACATCAGGTTCTGAATGAGCTGGGCCGTGCCGATGGGCGACACCACGCTGTCGCCATCGAATACAGCTCCGCAATAATTATCGGAGGGATTTGTCCACTGACGGCTCAGGGAGTTTGGGATCTCCCTGTCGTTCAGTTTTACCAGTTCAGAAAGTAGGGCTTTCCTGGTGGATGGAGGTCTGATCTCACCGGCAAAGGAGAATTGAGCCAGCAGGACAAGCAAGAGAAAGAACATCAGGAATCCTCGTACGTTTATATTTTTTTTCATTTTCTACTGAATTATTATCGTTTGGATATTGCCTGAAGTTTTTCGTATTCGAGCCCGAACAGGATATAGGCCCCGATGGCATAATTGACCCCTTCCTTGGTTTTCCTTTCAAAATAGTAGGCCTTGTTGCCAATGCAGGTTCCTTCACAAACCTTGGTTGGAATCAGGTATTTCCCATCGCTTTTGGTGGCATTTTGCTGAAGCCCGGCATAGGCTTTTTTGACCACCGGCAGGAAGGTTTTTTGTTTCAGCACCTTTTGCTCCAATCCTATCGTAATTCCATAGGCAAACATGGCCGTGCAGGAACTTTCGATGAAGTTGGCCGGATCGTTGGGGTAGATTGGCAGCTGGTACCACAATCCCGTTTTGGGATCCTGAAGATCAGGTAACTTTTTGGTGATCTCGCGGAGCTCTTTCGCAAAAGTTTTGAAGTAGGCCGATCCGGCAGGAACCGTATTCAATGCATCCGCCAGGGCCATCACGACCCAGCCGTTTCCGCGTCCCCAGAACTCGATACTGGTTCGCTGAGGCGTCATCCTGGCCCAGCCGAACTGGCAGCAGCGATCCTTGTAGTCGTCATTGTCGTCGTCGTAACCGTGCACCCAGAGGCCCCATTTTTTATTCGACAGTTTCTCCTTGTGCAGGAAATATTGCTTTTGAAACTCAGCCAGGTATTTCTCATCGCCCGTGTAGCGGTACATCTCAAACAAAAACATACTGATCATGTAGATGGTGTCGTCCCACATTTCAACCGTTTCGGTCCGGTGAGAAACCCCTCCTGCCCTGGTGCGGGGAGTGGTCAGGTAGTCGGCGAAAATCTTCTCCGCTTTTTCGATGTACCTTGGATCGGCTGTGATTTTGGCCAGGAAGGCCATTCCGTGCCCGGAAGCCACCGCATTGGGATGGATGCCGCTGGCATCGTTCAGGGTGTGGTCCATCGCGGTCTGGATGTAATCAAGATAGACCTTTTTTTGGGCCTCGGGCTTGTTCCGGTAGAGATGCACCATCGCATTCAGGAAGGTGGCCTGGCCCCAGTCCCACTTGTATTGGGCGGCCGGCATAAATACTTCACGACCGTAGACATCGAGCGAGTCGACCCGGGTCTGGGCATTTGTATGAGTCGCAAAAAGGAATAATCCCAAAATGAAAATAATTTTTTTCATCGTTTCTATTTTAAAAATTAGACCAGAAGTTCCTTGTAAACAGATGCCCAGGGCTCTCTCATTTTTCTGGAAAGCATGTTGTTGGCGGCGGTATTGCCAATGAATTTTTCGGTAACCGGATCCCAATCCAGATCTTGCTGCAATCGCATGGCGATGTTTCCCAGGTGTGACATGGTAATGGAACGGTGTCCAATTTCGGCCGGTGCGATGGTCTCTTTCCGGGAGATCACACAGTCGATAAAATTTCTGAAATGGTTGTCACTCTTGTAGAGATGGATTTCGTTTGTACCAATCGCCGCATCTTTCAGTGTTTCGGGAAAAAATTGATGGCTGGTCTTGCCACGGTTGACCCAAGCCCAGCCTTCGGTGCCTCGAAAGGTGACCCCCCCACGGAGTTTGTTTGAAATAATCAGTTTGAGTCCGTTGGCATACAAACATTCGAAATAATATTCCGTGGCCGTATTCCAGATGGGATGGACCGCCCATTCGGCTTTGGCATTTTGAATTCTGACCGGACCCGTGTGTTCGGTATCCATTCCCCACTGGGCGATGTCGGGATGGTGTCCGCCCCAGTCGGTCACCTGACCGCCGGAATAGTCGAGCACCCATCTAAAGTTGACATGGGTGCGGGCCGGACAATAGGGTGCTTCGGGAGCCGGACCCAGCCAGGTATTGTAGTCGAATCCAGCCGGTACAGGAATGGTCTGTGTCAGATGGCCGGTTTTTCCATAATCCGGAGTTCCTGTTGGGAGACCACACTCGACTGTCTGCAGTTTTCCGATGCGGCCATTTCTGACCAATTCGCACACCCGCCTGAAATTTTCGTCTGAACGTTGCTGGCTGCCTGTCTGAAAGATCACACCATATTTCTTTACCGCATTCACCATGGCCCTTCCTTCGGGAATCGTCAGGGCGAGCGGCTTCTGGCAATAGATGTCCTTTCCTGCCCTGGCGGCCATCAGCACCGGGATGGAATGCCAATGGTCGGGGACCACCACCTCCACGGCATCGATCTCCTTCCGGGCAATCACCTCCCTGAAATCTTCGAATCCCCGGCAGGAGTCATATTTTTTTCCATACAACTGCGAGTAGGTATCGTTGACCAGGTTGATCCCTACCTCTCGTCCGCCGGGTTTGCCATCCCAGTATCCTGTACTCTGTTTGTTGACATCGCAGATGCCAACAATCTGGACCCGCTTGTCGGTAATGAAATCCCGGATGTCGTTCATCGCCTGGTTGCCGGAACCGATGAAGGCCAGATTGATCCTGTCGGAGGGGGCAACGTGGCCGTTTTTCCCGCGGGCACAGGCCGAAATGATGGTAGGGATGGCAATGGCCGAAACGGCTGCCGTTCCGGACATCTGAATGAAATTTCGCCTGTTTGGCAGCTTCATGACTTGTTAATTTTTAGTTACACTTTCCAGCGAAAACGAATAGGGGAAATCAATTTGTTTGACACCCCGTTTTATATTTGGTTCGGATGCCATTCCGTAACGGATCACACCGCCATTTTGCAACAGCTTGTGGGGAAAATAATTTTTGGTATAGGTCGATCCGTTCAATTTGATCTCCCTGACATAGACATTTTCGGTGCTATTGTGATCCGCAATCAGTTCCAGTTTCTTCCCGCCGGCAAGGGTGATGGTGACCTGTTTGAAAAGAGGTGAGCCGATGGCATACTCTCCCGTGACCGGGCAAACAGGATAGAATCCAAGCGCCGAAAAGAGATACCAGGCCGAGGTCTGGCCGTTGTCTTCATCCCCGCAGTAACCATCAGGTGTGGGATGGTAAAGTCGTTCCATCACCTGCCTCGACCAGTATTGCGCCTTCCAGGGTTCGCCCGCCCAGTCGTAGAGGTAGATCATGTGCTGGATGGGCTGGTTGCCGTGGGCATACTGGCCGAAGTTCATGATCTGCATCTCCCGCATCTCGTGGATCACCTTCCCGTAGGCCTTGAAATCGAAGATGGGAGGCATCTTGAAAATAGAATCCAGCATCTGCACAAATACATTCTGCCCACCCATCAACTTGGCCAATCCGGCCGGATCGTGAAAAACGCTCCAGGTATACTGCCAGCTGTTGCCTTCCGTGAAGTCGCCACCCCAGGCAAAGGGGTTAAAATCTGACCTGAAATTGCCTTTCGAATCCCTTCCGGCCATCAGCTTGTATTTTTCGTAAAAGAGATTCTTGTAGTTTCCTGCCCGCTTGCGGAAGGTCTCTACGACCGAAGGATCTTTTTTCTGGTCGATGGCCAGCTTGTAGAGGCAGAAATCGGCATAGGCATACTCCAGGGTACGGGCGGCACTCTCTCCGATCACGTCGTAAGGAACATATCCCAGCGAATCGTAGGCTGCGATGCCGGCCCTGCCGACGGAAGAGACTTCCGGATGAACGTGGTAGGCATTCTTGTAGACGGCATCCCAGAGCACATTTGCATCCTCCGACTTTACGCCATTCAGCAGGGCGGAGGCGACCAGCGAGGTGGAGTTGGACCCGATCATGCACCTGATGTGACCCGGTGAGGCCCACTCAGGCAGCCAACCGCTTTCCCGGTAGGTATTGGCCAATCCCTCCAGGATGTTTTTGCTTGCTTCCGGGAAAAATAGGTTGAAGAAGGGGTGTACGGCCCTGAAGGTGTCCCAGAAACCATTGTCTGTGTACATCCTGCCGGGAAGGATCTTCCCGTTGTAAGGGCTGTAGTGGATGATGGCCCCCTTCGCATCGTATTCAAAAAACTCGCGTGGATAGAGCAGGGTGCGGTAAAAGGCGGTATAGAACATCCGCACATGGTCGAGGTCGTCCATCTCGTGATCGCCGATCCTGATTTTGGAGAGGTAGCTGTTCCAGACCTGTTTACCGCTTTCGCGGATTTGCGCGAAACTTTTGTTCCCTATTTCGCGGCTAAGGTTGAGTTCGGCCTGCTCCCGACTGACAAAGGAAGAGGCTATTCTTGCCGTGATTTTTTCACCCGATTTGGTGGAGAAGGTTACCACCACACCGGTTCGTTTGCCAATGACTTCGCTCTTGCCGGCCACAAAACCACTGTCGAGCCAGGCTGAATAGCTGTCGAAAGGTTTGTCGAAGGTGACCACAAAGTAGTTTTTGAAATTTTCAGGCAGCAGTTTCTTTCCTCCGCTGTGCTGGGTGGAGAAGCCCACGATCTTGTTCTCCGCCGGAATGATTTTGACGAACGACCCCTGGTCGAAGGCATCGATCACCACATTGGCCTCCTTCGTTTCAGGAAAGGTGAACTGCATCAGGCAGCCACGCTCGCTGGGAGTGAGTTCGGCCGTCACATTGGCATCGGCCAGGTAAACGCTGTAGTAGTTGGGTGTTGCCACCTCTGTCTTGTGGGAGAACCAGCTCTGCCGGTCCTTCTCCAGAAATTTTTTGGGACCCACGGTCGGCAGCAGGGAGAGCACGCCGTAGTCGCCCACCCATGGGCTCGGTTGATGGGTCTCCTTCAAACCGGTGATGTAGAAGGCATTGTAGGTATATTGCCAGCGCTCCCCGTTGGCAGCCGTCTGGGGAGTCCAGTGGTTCATCGCAAAGGGCAGGGCGATGCAGGGATAGATGTTGCCGTTGGAGAGCTGGTACTCGTTTTGGGATCCTGTGACGGGCAGCACGTATTTGGTCAGGTCGCCCTGGGCGTTCAACTTTTGAATGCACATAGAAAATAAAGTCAACAGCAGAAAGGGAGCTAATTTTTTCATCCTCATTTAAATTTTTGTGTCATTCTTACCAGGATCACGCCGTGATGGGGAATTTCGGCGGGGAAGGATCCCTCGAAAACGCCCAGCTCTTTTTGTCTCCAGAGATCCCGAAGCAGCCATTTGCCTTTCAGTCCGGCTTTTTCAAAATCGAAGGCAAATTTTTTGATGGGTTCGTTGCCCCAACGGAAATAGGATTGGGGAGTTTTGCCATAGTCTGCGGTATTGAACAATCCTACGCAGTAGGAGCCATCTTCGAGCGGTTTCACCCAAATCTGAATGCCGTTTTCGTCGGCTACCAGTCTGGCAGATTTTCCCAGCGGATCCTGGTCTACTTCGATGACCTCATCGTTGGTAAGCAGGTTGAGGGTAAAATCGTCCAACTGCTCGATGGGGCAGCCAATCAGCATCGGCGCCGACAACAGACTGAAGATGCTCACGTGGCTGTACTGCTCATTGGGTGTCAGTTTGGTGGGATGCAACGCAGAAGGGCCCATGCTTACGTTGCCAACGATCATCATGTCTGGATCGTTCCAGTGACCGGGTCCGGCAAATTCTGCCCATTTGTCGATGGTGAAAGCCAGCGAGTACAGGCTCGGCCAACTATCCCGGATGTCGGGACCCGTGCGCCAGGCATTGGATAAGCGCGACCAGTCGGCTGCCTTTTCGAAAGGGGCATTGTTGGATAGACTGAAAACGACATCCCTGCCCGATTTTTTAAGGGCTTCAGACATGCGTTCGGTGGAGGTCACGTCGATGCGCCAATCGTATTTCAGGTAGTCGAACCCCCATTCCGCTATCTGAAGGGCATCGTTTTTTTCGAACCTGAATTTCCCGATGGGACCGGATGAAATTCGGTTGGCTTTGATAGGTTCGTGTTTTTCTCCCCCCTTTTCAAAATCGGAGGAGGCTCCGGGATAACCCGCATAGCTGTATACGTATGGGGTGGAGTAGATTCCAGCCTTCAGTCCGAGGGAATGGATGTAATCCACCATCTCCTTGATTTTCGGAAATTTTTCGTTGGGTTGAAGTGCGTTCAGTTTGCCTCCCCGTGGTCCCTGCCACGAATCGTCAATGTTGATGTAGCTCCATCCATGGTTGCTCAGACCCTTGCTCACCATCGCGTCTGCCGAGGCGA
>TBL_comb47_HYPODRAFT_10004566_pt1 | contig 15867 bp, 17 predicted proteins | sample TroBogypolimnion_40_FD_10682 | JGI IMG/M metagenome (IMG submission 10682)
CCGGCAGATATTCAGGATGATAGGGCCGCTCCGCGACGGGCCCGAGCCACAGGTCATAGTGCAACTCCGGCGGTACCGGCGGCGTCTCCGTCGGCCGCTCCATGCCGCCGTATTTCACGTTGACCCACACGTGCACTTCCGCCACCGCGCCGATCGCGCCGCTCTGGATCAGCTCCACGACGCGGCGATAATTTCCGCCTGCGTGAATCTGCGTGCCGAGCTGTGTGACGAGCCGGCCGTGGCGCGCGGCCTCGCACACGAGGCGACATTCGGAGACCGTGCGCGTCAGCGGCTTCTCGCAATAGAGGTGACGCCCGCCGCGCAGCGCCGCCACGCCCACGACCGCATGCGTGTGGTCGGCCGTCGAGCAGACGACCGCGTCCAGATCCGTGCGGTCGAGCATGTGGCGGAAGTCGGCGTAGGTTTGCGCCTTCGGAAATTTTTCGGCGGCGGCGCGCAGATAGGTGTCGTCCACATCGCACAGCGCCACGATGTTCTCGCCCGCGACGCCGCTCAAGTTGGCGCCGCCGCGATGCGCCACGCCGACGACGCCGATGTTGAGTTTCTCGTTGGGCGAGAGCTGGCGCCCGCCCACCTTCGCGCTCTGGCAACCCATCCAAAAACCCGCGCCCGCGAGCGTGGTCCATTGGAGGAACTGACGACGAGTGGCATGTTGCATTTTCATAAGGCGGCCTTTCGACACGCGCCGAACACACACCGCGACCAGCCACCGGCGCGACTGCCCGCGAGTATAGCCAGCGAAATTTTCCCCGCCAGCTTTTTGCCGCGACTCATCTGCTACTGCGGCCCACGCCCACGAGCATAAAAGCGCGCACTCATTGGATACCAAGGCGCGCTGTCTTTCCCGCTTGTCAAGTCAGCACAGCCTTCCTATCGTGCCGCTGTGACGAAAAAGCGAAAACTGCATAACGACAACTTTTAGTTCGTTCAATAATACTGTTGGCCGGAGAGATGAAATGATGATTCGGATGATCGGATTGCTGGGCGTGCTTTCTCTCGCGGGTTGTGCGTCCACGATCCAGTCAGTTCGTCTCCCCATCTCCATGCGTGTAGTGGATGCATCAACACTTGAGCCCGTTTCGGGAGCAACGGTGGAACTTCAGTGGCGATCCGGGTTCCAAGGATATTATTGGGGGAAATCGGTTCACCGGACCGTTGACGCACGAGGGAGCGTGACCTTCGCGTCACCTGATATCGAGCCTGTCTCGGAAGACGGCTACACCATCAGCAGTACACCACGGGAGAAGATCTTCGTCAGTTGTATCCTTGTGCGAGCGGACGGTTACGAGATTCTGAAGGTCATGAACCCTGAGATTTTTGACGAACTCAAACTGAAACCAAACGGAGCGGTCAACCACACCTCCGACGGTATTCGTCAACCCGCGGACGGGTTGCCGAAACCGTCAAGATGAGCTTTCGCCTATGGAAGGTCAGGGCGTTGTCAGGTTTCCAAGGATTGGAAAACGGGAGGTGTAGTTTTTTCAAGGCTTGGAAAGTTTCGCGTGGCAGGTTTTTTCACTCGTGGTGCGGCTGTTCGTGCGGTGGCGTGCCTGGCAGGATTTGAACCTGCAACCTTCTGATCCGAAGTCAGAAGCTCTGTCCAGTTGAGCTACAGGCACATATTACTTGAAAGAAACATATTGCGACAATACTTTAACGGAGATACAACGCCAATTACTGCAATATCTACAACATTTGCTACGTTTTCCGCTTGAACCTTGCCGAATGTGCGCGTATGATTCCTCGCGCTACAAAAAGCAACCGCAAGAAAGGCGAGGCACGTTATGGCAAAGAAAGTGTTCAAGCGCGGCAAGTATTATTACTTCCGCCTGTTTGTCAACGGCAAGGATTGCTGGCACAGCACCGGCGAGACGAACAAGGAGCGGGCCGAAGAAATCGCCACCGCCAAGACCGCCGCCACCAGAGGCGAAGGCGAAGTCGAGGAATTCTTTGACGCGCTGGTCACTCGCCTCACTGCCCTTCCCGAAAAAGATCAGCCGGAAATCCGGCAACGGTTGGCGCGGCGCTTGATGACGCTGAAAAATAACACCCTCGCCTTGCCCTCCGCATGGAAGACATGGCGCGACATGCCCAAGGATGCCGGGCCGGTCACTCTGGCGAACTATGAGGGCCAATGGCGACGTTTTGAGAAGTGGGCGCACCGGCAAAGCCTCCTGCACATCCACGAGGTCACGCCCACCCACGCCGAAGACTATGCCCGCGACCTTTGGCGCGACAAACTCGCCCCGCGCAGCTACAACGCGCACATCATTTTCTTGCGCGGCATGTTCAACGATCTAAAGCACCGCGCCGGCCTGATGGAAAATCCGTGGGCCGAAATCAAGACCTTGGACAAACAAACGCAAGGCCGCTTGAATTTCACCCCGGAAGAACTCACCGCCATCTGCCGCCGCGCCACCGGCAGCTATCGCTATATGATCGGCCTTGGCCTCTATACCGGCATGAGGCTAGGCGACGTGGTCAATCTCCGCTGGGCCGACGTACACCCCGACCGGATTGAAATCATACCGAGCAAGACCAAGCGCAAGGGAAAGAAAGTCACGCTACCCATACACCCCGCGCTGACCGCACTATTGATCGAGCGGCGGGCACAAGTGAGCGGCGAATATCTTTTTCCTGCCGAACGCGCCGACTATGCCCACGACAATTCCAGCATCACGCAACGCTTTCAAAAATTCCTGACAGACTGCGGCATCCAGACCACCGAAGCCGCCGCCGACCACCGGCGACAGCGCGCCGTTGTCCGCAAAGGTTTCCACTCTCTGCGGCACAGTTTTGTTTCCCTGTGCGCCATGAACCGTGTCCCGCAAGTCGCCATTCAAGACCTTGTCGGCCACGGTAGCCCCGCCATGACCGCCCTCTACTCGCACGCCGATTTTGACCAGAAACGCGCCGCGATTGCCACGCTGCCGGACGTGATGAGCAGTACCGGCGCGACAACAACAGCGTGTACATGACAGGCCGAAACAACTAGGCACCTATGAAAAAGAACATTAAGAAAAGAGAGATTCACCACCTTGGACAGATCACTGTCAACGGCCAAAAATTCACAGTGTACGATGCGCAACCATTTTCCGGGGTGGATAAATCGGGGGTTGTGGCAGAATTAGGGCCGCGCTCTTTTGAACAACACGATGAACGGACGGGCGTACCAAGAACCGCAGCCATACAGGAATGGGAAGTAATCTGCAATCCTTGGACATTCTTGCTGACAAATCCGCCGCCCTGTTGTCAGGAATCGCTCAACTTCGTGCGCTCACAACCGGTCAACGTGGAATGTGACGGTAAAATCCGATTGAAAGAAACCTACGCGCCCCACAAGCAACGCGCCCTCATTATTCCCGGCAGACACAATGGGCGAGTGACTCTCGCCGATGGAACCGAACATCGTGCCATTGTCAGAATCAGCAAGACAGACACCGAAATAATCGCAGCAATATCCGGGCTAGAAGAGGGACCGAACCCCGACATCAGAACCAAGCCGAAACCACCCGTTGCCGCACCACCGACAAAACCCAACAAACCAAATGTGACTTTTTCAGATAATTTCAAGACAGTGATGTGTACCTCATGGCCAAAATCAGAATCGCGCCAACGTGCACGCCAAGCAACCGCCATCATGAGTCGTCTTTATGAGAATTGGAAGAGGGGCAACACCCCGCTCCCGTTCGCCGAACTACGCCCCGACGGGAAAAAAGTTGAACGACTCGATAAAGAACTCGACGCCAAAAAGTATCCACGGGCATTCGCCCTGCTTGTGACAGTCACCAACGAGAAGACTGGCCTAAAGACGGCGAAATTGTCCGATGATTATGAATTCAAGGTGACATAATTACCGCTTAACCGGCCTTAACTGGCAAGCGCATAAACCCCCTTGTAAATACAGGGGGTTTCTCGTTTTTTTGGGTTGTCCTTAACTGGCGTTCACACCTTTTGCATGTGCAAATGTCATCACCCATATTGTTCCCGCGAACGACGAACCGTTCCGAAGAAAGCGAGAGAGCATGAAGAACGAAAATATGACAGTCGAGGGGTTGCTGCGGGACATCTACCGGGCACCAGCTCGAACAAGAAACGCCGCACTACTCGCGGCACACCGGGCGCTGGAAAACAAACCGACCGCGCTTCTGACAACCCAAGCGGAAGCCTCACGGCTGATCGGCGTCAGTAGATACACATTCTGGAGGTGGGTGCGTGCTGGCGTCATTCAACCCGTCATGGTTCGCGGCGTGCCGCGTTACCGCGTCACCGACCTTGAACGCCTTGCCGCCGAAGGCGCACCGCAACCCGCCCCGGCCCAGCCCTCCAGAGAGGCCAGCGTGTGAGCAAGCCGGGCCATATTCCGCGTGCGGCCTATTGCCACCGCTGCGGCAGCGTCACCCCCACGCGCTTGATCGCACTCCGCCCCGACCTCATAGCGAACGCTTGCGCGACCTGCCAGGCATGTCGCAAGGGCAAACCCTATACCACCAAGGCCGAGGCTGCATTGTTCAATCACACTCCGACACCCCCTGCCGGGGCCGAGGGAGTCCCATGCGATCTGACGGACTGATAAATCGTAAAGGTTGGATCAAAGTGAATAAGGCAGATGTGGCCTATCTAGGCGAACAGTTGAACAACGCCAGCACATCGCCAAAAGCGGTGTGGCTGGCCTTGCTGACGCTCGCTGACGAGCGCCGCGCCGCCAAGTTCAAGGTCTCCGTTAATCTGATTGCCAGCATCGCGGCAGTCTCACGCGGGACAACCAAAAGCGCGCTGAAAAGTTTGGCTGAAAATGAATTCATCACGATTGCTCATCACCGCATTCCGGGCCGGAAAGAATGGGACGAATGCACTTATACGCTTTTGCGTGGTGAATATGCCGCATCGAGGTCGGTCAATAATTGTCCTAGGTCGGTCAACAGCGGCGCACAAAATTCTGACCAGTGCATAAAGCCTGCCCAGACTGCAAAGAACTTGCCGCCGCTGCCGACGGTGAGTGAGGCGGACAAGGTTTATGTTCTACGGTTTCGAGAAATCAGGACGGAGTATCAAGATGCAGCTCGGTTTCCCGACATCGAGATTGCCGCCGCGCTGGCCGCTTGTCCCCCCGGCCCTGACCGCGAACGTGGTTTCGATGATTTAGAACGCGCAGCAAGGCCGCCGCAGCCTTGCCCTCGGAAACCGCTGCCAATGCTGCGCAGTTACATGCAAACTGCGGCCCAAGGGCCGAAAGTAGAGAGAAGGAAAAAACATGACAAAAAACACCGTTCTGGCGAATTCGCCGAACCGTCGCAACCAGTCCCCGTTCTGTGACGGGTTTAGTGATCCGTTCGCAGACCACCTCCGTTCATTCCCTGAACGCCAGCGCCGGAATGTGGCCGAGGTCATGCGTCAACCTCATCCGGCATGGAAGGCGCAATTCGACAAACTCTGTGCCCGTGTTCTCCAAACAGACGGTTGCCTTATCGGACTGTTGGGGCCACGCGGGACAGGCAAGACTCAAATGGCGACATCCGTGGGCTTTCATTGCGGCGAGCGCGCTGATAATGGACATCCGATTTTTCGCGGTCGCACGGTCGCCATGTACGCAAGCTTACCCGATTTGCTGGCCAAGCTCCGCGCCACCTTCAATTCCAGAGAACGTGACGGCAAGACGGAAGCTGGCATCATTGACGAACTGGCGCGCCCCCGGCTGTTGGTCTTGGACGAAATCCATGAGACCAGTGGCAGTGAGTGGGCCACCAGCCTTTTCACCAACTTGATTGATCGGCGTTATATGGAGATGCTGGATACTATTCTCATTTCCAACGAACAGCAGGACGCCTTCACAAAGTCCATTGGCTCTTCCGTGGCAAGCCGTATGCAGGAAACCGGGGGCGTGATGATTTGTGACTGGCCAAGCTTCCGCACCAAGTTGGCTGGATAACCCCCGCGCTTCCGACCCTTGGAAATGGGACACGGAACCACGGCCCCGGCTTGGCTTGCATCGTGGGCGACTTTTTCCGATACTTCCAGCGTCGCCAGTTGGCGATGATGCCTGACAACGGATGACTGATTAAGAAAACTGATAATTTATGCGCTAACGCGCTGACCGCTTCTCACGAAAACCGCGAATTTTCTCCTACGAGGCGAGACACGCGGAGGCGCGCCCATCGGGCGCGGCTCCATGTCTTGTGTTTCGTAGGTGGGGCTTCGCGGTCCCCCGTGAGAGGCATGAGCTTGGAGTTCGCGCCTCTTTTTGTGCCTTATGTTGGATGGTCGTTTGTGACCGGCTGGGAATTTCGTGACATATTCAGGAGGGAAACCATGAAAAAGAAAATCGTTCGCGCCATCGTATTGCTGGCTGTCGTGCTGACCCCAGCTATATGCACTGGACAAACCAACACTGCTTCACTCCGCCAAGCTGCCGAAAAGGGCGATGCTGCCGCACAATACAAACTCGGCTTTTGTTACATGAAAGGCGAAGGCGTCAAGCAGAACGATGCTGAAGGCGTCGCTTGGTTTCGTAAAGCAGCGGCGCAGGGGGATGCAGATGGACAAGCCAGCCTTGGTGTGTGCAACGATTTAGGGGCAGGCGTACCACAGGACTTCGCCGAAGCTGTCAAGTGGTATCGTAAGGCAGCGGAACAGGGGAATGCCCTTGCGCAGTACTTACTTGGCATGGCTTACTTTAATGGACACGGTGTAACGCGAAATTATGACGAAGGTGCAACGTGGTGTCACAAGGCGGCGGAACAGGGGCTTGCCAATGCGCAGTATGCTCTAGGTGCCGCATATGCCGCTGGCCAAGGCGTCCAGAAAGATGATGCGGAAGCCGCCAAGTGGTATCGCAAAGCGGCGGAACAGGGGGAAGCAAATGCACAGTATCTTCTTGGCGCATTTTACGCCGCGGGCAAAGGTCTTCCACAGAATATCCCCGAATCAGTCGTATGGATTCGTAAGGCGGCGGAACAGGGATATTCCCTCGCACAGCGCTCTCTTGGCCTAGCGTACCAAGATGGTCAAGGTGTCCCGCAGAATAAAACCGAGGCATTAATTTGGTTTCGCAAGGCAGCGGCAAAAGGGGATGCTGTGTCACAAAACATACTTGGCCTCGCGTATGCGGAAGGCCACGGCGTACAAAAAGATTATGAAGAGGCCTTAACGTGGTTTCGCAAGGCAGTGGATCAAGGGTATGCAAACGCACAGTACAATCTCGGCGTAGCTTACTATAGAGGGCAAGGCGTCGCGCAGAATTATAACGAGGCCATTAAATTATTTCTCAAGGCGGCAGAACAGGGCAAGGCCGCTGCACAGTATAATCTCGCTATGCTTTACCATGACGGCCTCGTCGTTCCGAGAGATTTAGCGGAAGCGTATAAATGGCTCGCCGTTGCGGCGGAGAGCGGGCTACCGCAGGGTGTCGAGTATCGAGATAAGCTCAAAATTCAAATGACGCCGGATCAATACGCCGAAGGACAACGTCGCGCTAAGGCGTTCGTTCCCCAATTACCCCCAGTGCCCAACCAATAGCAAGGAGAGTGCCCATATGCCTGCCATTGCTGCCGTTTTGCTATTTATTGGACTGATTCCAAATCTGCCCTATGGATATTATGTCTTCCTGCGATGGGCGGTTTGTATTCTATGCGGCTTGCAAATGACCGCCATAGCCCATGACAAATCAAATCGCGGTTGGCTGTGGGCCTTCGCTGTCATTGCAGTGATATTCAATCCGCTAATTCCCATCCATCTAAAAAAAGATGTCTGGCAGGTCGTTGATTTTTGCACAGGGGTTGTCCTCTTGATCTCACTAATTATATACAGGAAAACAAAGCTATGAAGAACTCGCTGGGTTGTTTGGTTCAAATCGTCTATTGCGGAATGGGCCTGCTTCAAATGGTCGCAATTCTTGGCGGGATTGAAAATTGGTGGGGCTGGCCTTGGTGGCTCGCAATTATCGTGGCCATGCCGATTGCGTACACGCCTATTTTGGGGACAATCGTTGGCATCATGGGAGCCGTCAAAACGTTTGATTGGTCGCCCATGCTCGCCATTCTGCTGTTCTGCTGGCCTTATGTGCTCTACTCGATTCTGATTGCTGGCGGTGGACTCGCCAGTCTCTTTTCGCGCCGCCGGTGAAAGCATAGTGCTACGCCGCGCCTGAGTCATAGCCCGTTAGGGACCGAGAAACGTGCCATTGCGGAGGAAGCAGCGAAGCCACAGCCAAGCCCGTCCACGCCCTGATAAAAAATCCAAGGTGCTTGTCGCAGGTTCTCAACCCCTCGCGGGGAGCGGGGATAGTCCCCTTGCCCCGCACCCCCTGTCGCCAAGCGCCTACCGCCGGGGAGCCCCCGCGGTCTGGCACAGAAAAAGCCTACAGAGGGCGCGCGATACGGGTCAATCCCCCGCCCCTTTTTCGCCGCACCGCGTAGGGTGTGCAGCATAGTGGCAGTCCCGCCATGCCTTGCCCCGTCATTGTGCCGCTAGGGTAGCAGTGTGTCATTCTCGTCATCCGCGCCCGCGCCTGCGCCCGGATAGCTTGCTGTTGCGTGTACCCTGTTGCGGCAGTCCAGACACCATCCGCCGCGCCCGCCATTGCTTGCCCTTGTGCTGCGATGGGGTCGGCGTGCTGCTGTCGTCATCCGCGCCCGCGCCCACATTGTCACGTACAGTGTGCCGCGTATCGTCACAAGGCCAACATCCGCCGCGTCCCGCCTTGCCCCGATCACGCCGCCGAACCCGCCACGGGCAACAGATCGCCAGTCCGAGGCCGCACTGTCACCCCTTCAATTCCCTAGCGTTTTACGGTATCTCGAAACCGCAGTGCCGGAAACTCTCCCGCCGCCCGTAGCAATCGTTGTAGCAAAATCCGAAAGCAGGCTGCCTGTCATGTCATGGGATGCGACCAGAATCTCCCCGCTTCCCCGCAGTTTTAACTGGCCTCAATACCGCTGAAAAGTCTCGCGTGAATCTGCTACAAAAACATCTACGTTGCAAAAGGTGTTTCTCCGTTTCGAGTATTCATAAAGCGTTTATTTGCAGCGTAATCGTGCGCTTTATCTCGATCCGAAGTCAGAAGCTCTGTCCAGTTGAGCTACAGGCACGGCGGGCTTCTTCTAAGCGTTTTCGCCGCGCGGCGCAAGGCTGCGGAAGCGGCCTCTTGAAAACCGGAAATAGATTTGATGTTCGCCACCCACCGCACCGCCGTCCGCTTGACGACATAACGGGGAGCGTTATCATCCGGTCGTGATCGAAAGTTTCCAATGCCACGACACGGCAACGTTCTGGCAGGTTGAGTTGGTGGGCTATCACTGATCGGAGGCGATGAACATGAAAAATCCTGCTTTGAACCCGGTGCATCCCGGCGAAATTTTGCTGGAAGATTTTCTGAAGCCACTGCAGCTCACCCAGTACCGGCTCGCGCACGCCATCGGCGTCCCCCCGCGCCGCATCAACGAGATCGTGCTCGGCAAGCGCGGGATTTCCGCCGACACCGCGTTGCGCTTGGCGCGCTACTTCGGCACGTCGCACGAGGTCTGGATGAATCTGCAAATGCGCTACGAATTGGAGACAGCCCGCCTCGCCTCCGGCAAGCGCATCGCCAAGCTGATCCAACCGCTGGCCGCGGTGGCTTGAACTTTCCGGGTGGCACGGGCCTCCGGCCCGTGAACCGCCGCTCACGGGCGGGACGCCCATGCCACATAGCAGAACCGCGGCAAGCTCGCTGTTTAAACCAGTCGGTTGTCAGTTGCCGTTTTCAGGAGGCTGCGGCGCTTCAGACGATGTCTTCCTTCGCGGCGTCCCAGCGGACGGTGCGTTGTTGTTCGAAGGCGGCGATGCTCATCAGGTAGGTGGCGGTCTCGATGAAGGCTTCGTCCACGGAACATTTCGGCCTGCCGCGGCTGCGGACGCAGTTGATGAAGTCCTGCATGTGGCTCGGCTGCTTCGGCGTCTTGCCGCTGATGTAGCCCTGCGGCAACACGGCGGTGTTGAAGCCTGCGTTCATGATGCTGCCTTTCGTGTAGGGGCGCAGACTTGCTGCGCCCTCTGCTTTCCGCGTGCGACGCACCATGGGCGCAGCAAGTCTGCGCCCCTACCATCGGAAACTTTCGCGCCCAAAAACTTGCGCGCCCCGGCGAGACGCACGAGCCGTCGCCTTGCATTGGGAGGCACATGGCCTACCGTTGCGGGCGGACGCGTGCCACAGCCCAAGGCTCATCGCGCGCCGCCTGAAGCGAAAGCGGAACGCCATGGATTACGAAGAACTATTCAACTTGAGCTACTGGCGCGTGTTCGGCGCTGCGCTGGACGAGGAGCCGGTGGCGGAGACGATGTACGCGCGTTTCATGACTCATCCGGAGATCGCTGCGAAATTCGCGCAGAACGATCCGCGCAAGCCCATGGACATGCTCCGCCTCTCCGTCTCCATCGCCGCCGCGTACTACTTCAGTCGCAAGCCGGAACAGCTGCTCGCCAAGTTCGCCACACTGCACAACCACAGCCATCTCGGCATCGAGCCGCACCTCTATCCATACTGGCTGGACAGCGTGCTGCAGGCGGTCCAGACGCACGACTCCGCCTGCGATGCCAACGTGCTGGAGGCGTGGCGGCGCATCCTGACGCCTGCGCTCGAATTCATGCAGTCGCAATTCAACGCCTGATTCACCTTGACCCGCCGGTCGGAAGCGCGAGAATCCGCCGCCCAGATGGGAGCACACCATGTTCTATAAAACAGCGCCCTTGAGTCGTGCGATCAAAGTGATCACGGCAATTGTGCTGCTGCTCGCACTTGCCTTTATCGCCGGCGGACTGCTCGAAAAACACCTGCCGCTCGCCGGCCTCGCCATCGGCCTCGTCGCGTTCATCTGCTATCTCCTGACGCCGGTCGCCATTGACACCACCGGCGGCCAGCTCACCGTTTTGCTACGCGTCGGCCAGCGCTCCTTCGGTCCGATCACCGGCGCCGCGCCGCTCGCCGGCCGCTGGCCGTTCACGCTCCGCCTCCTCGGCAACGGCAGCCTCTTCGCCGTCACCGGAACGTTTTGGAACCGGCAGCACGGCGTGTTCCGCGCCTACCTCACCAGCGCCCGCTGGTCCGACGCCGTGCTCATCGCCACCACGACCCACAAGGTCATGGTCTCGCCGGAAGATCCGCAAGCCTTCCTCGACGCGCTGCCGGTGACCGAGAAAAAATAACCGCCGCCCCACCCCACGCTGCGGCAGTTTTCCAAACATTGTCTGTCCCGAGCATCGTCGAAGGAGAAATCGGAACGGCTCTTTTCCAACCATTGGAAAAGCTCACGCTGACTTTTTCCAAGCATTGGAAAAACCACCTGTTTCCGTTTCCAATGCCTGGAAAACCGGCAGCGCCAGCCGGTAGGAACCCGGTCCCGCCGGGCGAAATACGTGTGGACTCCCGACGGAACCGATTTGTGATTCTCCGTCGCCGATAAGGGACTCGGCTCTCATATCTGGCGCTGTGCGGTCGCGGTGGATTTTTCCTGCATACGCACATCAGAAGCAGGGTGCCCTGCCGCAAATAAAAGCGCAGACAGGAGCAGTACCTGTTTGGATCTTGGCCGGATCAGCGCCGACAAGGACAGGGCACGAGCCTGATACCTAGAACTACTAGGTATCGGGCGAGCGTGCTGACAGCGGAGGATGTTGTGTTCCACCGGGGCGGCGAGACGCTGTCAGTTGGATTTGCAAAAGTGGGGCAGTGCATGGTCTCGTGTCATTCGGTGAGGTGGCCATGGCGACGGCGACGATTTCGTTGTGTACACCAATTCCACACTTGGGCAAGTGTGGGATTGGGTTTGACCCAGAACCACCCTCTTCTGGAAGGCCAAGATCAGCGCGCGGCGTTCAGCGCTTCGAGTGCGAGGATGAGCGACTGGGTGCCGCTGCGGGCGTGACCGAGGGCGCGGGCTTTTTCGTAGAGCTGCTGTGCGAGTTCGACGCCCGGCAGCTTGAGGTCGAGCGCGCGAGCTTCGTGCAGGGCGAGGCCAAGATCCTTCAGAAAATGTTCCACCATGAAGCCCGGCGCAAAGTCGCCGCGCGCGAGGCGCGGGCCGAGCCGCTGCAACGCCCACGAGCCGGCCGCGCCCGCGCCGAGCAGGTTGATGAGCTGCGTCTGGTCGAGTCCGGCGCGCGCGGCGACGAGCAGTGCTTCGCATAGGCCGATCATCGTACCGGCGATCAAAATCTGGTTCACCAATTTCGCCTGCTGACCCGCGCCCGGCCCGCCGACGCGCTCGATATTTTTCCCCATGAGCCGCAGCAGCGGCAGCGCGCGCTCGCAGGCGGCCGCGTCGCCGCCGACCATGATCGTGAGCGTGCCTTCGCGCGCGCCAATATCGCCGCCGGTGACGGGCGCATCGAGCGCGGCCATGCCACGCTCCGCAGCGGCCGCAGCGATCCGTCGCGCGAGTTCAGGCGGAGAAGTTGTCATGTCCACGACCAGCGTGGCGGCGGATTTTCCGGCGGCGAAAATGCCGTGCGCGCCGAAGTAGGTTTTTTCCACGTCGGCGGGAAAGCCGACGATGGTGAAAATTATTTCCGACGCTTGCGCGACCGCCGCGGGGTTCGTGCACCACTGCGCGCCGCGCGCGAGCAGCGGCTCCGTCTTGGCGCGCGTGCGGTTGAAGATGTGCAGCGTGTGTCCCGCCGCCTGCACGCGGGCGGCCATCGCTGCGCCCATGATGCCTGTGCCGATCCAGCCGATATTCATGTTCGAAATGCTCCGTGGCGAGCATAGCACGGCGGGCCGCTTCCAAGGTTTGAAAATACGACCGCAGTCGCTATGCTGCGCGGGCGGCAACGAAAGGAAAGCGACATGAAAAAATTCGGTTTCATTTTGTGGGCGGGGCTGTGGCTCGCCAGCGGGGCGTGGGGCAAGGACATCACCGGCTGGGTGGTGTTATCGCCGGACCAAAAGATTTGGACCGAACTGAATTTGAGCCCCGCGGGCAAGCTGACCTATCACATCCAAGGGGCCATCAACGAGTCGCCGCTCGGCATTGTCCGCAACGATCAGTCGTTCGTCGAAGGGCTGAAATACGACAAGATGACGCAGGAAAGAATTTCCGAGGACTATGTCATGCCGCACGGCAAACGCAGTCACCGGCATGTGGAGGCGAACCAGATCACCGTGTCGTTCCACAATACCAACGGCGCACAGGTGCAGCTCATCTTCCGCGCGAGCAACGACGGCGTCGCGTTCCGCTATCACTTCCCGGAAACCGATGCGGCGGCGAAGACCGTGACGCAGGAGCTGACCGGTTTCCAGACGTGGGTGCCCGACTCACAGGCGTGGCGGCAGCCCTACGACAAGTCCACGACCTACTCGCCCGCCTACGAGCGGTTGTTTGAGAATGGTGTTCCCTCGGACGCGGCTGCAACCCACAAGGAAGGCTGGTGTTTCCCGGTGCTATTTCATTATACGGGCTGTCCCGCGCCGTGGTTGCTGGTGACCGAGGCGCTGCTCGATGGCAGCTACTGCGCGTGCCGCTTGGATTCCGAGAAAGGACTTTATCGCGTGCGCTTTCCGGAGGCGGCCGAGGGCAACGGCACCGGCCAGGTGCTGCCGTCGCACGCGCTGCCGTGGTCCACGCCGTGGCGCGTGGTGCTGCTCGGCGCGACGCCGGGCGCGCTCGTGGAATCCACGCTCGTGGACGATTTGAATCCGCCGCCGGCCGCGCCGGTGCCGGACTGGGTCAAGCCCGGCCGCGTCGCGTGGAGCTGGTGGTCGGAGCAGGACAGCCCGCGCAAACCGGAGCGCATGAAGGCGTTCATTGACCTCGCCGTCGAAATGGGCTGGGAATATTTCCTCGTGGACGCGAACTGGAATTTCATCCCGGAGCCGGAATTTCTCGCGCTGCTCGACTACGCGAAGCAGAAAAAAATCGGCATCCTGCTCTGGTACAACTCCGGCGGCCCGCACAACGTCGTCACCGAGGCGCCGCGCGACCGCATGATGCCGCGCGACGTGCGCCGCGCGGAGATGGCCAAGCTCCAGCGCTGGGGCGTCAAAGGCATCAAGGTGGATTTCTTCCAGAGCGACAAGCAGGACATCGTGCAGCACTACCTCGACATCCTGCGCGACGCCGGCGACTTCCAGCTCATGGTGGATTTCCACGGCTGCACGATGCAACGCGGCTGGGCGCGCACCTATCCGTGGCTGATGACGATGGAAGGCATCGCCGGCGCGGAAAATTATATTTTCAACGACAAGTTTTCCGCCGCCGCGCCGAGCCACAACACCATCGTGGCCTGCACACGCAACGTCGTCGGCTCGATGGACTACACGCCGGTCACCTTTGCTGACAACAAGAAGAAGCACATCACGACGTGGGGCCACGAACTCGCGCTCTCCGTGGTGTTCGAGTCCGGCCTGTTCCACTTTGCCGATGGCGTCGCCAGCTACCGCGCCGCGCCCGACTTCGTGAAAGATTTTCTGCGCCACGTACCGGCGGCGTGGGACGACACCAAGTGCCTTGCCGCCGCGCCTGGTGAGGAAGTGGTCATCGCGCGGCGTCACGGCGACGAGTGGTGGATCGGCGGCATCAACGGCACCGACAAGGCGAAGGCGGTCACCGTCGCGCTCGACTTCCTGCCCAAAGGGAAATTCACGCTCAACCGCATCGGCGATGGCAACGGCCCGCGCGACTTCGCGCAAGCCGCGCCCGCCACCATCCGCAGCGGCGACAAGCTCACTGTGGAACTGCTCCCCTACGGCGGCTTCGCCGCGCGCGTGCAGGCGCGGTAGGTGGCGGAGAGCGGACTGCGGGCTGCTGGTCGCAGGTTGCAGGAAAATTTTCTTGTGGGCGGGAGCTCCCGCTCCCGCGAGAATCCGCACACGACGGTTGCAACAAACGGGAAGCGAACATCGAAGTGTGAGTGTTCGGTTTGAGTTGCGGTGGGGTTCGCGGGGCTGGAAAGCCCCGCCCACAGCAGAAGTGGGCGCGGGTTGGGTTGCTGGCTGGCTGCACTTCGGAGTTCAGCATTCCTTGTTCGATATTCTGCGGTTCGCTTCCGCTGTTTCTGGTGGGCGGGTTTTTTGGGGGCTGATGTGTGGTTGTGGCGAGGTTGGGTTCGCGGGGTTGAAAACCCCGCCCACAACGGAAGCGGGCGCGGGTTGGGTTGCTGGCTGGCTGCACTTCGGAGTTCGGCATTCCTTGTTCGATATTCTGCGGTTCGCTTTCGCTGTTTTTCTGGTGCTGCTGTGATGGCGCGGGTTGGCCGGGCGCGCGTTGACGCGACGGGGTGCCGTGTTAGAATGCGCGCCCGCTGTGCGCGGCGCTGGTGTCTGCTGCGCGCGGCCCATCCCCAGCGAACGGAACACGATGATGAGCGCGGAACAACAGGCGGTCGTTTTGGAGGCGCGGGCGTTGAGCAAAACCTACGCGCTGGTGCGCGCCGAGGTCGCGGTGCTCAAGAGCGTGACGCTCTCCGTTCGCGCGGGCGAAACGCTCGCGGTGATGGGCGCGAGCGGCTCCGGCAAATCCACGCTGCTGCATTGCCTCGGCGGGCTGGACCGGCCGACGAGCGGGCAGGTTTTTTTCAACGGCGGCGATCTCTTCGCGTTGAGCGCGGCGGCGCGTACGGAAGTGCGCGCGACGAAACTCGGCTTCGTTTTCCAAGCCTATCATCTCCTGCCGGAACTGGACGTGCTGGAGAACGTCATGCTGCCGGCGCTGGCGCGGCGCGGCGCGTTGGCGCGGCGCGCGACGCTGGAGGCGCGAGCGCGCGAGCTTCTGGAGAGCGTCGGGCTGGCGGCGCGCGCGACGCATCTGCCGTCGGAGATGTCCGGCGGCGAGCAGCAGCGCGCGGCGCTGGCGCGCGCGCTGATGAACGAGCCGGAGC
>TBL_comb47_HYPODRAFT_10004568_pt1 | contig 15862 bp, 16 predicted proteins | sample TroBogypolimnion_40_FD_10682 | JGI IMG/M metagenome (IMG submission 10682)
CTGATTCGCTTCCTGAGGGGCCGATCCACAGGCCACATTCGGCCGCCCGCTCCGCGACCCGTGGGGGAGGGCGTTATGACCTCCGTCCTTATTCTGATCCGTGCGGGTGCCCCGCTTCTCGGGCGACATTCAGTCGCCCGCTCCGCGACCCGTGGGGGAGGGCGTTATGACCTCCGTCCTTATTCTGATCCGTGCGGGTGCCCCGCTTCTCGGGCGACATTCAGTCGCCCGCTCCGCGACCCGCATCGGATCAGAGGTATTCGACGAACTGGTGGACCACGGGGATGCGGTGCTTCTTGCCCTTGGTGGCCTGGAGGATGCTTGTCACGGACATGCCCAGGCACCAGAGCAGCCAGAGGGGCAGGAAGAAGCGGGTGGCCACGGTCCCGAAGATGGGGAAGAGGCCGATGATCACCATGGCCAGCGTGAACACGCATTCAGCGAAGGCCAGGATGACGCCTTGGCGCGCGTGCCACAGCAGTTCCGCGTCCTCGCGGTTGCGCATGTAGGGCACGAAGGCCCAGGGCCCTGAATAGCACAGGATCAGGTCTCGCAATCGCTCCCCCACGTAGAGGGGGGTCGGGACATCCAGGGGCACGGCAACCTCCACGTCGAGGATAGCGCACTGGGAGGATCCCGAGGGGCTAGTGCCCCCGCAGGGCCACCAGCAGGGCCATCAGCAGCACGATGCCGGCATAGATCTGCTTCAGCTTCGCCCCTCGCGTCCGCGTCGCCANCCGGGCCCCGCCCAGGGCGCCGACGGCGAACCCGAGGGCCACGCCGAGGATCACCCCCCAGGGCAGGCCACCCTGGGCCTGGGCATAGACATAGACCCCGGGGAGACCGATGGGTGGCAGCATCATCATCAGGCTGGCCAGCTGGGCCTCGTGCTGGGTCATCTTGAATTTCGAGGCCAGCAGCGGGACCACCACCACGGCGCCCCCCAGGCCCGTGAGGCCCGACACCACGCCCGCCAGGAACCCGATGGGAAGCCCCCAGGTCCAGAGGCCTGCCAGGTCGAGGGGCTCCGCTCCCCGATCCCTCATCGGAGGCTCCTGGCGCAGGAAGGTCTTGACCGAGAGGAAGACCAGGAACGCCGCATAGCTCCAGCGCATGGGGTTCGAGGGGATCCGGTTGGCCACCAGGGCGCCGCCGTAGATTCCGAAGAGGAAGGCCAGGATAAGCACTCCCACCAAGGGCACGCTGGAGGCGATGCCCCGCCGCCGGTACTGAAGCACCGCCGGAAGGCCCGTGGGAAGGAGCATGGCCGCCAGGGTGGTGCCCTGGGCGCGGTGCTGGTCCAGGTTCAGGATCAGCCCGAGGAGGGGCACCATCACGATGCCGCCCCCCACCCCGAACAGGCCCGCAAGGAAGCCTCCGCCGAGGCCCGTGCCCAGTCCCGCCACCAGGTGGCTTGCATCCATGGCCTCGGTCCCCCCATTCCCACTGCAGAGGATTCTGCTCTGGCGTGTGTTCCAATGGAAGGTTGGAGGTCCAGGTGCAGGCGCAACTCAGCGAAGAGGTGGTACTCGACAGCCGGCGGGCCGTGTGGCTGCCCCGGCAGAAGACCCTGGTGCTGTCGGACCTCTTCATCGGGCTGGGTGCGGCGCGTCGGCGCCGGCCCGACCCCATGCCCGCCACGGCCCACCTGGAGATCTGGGAGCGGGTCTTCAGCCTCATTGATGATTACGCACCGGAGCAGGTGGTCCTGCTGGGCGACCTCAAGCCCAGCCAGGGGACCGTGGAAGGCGAGGAGGCCGAGGAGCTGCGCACCATCTTCCGCAAGCTGAAGGCCGGCGGGCGGACCGTCCACCAGGTCGTGGGCCATCCCGAACGGAGCGATGGCCCGGCCCTGGAGGGCACGGGCATCCAGCCCATCGAACAGCTTCGTGTCGGCCCCTTCACGCTGATGCACCGGCGGCGGATCTTCGTCTACCCCCGCCACGACCCCTCCCACGGCTTCTGGATCAACGGCGGCGTGCACCCCCTCTTCGCCGTCCCCTACCTGGACCCCTCAGGAGCGCCCGACTGGCTCAGGCTGCCGGCCTTCCTCTTCACGGGTTACGCCCTGGTGATGCCTCCTTTCGTCAGCTACGCCCAGGGTTTCGAGGTCATCCAGCCGGAGCGCCTGCCCCGCCAGGCCCGGGCCTGGACCCTGCTGGCCGATCGACTGAACCCCCTGAGCCTGGCCGACCTGCCTCCCACGCCGGAGTCTCTCCGGACGCTCACCCGCCCCGCCCGCAAGGGCAAGGAGCCGGGCAAGTCCAAGGAATAGTGGGCCCTACTTCCGCTTCGCCCTCGCCATCGGCGCCCCCCCGTGCAGGGCGCGACCGTCATCCAGCGTGAGGTCCCAGCCCAGCCGGTCGCCCTTCTTCAGGCCCAGCCGCTTGAAGGTCCCCGCCGGGAATTCGATGAAGTGCCGGGCCGGAATCGTGCCCCCGTAGGTCGGGCAGTCATCGCCTCGCATGGGGCTGCAGGGCGGGACCCGCTCCGCGGTTTCCATGACCCGCCCCTCCTGGTCGATCCAGGCCACATCCAGGGCGATGAGACAGTTCTTCATCCAGATGCTGTGGTAGCCGTCCTCGCCGTAGACGAAGAACATGCAGCGGTCCTTCGCCAGGCTCTGGCGGTACATCAGGCCCTTGGCCTTCTCCGGCTCCGTGGCCGCCACCTCGGCCAGGAAGGACGTCTGCTTGAAGGCCACGGTGCCCCCACCTCCCGCCAGGAGGTGAATCGTGAACAGGGCGGCGAGCAGCATGCGCATGGCAACTCCTTGAACCTCATTATCTGATGAAGTGCCTGAATGTCTCCGGAGGATCCTGCCTGACTGGACCGACCCTGCCCGGGCTCAACCGGGGGTTCCGCCGCACCGAGTCAGGCCTCATGCAACCAGGCCGCCACGCGTTCCACATCAGCCTCCGTGTGGAAACCGTGGAAGGCCACCCGGAGGTAACCCTCCCGCACTGAGGCGAAGACGCCCCGGTGGTACCCCGCCTTCAACAGGCGCTCCAGCCCATCCTGGCCCTGACCACCGTGGTGGAAGGCCAGGATGGACCCCAGGCGGCCCCCCCGAAGCAGGGCCTGGAGCCGTTCGGCCTCGGGTCGCCACTTCGAGCCCCCCAGGGCATCCAGCAGCGCAGTCTGGAGAAGGGCCACGTGGGCCTCGATGGCCGGTACACCGACTCCGTTGATGAGCCGAAGGGACTCCAGCAGGGTCGAGGCCTGAAGGAGGTTCGGTCCTCCGGGCTCCAGTGCGCGGCCGTCCGCCAGCCAGCCCCGGTCGAAGTCCGTCGAGGGCCTGGAGAAGTCCGTGGCGGCTTCCACCGACAGCCAGGTGCCCGAAGGCGACAGTGACTGTCTAAAATCTTCAGCGGTCCACAGGAAGCCCATGCCCTGGGGGGCCAGCAGACCCTTGTGGCCACCGGTGGCGAAGGCGGACAGGCTCTCGAGGTTGATGGGGACGGTACCCGCGCCCTGGATGCCATCCACCACGAGATGGACACCCCGCTCCCTGCAAGCGGCGCCCAGGCGCGGGAGGTCCAGCCTCAGGCCATCCTGGAAGCGCACCCAGGACAGGGCCAGGACCCGGGTCCGCGGGTCCAAGGCCTCGATGAGCCGCCCTTCGGGATCCGATTCGGCCCGGGGCGGTTCGCTCGCCCAGGCCGCGGCCCCCGCCAGGTGCCCCTCCCAGAGCGGCACCTCGCGGAACCTGACCCCCCGGGGGCGGAGGGCCAGCCAGGGCCAGGCATTCGAGGGGAACTCGCCCAGGGGTGCGAGAACTTCATCCCCGAGGTGCCAGGGGATCCCCTGGGCGAGGGTCACGAGACCCGAGGAGGTGGTCGGGGTGAGGCTGATGTCCTCGGCCCGACCGCCCACCAGATCAGCCGCTTCCCTCCGGACGGCCGCCGGGATGCCTTGGAAGTCCTCCTCCCAGCGCACTTCCCAGGGCTGGAGCTCCTTCTGCATGAAGGCACGGGCCACCCTCATGCCGGCCCGGGGCACGGGGCCTTCGGCGCAGTGCATGACCCAGAGGTGGTCCGGGTCCAGGTGGAAGAGCGCCGGGTTGAGGGGCGGGGTGCTCATCCCTTGCCGGCGGCCAGCAGCACCTTCAGGCCCACGGGATAGATGGGTTCCACCAGGGCGCGGACCGCGGCGGCGTACTGCTGGATCTCCCACTGGGCGTGGCTGTCGGCCCGCAGGCGGATGAAGTGGGCCACGGCCTGGAGGCTGACGGTCCAGTAGACCTCCGAGTAGAGCGCGAGCGGCAGGACGCAGCGGGCCTGCTCCCGGCAGACGCCCAGGGACAGCAGTTCCTTGTAGTGGGCCACGGAACTGCGGCAGCTCTCCAGGTAGCTTTCCAGGGCCCGGGCCTGGTCGCTGGCCTCGATGGCCCCTTCGCTGCCCTGCTTGTTCACCTTGGCCTGGCGGCGGAAGCCTCCCGGCACGAAGAACTCGTCCTCGGGGAATTCCACGTAGCGTCCGGAGATCTCGTTGAACTCGGACCCGATGCGGTGCTTCATCCACTGGCGGAAGACGAAGATGGGCGCCTTCACGTGCAGGGTCAGGGCCGTGTGGCGGAAGGGCGAGGTGTGCTCATGCTCGGCCAGGTAGGCCACCAGCTTGGCATCCCCCTCCTCGAAGGCGTCCTTGGTCTTCCCGAAGGACACCCGCGCCGCATTCACCACCGAGAGGTCCGAGCCCATGTGGTCCACCAGACGCACAAAGCCCCTGTCCAGCACTTTGATCTCGGGATGGGTCATGGAATACTCCGGGCTTCCAGCTTCCCGCGCCGCCTGGGAGAATGGAAGGTCTGCCAGGAGCCCCCATGAAGTTTTTTATCGACACCGCCAACATCGACGAAATCAAGCGAATCAACGCCCTGGGCGTGCTGGACGGTGTGACCACCAACCCGAGCCTCATCGCCAAGGAGACGGGCAAGCCGTTTGAAGCCATCATCGAGGAGATCTGCCACATCGTGGACGGCCCCATCAGCGCGGAGGTCATCGGCCTGGAGGCCCCGGGCATGATCGAGGAGGGCCGTCGCCTCTCGAAGATCCACAAGAACGTGGTGGTGAAACTGCCCCTCATCGCCGAGGGCCTGAAGGCCTGCAAGGCACTCACCGCTGAGGGCGTCCACACTAACGTCACCCTCTGCTTCAGCGCCACCCAGGCCCTGATGGCCGCCAAGGCCGGCGCCACCTACGTGAGCCCCTTCGTGGGCCGCCTGGACGACATCAACCTGGACGGCATGGAGCTGATCCGCGAGATCTGCGCCATCTTCGAGAACTACGGATTCGACACCCAGTGCCTGGCCGCCAGCATCCGCAGTCCCCGTCACGTCACCGATTCCGCCCTGGCCGGGGCCCACGTGGCCACCATCCCCACCAAGGTCTTCGACCAGATGCTGAAGCACCCCCTCACCGACAAGGGTGTCGAGGGTTTCCTGGCGGATTGGAAAAAGAGCGGACGGTAGCGCAAGCCTGGGTCGGCGCGCCGGAAGCCTCGGCACGGGGCGAACCCAAGGAGCGGAAGGTGGCTCCGAGCGATGAGCCTGTACGATCTGTCAAAGGATCCGCCCCGGACCCCCATTCGTGACCGGCCCGTCCATTCTTGCCGGATAGGATGACCGCGGGCCGATGGTCGGTCCGGGGGTGGCCCATGGATGCGATCACGTCAGTCCTCCGAACCTGCGAGATCTTCTCCGGGCTGTCCGATGGGGACCTGGGCCTGGTCGCCAAGGCGGCCCTTCGCCGAGAAGTCCCGGCCGGGACCACCCTCTTCCGGCAGGGGGAGGCTCGGCTGGGCGCCACGATCATCGCCGAGGGCCGCGTGGAGATCACCCGGGACAATGGGGACGGGCCCGAACCCGTGGTGATCCTGGGCCCCGGCGATGTGGCGGGCGAGCAGTCCTTCCTGGCCGCCAGCACCCACACGGCTACGGCCGTGGCCCTCAGCCCCGCCATCCTGCTGGACCTCGACCGGGAGGCGGTGCTGGGCAGCCTGGCCCAGGATGGGGCCGCCGCCATCGCGGTGCTCAGCAAGATCGCCAACGTGCTGCACCAGCGCATCCTCTACTCGGCCACCCCCCGCACGGGCCGTGAGCAGGCCTATGCCAGCGGCCGGACCCGGCGAGAATCCGACCTGATCGGTCCCCTGGACGTGCCCGAGGACGCCCTCTTCGGCGTCCAGACCCTGCGGGCCGTCCACAACTTCCCCATCACAGGGACGCCCACCAGCCACTTTCCCGCCATGATCCGCGCCCTGGCCATGGTGAAGCAGGGCGCCGCCCGGGCCAACGCCCGGCTGGACCTGCTGGAACCCGCCATTGCCGGGGCCATCGATCGCGCCTGCCAGGAGATCATCGACGGCCACTGGCACGGCCACTTCCCCACGGACATGGTGCAGGGAGGGGCGGGCACATCCACGAACATGAACGCCAACGAAGTCATTGCCAACCGCGCCCTGGAGCTGCTGGGCCACCGGCGGGGCGAGTATGCGTTCTGCCACCCCAATGACCACGTGAACCTGGGCCAGAGCACCAACGACGTCTACCCGACAGCCCTGCGCCTCACCACCATCTTCATGCTCAAGAGCCTGCTGGAGGCCATGGACCGCCTGAAGGCCGCCCTGCACGCCAAGGGCAGGGAATTCTCGGACGTCATCAAGATGGGCCGCACCCAGCTGCAGGATGCGGTGCCCATGACCCTGGGCCAGGAGTTCGAGGCCTACGCCGTCACCACCGGCGAGGACATCGCCCGCCTGAGGGAGACCGCCCGCCTGTTCCTCGAGGTGAACATGGGCGGCACGGCCATCGGCACGGGCATCTGCGCCGACCCGCGCTATCCCGAAACCGTGGTGGAGGAGCTCCGCAAGGTGACGGGCCTGGAGATCGTCCTGGCGGAAAACCTGGTGGAGGCCACGCCGGACACCGGCGCCTTCGTGATGTTCTCCGGCGTGGTCAAGCGGGCCGCCGTGAAGCTGAGCAAGCTCTGCAACGACCTGCGCCTGCTCAGCAGCGGCCCCCGCTGCGGCTTCGGCGAGCTGAACCTGCCGCCCATGCAGCCCGGCAGCAGCATCATGCCCGGCAAGGTGAACCCGGTGATTCCCGAGGTGGTGAACCAGGTGGCCTACATGGTCATCGGCAACGACCTGACGATCACGCTGGCCGCCGAGGCCGGCCAGCTCCAGCTCAACGTCATGGAGCCCATCCTGGCCTACAGCCTCGCCACCAGCATGCGCACCCTGACCGCGGCCGTGAACGTGCTCACCACCAAGTGCATCGTGGGCATCACCGCCAACCGGGAGCGCTGCCGGGACCTGGTGGAGCACAGCATCGGCATCGTCACGGCCGTCATGCCCGCTATCGGCTACAAGCGGGCCACCGAGGTGGCCAAGGAGGCCCTGGAGACCGGCGTGCCGGTGCGGGAACTGATCCTGCACAAGGGGTACCTGAGCCCCGCGGAACTGGACGAGGCCCTCAGCCTGGAGGCCATGACCCGGCCCCGGCCCCTGCGGTAGGGCGCGGGGCCCGACTGAAGCTGGTCAAGGCCCTGGCCTTCCTGGAGAGCAAGCGCGAGCACGCCACCCGGGAAACATGGGAACATTCCACGCTAGGAGGTCCCATGCGCGCTGTCCTGCTTGCCCTGGCGACGCTTGCCCTCGCCGCGCAGTCCCCGAGACCCGCGCCCACCTTTGATGAGGCCTTCTTCAGTGGGGACCGCCGGGCCATCCTCGAAGGCTGCGCCGACCGGGCCCGGTCCATCAAACCCAAGGACGCGAAGTACCTCGCCGAATGCGGGCGGGCCTACCTGGCGGCCATGGACAGGCCCAGGGCCCTGGAGGCCTTCAGGGCGGCGGAAGAGCGGGAGCCCAAGGACGGCCAGGTGCTGCGGCTCCTCGCCCAGGCCTGGCTCAAGCATGGCTACAAAACGGAGGCGCTCGAAGGCTACGAGAAGATCCTGCAGCGGGATGCCAAGAACAAGGAGGCCCTCACCCAGGCGGCCGTGGACCTCGCGGAAGTGGGACTGGTCAGCGAGGCCGGGCGCTACATGGGAGTGCTGGAAGCCCTGGACCGGGACGCCTGGGAACGCTTCCTCCTGTTCGGACGCGCCCTGCTGGTGGCCGGGCAGCGCCGGAAGGCCGCCTTCTGGTTCGCCCGCGCCGTGGCCCTGAAACCTCATGAAGAGAAGGTCTTCCTGGAGATCTCCCGCGCCTTCGCGGAGACCCAGAGCATCATGTAGGATCCCGTCCCCCCAGACACCGCCCGGGGCAGGAGCCTGCCGGAGAGCCCATGGCTGATTGGATCCTGAACGAGCACGAGGCCCTGCGCAGCGGCTGGAAGGTGCTTGGGTTCTTCCTGCTGTTCCTGGCCCTGGCCCTGGCGGCGATGGTGGGTCTGCACGTCCTCGGAAAACCCCTCGTCCTGGGCCCCTGGCTGGGGGCCGCCCTCGGGGCCCTGGCCAGCCTGTTCTGCGTGGGGCTGGAGGGCCGGCCCTTCAGCAGCCTTGGCTTCGGTCCCAATCGGCGCTGGCTGCTCGAATGGGGGGTCGGCATCCTGGGGGGGCTGCTGATCATCCTGGCCTCGGCCCTGCTGGTGAGGGGGATGGGGGGCTTCCACTGGGAGCGGACCCAGGGCATGGGCCTCGGACGTTCCCTGGCTTCAGGCTGGGTGTTCCTCGGGGTGGCCTTTTCCGAGGAGCTGTTCGCCCGGGGCTACCCCTTCCAGCGGCTGCTGGAAGGGGCGGGGCCCTGGACGGCCCAGGGCGTCTTTGCAGCCCTCTTCGCCCTGCTGCACTGGGGGAACCCCGGCATGCACGGGTCCACCAGGGCCTGGGCCACGCTGACCATCGGGCTCTCGGCGATCCTCCTTGGTCTCTGCTACCTCCGGACCCGGAGCCTGGCCCTGCCCATCGGCCTTCATCTTGGCTGGAACTGGGCCCAGGGCAGCCTGCTGGGCTTCGGCGTGAGTGGCACCACCGACACCAGGGGCCTCTGGACCCCGGTCTTCAGGGACCGTCCCGAGTGGCTCACGGGGGGGGCCTTCGGCCTGGAGGCAGCCTGCCCTGCGCCCTCGTCTGCGGCCTCGCCATTTGGGTGGTGTGGCGCTGGAAGGGGCCGGGGCCTCTCACCGGCGCTTCCTCCGTCCCTGAGCCCGAGTAGGCCTCCCCCAGACCGCACAGGCGGTATCCTGGGCCATGCACTATGCGGCGCTCGCCTCGGGTTCCAAGGGGAACTGCCATGCCCTGTCGGATGGTGAACGGACCCTCCTCATCGACGCCGGCATCTCCCTCCGCCAGATCCGCCAGCGCCTCGACGCCCTGAGCCTTGGCAGCGGGGAGGTGGAGGCGCTCGCCCTGACCCATGAGCACTCCGATCACATCGGCGCCCTGGGCGTCATCCTGCGCCGCACGCACTGGGCCATCCTCGCCACCCGCGAGACCCGGCGGGCCGCCGAGAAGGCCCAGGATGTCCTGATCCCACCGGAGCGCTGGATCGAACTGGAAGCGGGACACCCCCTGGACTGGGCGGGCTGGCGCGTGCTGCCCTTCGCCCTCCCCCATGACGCCGCGGATCCCGTCGCCTTCCGCGTCGAGGCTGGGCCTTGCACCTGTGCCGTGGTCACGGACCTGGGCCAGGCCACCGCCCTGGTGGCCGACCACCTGCGGGACCTGGATCTCCTGGTGCTGGAGGCCAACCACGACGTGGACATGCTGCGTGAGGGGGACTACCCCCCCCAGCTCAAGGCCCGCATCCTGAGCCGGGTGGGTCACCTCAGCAACGCCGCCATGGCCGACCTGCTGGCCCGGGCCTCCGCTCCGCGCCTGCGGCAGGTGGTGCTGGCGCACCTCAGCGAATCCAACAACCATCCCGATCTGGCCCGGTTCGCCGCGGAGGAGGTTCTCCGGGGCTCGGCTGTGGAACTCCACGTGGCCCACCAGCGCGAGCCTCTCGCGCTTTCCGTCAGCCCCGGCTAAGGTCCCCATGTTCCGATCCTCGCTCGCCCTGCTTCTGCTGGCCTTCCCCCTCGGGGGCCAGTCCCTGCCCCCCCTGCGGGAAGTGGTGGAGCGGTTCGACTCGGCCCAGGCCCAGGCCCGGACCCTCCAGTGCTCCTTCACGCTGACCCTCCGGCGGGCCCTGCTGAAGACCCCCTCGGTCACGCGGGGCACCATGTATCTCCAGGGCTCCGACTTCGCCCACTTCGCCTTCCAGCCCCCGGAGGATCTGATCCTGCACCTCACCCCCAAGGCCCTCATCTCGTACAGTCCCGAGGCGCACGAAGGGGAACTCATGAAGATCGGCTTCATCAAGAATTCCGACCGCAAGTTCCTGGGCCTGGGCCAGAAGCTGAGCTACCTCTCGGATTACTTCCAGATCACCCTGGGCGAGGCCAAGGACGTTCCCAACACGTGGTTCCTGGCCCTCTCGCCGCGCACCCTCTCCCTCCGCAAGCGGATGCAGGCCCTGAACCTGTGGGTCGACAAGGAGACCTGGCTGCCCAGGCAGGTCCAGTGGATCGAGCGCAGCGGGGATTCCTGGTTCCTGGAACTGGGCCCCCTCAGGATCAACCAGCCCCTGCCTTCCAGCGTCACGGGCTTCAGGCTGCCGGAGGGCATTCCCCTGCGGAACGAATTCAGCTTCTTCGCCACACGCAAGAAGTAGGTACACTTCAACTGCTACTCGAGGGCTCGATGATCGTGATCTGCCTGGCCTGCCAGGCCCGCTTCCAGTACGACGACAGCCGATTCGGCGCCGTCCCCAGCAAGCGTTTCAAGTGTCCGAAATGCAGCCACGTGTTCGAGGTTCTGAACCCCGGCCTGCCCACGGAGGCCCCCAGGCCGCCCGGGGGCGGCGCGCCCCTCCCCGAGGGCGGGCCCACGCTTCCCCCTTCGGCCGCCGCTGCGCGCACCACCGCCAAGCGCGATCGCGAAGCCATGCTGGCGGCCGCCGGCCTCCATGTCCCGGGGATGCCGCCCGGGCTCATCTTCAGCCTGGCCTTCCTGTCCGGGCCCCAGGCCTCCATGGTGCAGGTGCTGGAGCGTCCCCAGACGATCATCGGGCGCGAAGAGGGCGACGTGGTCACCCGGGATCCGGAAACCTCCCGCCGCCACGCGCTGGTCGAGATCCACCGGGACGGGACCGTGTGGATCACGACCAGCAGTCCACCAATGGAACCCTGGTGGACGATGAGCGCATCACGGGCCCGGTGCAGATCTTCAGCCAGCAGGAATTCACCTGCGGAAACAGCACCTTCATGCTCCTGGTGCGCAATACGGACGAATTCCCGCTGCACTGAGAATCGATGATGAGCGCCGATCCCTACCTACCCTACCTCCGCCAGGCCGACGAACTCTTCGCCCAGGGGGAGATCGTCCAGGCGGGGCAGATCTGGCAGGCCATCCTCAGGCAGGATTCCTCCCACGCGCAGGCCCGGTCCGGCCTGATGGCCGTCAAGCAGCGCCTCCAGGCCCTCCGCGATGCGCAGATTGCCGCCGCCGAGGCGCCCATGGTGGTTCCGGCGCCACAGCCCCCCGCGGCGTCGGCACCTGAACCCCAGGCTCCCCCCGTCCTTGATCCCGAACCCTCCGAGGCGACCCCGGCCGCGGCCCCGGAACCACCGGTGCTGGAATCCCCCGCGCCAACACCTGAAGCCTCCCTGGAACCCGAGGCGCCGGTGCCGCCGGTCCTCGATCCCCGTTCCACCGCACCCGAGGCACCCCTGCCCATGGATCCCGCGGAAGTCATCACGGGCAGCCTCGCCTTCGACCCCAAGCACCTGCTGGCCGGCGCCACCGAACCCGAGCCCGCGGTGCCCCCGGTCCTCGATCCCCGTTCCACCGCACCCGAGGCGCCCCTGCCCATCGACCCCTCGGCGATCGCCACCGGGGCCCTCACCTTCAACCCCGAGCGTCTGCTGGCCGAAGGTTGCACCCTCTACGACATGGGGCAGACCGAGGATGCCCTTCAGAAGTGGCAGCAAGTCCTGGCGCTGGATCCCCACCATGCCCTTGTCCGGGGCTACATCAACGGTGCCCGCCAGGAGCTGGGCCTGCCCCTCCTCCAGGCCCTGGCCGCCCCGGCACCCCTGCGGGTGGAGCCGCCTCCCCCCGGTGACGAGGACATCGAGAAGCTCCTGCGGGAAGCCGTCCAGCTCTACGACATGGGACTGGTGGAAGAGGCCATCTCGAAATGGGAGCGGGTCCTCGTCCTGGAACCCCAGCGGCAGGAAATCGAAGGCTATCTGCGCCAGGCCCGGTCGGAGCTCGAGTCGAGCCCCCCTGCCCCGGCCGCCCCCGCGGCGACCCGGTCCGCCGCCCCCGAGCCGGAGGCCCTGGAACTGAAGCTCAGACAGGCCGAGCACCTGCTGGCCCTCCAGCGCCACGAAGAGGCGGCCTTCACCTTTCAGCAGGCCCTGAGCCTGGATCCCGGCAACGCCAGTGCGCTGCAGGGGCTGGACCGCTGCCGGAGGCATGAGGGTCGCCCCGCGCCGCCGGCGGACCCGCGACCCGCCCAGGCCCCGGTGCTGGTGCTGGATGCCCAGGGTCGCATCAGCATGGCCGATGTGGAGTCCTTCGCCGTCTCCCCTGAAGCCCAGGGGATCGAACCGCCCGCCGCCCTGCTTGAGGCCGCCCAGGCCAGGCGGCAGGGGCTGTCCCTGCCGGACCGCTTCCGCGACGCGGTGGAACGCTGGCCCTGGCTCAAGAACCGCCGACTCCTCGCCCTCGCCGGCGGCGGTTTCCTGGTGGTCGTCCTGGGGCTTGCCGTCATGCACAGCTACCGCCGGGACCAGGACCTGAAGGATGAGGTTCGCGCCGCCAGGGCCGCCGCCCTGGCTCCCGTGGCCCAGCAGGCCCAGGCCCCGGACCTCGCCGAGTCTCCCGAAGCCATCCGCCAGGAAGCAGAGGCCACCCTGTCCACGGATCCCCTTCGCGCCTACTTCCGGGCCGAGGCCCTCCTCGGCCTGGTTCCCGGCGACTCGGCAGGCGCCCAGCTGCTGGAAAAGGCCCGGGCCGGCCTCGCGGGCGGGGTCTCTGGGGCCAGCCTGCCCGAGTACCAGAAACACCTCCAGAACGGCGACCTCGAGACGGCCCTCAAGGTGATCGACGCCCTCCTCAGGGCCCAGCCCGACAATGCGGACCTTCGGGGGCGGGCGGGCCGGCTGCAGCTCACCCTCTGTTTCGATCATGCCAGCCAGGCCAAGTGGGACGAGGCCCGGGAGGACCTGCTCCGGGGCCGGGCGCTGTTCCCCGGCGACAAGACCTGGCAGGCCCGCCTCAAGCTCCTCGAGCTGGTCAGGTCCATGCCCAGGAAAGAGCAGGAAGCCTGGATCCCCCTGCTTAGCTGAGCGGGTCCCCGACCCAGATCTCCGGCGGCACGGGGTGGCTCAGGAAGTGGGTCATGCCTTCGTTCAGGCCGTAGGCGCCGGTGCTGCCGAAGGCCAGCAGGTCCCCGGCGGCCAGTTCCGGCAGGAGCACCTCGCCCAGGCGGTCGAGGCTGGTGCAGAGCGGACCCGCCAGGGTCGTGGGGAGGGCGCCTTCGCCCCTGCCCACGGCCTTCACAGGAAAGGGCTCACCCGTGAGCAGGGGGCGGATGAGGTGGTTGATGCCCCCCTCCAGGATGGCGAAGCGGGTGCCCCGGCTTGCCTTGAGGCGCACCACCCGGGCCAGGTAGACCCCGGTGGGTCCCGCCAGGAAGCGGCCGGGCTCCAGGATCAGCTCGCCGGTGAACCAGGGATGGGCCGCCAGGAGGCTCGACAGCCCCTGGCCGAGGGCCCCCACGTCCAGAGGGGCCTGTCCGCTGGCATAGGGGATGCCCAGGCCGCCCCCCAGGTCGATCTGCTCGAAGGCCAGGCCGTGCTGCTGGTGCAGGCGCTTGGCCAGGTCCAGCACGGCGCCGTGGATGGCCAGCAGCTTGGACGCGTCCCGCTGGTTGCTGGCGGCGAAGACATGCAGCCCCCGGATGCGGACATGGCGCAGGCCCGCCGCTCGCTGGAGCAGGGCCGGCACCTCCTCCTCGTCCACGCCGAAGGCCGAGGGGCCGCTGCCGCCGATGATGCGGTTGCCTTCGTCGATGTCGAAGGCCGGGTGCACCCGGAGGTTCACGGCCGTCTCCCGGTCCACCAGGGCGTCGATCCGCGCCAGATCCTCGAAGCCCTCGGCCTGCACGCGCACGCCCATGGCCAGGGCCTTGCGGAGTTCCTCCTCGCGCTTGCCTGGGCCGGCGAAGAAGGTCCTGCCCAGGGGCAGCCTCAGCGCCTCCACCCGCCCCAGCTCCCCGATGGACGCACAGTCGAAGCTGGCCCCCAGGGAGGCGAATCGCGCCAGCAGGGCCGGATGAGGGTTGGCCTTCACGGCGTAGGCGAGGCGCACCCGGGAAGGCAACGCCGCACGGAGGGCCGTGAACTGCGCCTCCGCCACCGCCCCCGAGTAGGCGAAGCAGGGCGTGCCGTGGGCTTCCGCCAGTTGTTGGCAAGTTGCGTCGTCGAAGGCGAAGAGGTCGGTCATCGCAGGTTCCAGTAGGGCGCCAGCCGCCGCACGCCTTCCCGCAGCTGTTCCGGGGTGGCGGCAAAGCTGAGGCGGACGTGGCCGCGACCCCCTTCGCCGAAGGCGAGGCCGGGGATGAGCACCACCTTGGCCTCGTCCCGCAGCCTCAGGCAGAAGGCCAGGGGATCGGCGTGGGCCGAGGGCGGCAGGGGCATGAAGTGGTAGAAGGTGCCGTCCGGCGGCGTCACCACCTGGCCCAGCTCCTCGCGCAAGGCCGCGGCCAGGGCTTCCCAGCGCAGCTGCACGGCGGCGCGAGCCTCGGCCAGCACGGTGTCGGAGTGTTCAATGAGGGCCAGGGCCGCCCACTGGGCGGGCGTGGCGGTGCCGGTGACGGCGTAGCCATGCACCGTCCGGGCGGGCACCAGCCAGGCGGGGTCGCCCACGGCCCAGCCCACCCGCAGACCCGGCGCGCCCCAGCCCTTGCTCACGGAGCTGGTCACCACGCCGCGATCCGTGACGTCCCGCAGGCTGGGGGCCCGCAGGCCGAAGTGCAGGTCGCGGTAGACCTCGTCGGAGATGAGCAGCACGCCCCGGGCCGTGCAGGCCTCCGCCACGCGGCGCAGCGACTCCAGGTCGCCCCCGCCTCCGGTGGGATTGGAGGGCAGGTTGAGGATCACCGCCGACACGTCCGGTGTGGCCTCCAGCACCTTCAGCAGGGCCTCGGCGTCGAGGCGGAAGCGGTCCGGCGACAGCCGGTAGGGCACAGGTTCCGCCCCGGCCATGAGGGCCAGGGCCGGATAGGCCACAAAGCCCGGGTCGGGCACCAGCACCCTGGTGCCCGGGTTCACCCAGGCCTGGAACAGGGCATAGAGGGCCCCTTGGGAACCGGTGGTGATGAGCACCTCGTCCAGGTGGGCCCCGTGGAAGGCCCCCACGGCCCGGCGCAACTCCGTGAGCCCCGCATGGGGCACGTAGCCGCAGGGGCCGGCNTCGCGCAGCAGGGCCCGGCGCCCCGCCTCGGGCAGATCCCAGGTGGGCTCCCCCAGACCGAGCGGGATGGCCCCGGCCGGCGTGCCNTCGGTGATGGCNCGGATGGGCGAGGGCTTCAACATGGACAAGCGAGAGGCAGGCTTCACGATCATTCCTATTCGCGCAGCTTCAACTGCAACTGATCACCACCAAGACACCAAGACACCAAGAACTGCAAAAGGAATTCTCTGTGGCTTGTCTTGGTGCCTTGGTGTCTTGGTGGTAAGCATTTTGTTCTTCCCGCAGGTGATGCACTAGCGGAGGGCCTGTTCGAGCGCCGTGGCCGCATCGGTCTTGTCGTCGCGGTACTTCACGATGCAGGGCGCCGCCAGCTGAAGTCCGTGGGCCCTGGC
>TBL_comb47_HYPODRAFT_10004569_pt1 | contig 15857 bp, 12 predicted proteins | sample TroBogypolimnion_40_FD_10682 | JGI IMG/M metagenome (IMG submission 10682)
GTATTGAGCTCAAGAAAAATACCTGGGGTGAACTCATTGCAGACCTTTATGCTGGTGGCGGCATGGGGCGTACCCCAATTCTCGGCTCACTGATTAAACAAGACTTGCCATGGCAAGTGCTGCCGAGCTACTTAACAGCCCTCTTGCGTGTATACAACCGCTTTGGTCGAAGAGACAATCTGTATAAAGCGCGCATTAAGATTTTGGTCAAAGCCTTAGGGCCCCAAGAATTTGCGCGCCAAGTCGAAGGTGAATGGACTCATCTGCAAAATGGTGACGATAACTTTACCAAGGGTGAATGGGAGCGCGTTGCGAAACACTTTACCAAGCCTGCCTATCAACAACTCAGCAGTTTGACCAACGAACAAGTGATCGCCGATGCCCCAGAAGCGGAGCAGACCACCTTTGCTCGTTGGCTCGAGCGTAACGTCAGACCACACCAAGTGCCTGGCTATGCCAGCGTCATTTTATCCCTCAAGCCCCATGGCACGGTTGCGCCTGGTGATGCTACCACTGCCCAAATGAAAGCGATTGCCGATCTATCTGATCAATACAGTTTTGGCGAACTGCGTGTCACCCATGAACAAAACCTAGTGCTAGCCGATGTTGAGCAATCCAAACTGTTTGAGCTCTGGCGGGCCGCTAAAAAGCAAAACGTAGCCCTTGCGAATATTGGCTTACTCACTGACATCATTGCATGCCCTGGTGGGGACTTTTGCTCACTGGCAAATGCCAAATCTTTACCTATTGCTAAAGCGATCCAAGAACGCTTTGATAACTTAGATTACTTGTTTGATTTGGGTGACATTAGCTTAAACATCTCCGGTTGTATTAACTCTTGTGGCCATCATCACGTGGGCAATATTGGCGTGCTTGGGGTCGATAAAGACGGGGAAGAGTGGTATCAAATTACCCTTGGTGGCGAACAAGGTGTTGACGCTGCCATCGGTAAAGTCATTGGCCCTTCTTTTTACGCTGATGAAATCCCCGATGTGATTACCAGCGTCATCAACACCTATGTAGGGCATCGTCTTGATGATGAATCGTTTATCGATGCGTATCGCAGACTCGGAGTTGGGCCATTTAAAGAGGCAGCATATAAGAATTCCAAGAAAAGAAAAAAAGTAGATGATCAATCAGAAAGTGCTTTAAGCTGATCATGAACAAACACATTATTTATTTTCCAAAAGACGGGCAAGCCAGCCTCGTGTCAAATGAGTGGCAAGTATGGAATGGCGAACTCGATGAGGGTGCTCAGTTTGAATCGCCCGATCAAGCAAGTGATCTCAATAAGGTGCTAGTACCCTTTCATTGGTGGATCACGCACCATCATAATACCAACATCATGGCGCGCGCTAACAAAGGTGAAATCGGAGTTTGGTTTGCAACTGATGATGACATTCTCAAGCATGCCAACATCATCAAGGCAGGTAAGGCCTTATGGCCAGTCGTAGCAGCGCACTTCCCCATTTTCAGGGACGGTAGAAGCTTTAGTACCGCAGCGCTATTACGTCAACGCTTTGACTGGCAAAACGAAGTGCGCGCAATTGGCGATGTGCTGATTGATCAATTATTACAGGGTGCACGGGTTGGTTTTGATGCTTTTGAGATGCGTGCTGACCAAGACCTCAAAGTTGGTCTTACGCAATTTGATTTGTTTTCGGTGACAACCCAAAACAGCTGGCGCAGAAAACGTAGTCTGCTAGAAGCCTAAGTAAGCAGCATTGAATTGATCATGAACAAACTCACTGCTTATGGAAAAGTCTATTTGGTTGGTGCTGGACCAGGCGCTGCCGATCTGATTACCATGCGGGGCGCTAAACTTTTAGAGCGCGCCGAGATTGTATTTCATGATGCTTTGGTTGAGCCTGAGATGCTAGCCCTTTGCCCCCAAGCCATCAAAGTAGCAGTCGGCAAACGTTGCGGAAAATTATCTTCGGCCCAGCAATTTATTAATAAGCGTTTAGTCGACGCTGCCCAGAAATATAAAACCGTTGTGAGACTCAAAGGTGGCGATCCCATGCTCTTTGGGCGTGCCGATGAGGAGTTGCAAGCACTTCACCATGCTAGCATTGAGATTGAAGTCGTGCCTGGCATTACTGCGGCATTAGCGGGCGCTGCCAGCTTGCAACAATCATTAACGCTGCGAGGCATCTCTAGAAGCGTAGCGTTTATTACACTGGCACAAGCCACAGAAAATACGCTAGCTGCTTGTAAAAATAGTCCCATACAAAACCCGAGTGCAGATACCTTGGTCTACTATATGGGCCGTAAAGATGCAGCGAGGATTGCCCAACAATTAATCTGTAATAATCCAAATCTGAGTGGCAATACACCAGTGCACATTCTTGAAGCGGTGAGCACGCCAAGAGAGCGTCATTGGTCTAGCACTTTAGAGGAGCTAGCTGTTGGCACTGCAGATCAGTGGTTTGATAGCGCATCACCGGCGCTCATTATGGTCGGTCAAGCACTCAAAGAAAAAGCGTATGCAAAAACACAAGGCGTTTTAGAGAGCCCGCGCGCCAAAGTCAACGATGGCTTGCAAAACAATCTCGTCCTCGCCCACAGCAAGCGTCGCGCTTAATGCAATCTGGGGAAACTTTTCCCGACAAGCTTCTAGCAGTACTGGAAAGTCATTGCGCAAGTGACCACCTTGACCAAAAAAGACGGGTACTACGACAATCTCTAGCGCGCCAGAAACACTCAAGGTGGTGATCGCTTCCTCTAGGCTAGGCTGCATCATCTCTAAAAAAGCGAGTTGCACCAACACCCCTGGATGCTGGGCTATCCATAACAGCACTAAGCGATCAAAGGGCTCGCGCCAACGCGCATCGCGCGCGCCATGACCAAATAAAACGATTGCTTTCATATACTAGTAACGGCTTAAAATGGAATTGCTCTATATTACCCACTATTAGCTATCTTGACTGATAGCCCTCCTCACTACGACTTAAACACCACCATGGCCAATCTTTTAACCCACACATGGTTCATTATTTTACTAGTTGCAATCCTAGTTGCTGCAGTTCTATCAGCGGTCCATCACGCTGAAGTGATTGCCCAAAAAACTGGTGAACCCTTTGGCACACTCGTGCTCTCAATTAGCGTCACGATCATTGAAGTATCTTTGATCATAGCTATGATGCTCTCCGGTCACGATGGCTCAGAATTTATTGCACGCGATGCCGTATTTGCTACAGTCATGATTGTCGTTAATGGTGTAGTGGGTCTTTGCATCTTCATAGGCGGCCTTAAGCAATATGAAATGAATTTTCGTAACGAAGGTGCTATTTCCGCGCTGGCAGTCCTCACTGCTTTAGCTACCTTTATTTTGGTTATGCCTATTGTTACAATAAGCACGCCTGGGCCAGATTTCACACAAAGTCAGCTAGCCTTTGCTGGCATTGCTTCATTTATCCTGTATCTTGCCTTCTTAATTTTTCAAACCATCAGTCATCGCGATTATTATTTACCAGCGCTAGAGGAACATAAAACCAATGGCGATGTCCATGCCCAAAAGCCAAGTCCTCTTAAAGCAACTATCAGCGCACTCTTATTGCTCGTATCACTTGTCATCGTCGTAGGTTTGGCTGAGGTTCTAAGTCCCGCCATTGAATCAGCGATCAGAACAGCCGGGGCACCCAAGACCGTTGTGGGTATTGCAATTGCTCTATTAGTACTCATGCCCGAAATCTATGCAGCAGTTCGGGCGGCACGGGCCAATCGCTTACAGGGTAGCTTAAACTTGGCACTGGGATCAGCTCTAGCAAGTATTGGCTTAACCATACCCACAGTTGCTGCAATTGCAATCATTTTTAATCTGCCACTCACTTTGGGCATTAGTCCGCTAAACATGGTCTTAATGTATTTAAGCTTTTTTATTGGAAGCTTAACTTTAGCGCTTGGAAGAACTACCGCGCTTCAAGGTGTTGTGCATCTAATTATCTTTTTTGAATATTTATTTTTAAGCCTTGTGCCGTAATAAAAATTTCCTGTAAGAATCAGTTGCATTACCTAGTCAAGCGATTGATACCCTTTGGCAAGCATGCAATCTCTCGCAGCACCCTGTTTGCCAATATCGCCATAAACTTTGTTACCCCAAATATTAAAACCCTGGGTATATAAATTCTCACAACTCAATTTGTCCACATAAAACCTAGTCATATCCTCAGTAGGTTTATATTGATATGTTGTACAGGCACCCAATATGCTGGTTAAAGCGATCAGAATTACAGTATTTTTCATATTTAAATTTCAATCCACTTCTGTCTTATAGAAAGATCGGGCAAAAGACCAAACGAATGACTTCGAATAGCAGAATTATACCGAATGTGATGGGCCAAAACTGGAATATCTCAACATCATTGGTCACTCTGGCATCATGACCCAATTGAAGCTAAAATGGTGCCCCTTGTCCGACTCGAACAGACCACCTACTGATTACAAATCAGTTGCTCTACCAGATGAGCTAAAGGGGCAAGGGTAAAATTGTATACGATTTCTTACCAATAGATCCTATACATCCAAAAAATTTCTTCCCAGCCTCTAAATGAGCTCTCTGGCTACAAACAAGGCTAAATTCTCATTAGAATAATTTTTCAATCAGTTTTATATATATTTAAAAATTAAGAAAACACGAATTTTGCCTCACCTAAAACACTTATCTTATATAGATGGCCTCAGAGCGATTGCGGTATTGCTTGTGGTTGGATTTCACGCGGCTCCCAATAAAATTGTCGGCGGCTTTATAGGTGTTGATATTTTTTTTATGATCTCTGGATTCTTAATCACCAAAATAATCAGCGACAACCTCACTACCAATACTTTTCATTTTTTAGATTTTTATAGTCGACGTACACGTCGTATTTTTCCTGCACTTATTTTAGTTCTATCTAGCTCAATTGCCCTTGGCTGGATAATACTTTTACCATTTGAGTACAAGGAAATGGGAAAGCAAGTTGTTAGTGCCTCCAGCTTCATTTCAAATTTTATTTTCCAAAATGAAAGTGGCTACTTTGATACCGCCAGTGAAAAAAAGTCACTACTGCATTTGTGGTCTCTGAGTGTTGAGATTCAGTTTTATCTAATTTGGCCGCTACTAATGGTTGCCGCTAGTAAAGTTAAACTACCTGTTCGCATCTTAATTATTGCTGTAGCAATCAGTTCTTTTATTGTTAACATTGCACTAGCTAAACTAGATATCGCTGCAGATTTCTACTCTCCCTTTAGTCGCCTCTGGGAATTTCTTGTCGGTGGACTACTTGCAACACAAATACAATTTAGCCAAGGGAAAAAATTTTTACAATTCGAAAAATGTATTAAAGAATGTATACCCTTATTGGGGTTATTGATTCTAATTTTTTCGACTTTTTTGATAAAGAAAAGTGAGTTATTTCCAGGATATTGGGTCCTATTACCGATTATTGGTACCTATTTAATCTTTCTAGGCACGGAACAGGCTTACTTTAATCGTCAAATTCTTGCCTGCCCTCCTCTAGTTTTCATCGGAAAAATTAGCTATCCACTCTATTTATGGCATTGGGTCATTTTGTACTTTATTGCAATTACGAATCATAACGCTCCACCACTGCAGATAAAGCTCCTAGGTATAGCAACTTCTTTTTTATTGGCTTGCTTTACATACTATGCAGTTGAAAAACTCATTCAGAAAAATAATAGCAAAACGCGAGTGACATTCTTATTGTCTTTTACAATGGGGTTAATATTTATTTCAGGTGCGCTGATTTACAAGAACAATGGATTCCCCACAAAAGTAAACCTGTCGTTGCAAAAAATAGAAAATGCCTCCTTAGAATGGTCTTACCCAAAATATTTGAAAAAAGGATTTTTTGAGGGGCAAGAATTTTATTTCAGAAATACTGGATCAGCACACACTACTCTTTTTATTGGCGATAGCAGTATTGAACAATATTTACCAAGGATCAATGCTCTTATCGATAATAAAGGTAACAAAACTAATAATGTCATTTTCTTTACCCATGGAGGGTGCCCGCCAATCCCATTTGTAAAAGCAGATTATGGTAATGTCAGTTGTGAAATTCCTCAAAAGGCACTGCTCTACTTACAACAACATCCAAAAATTGATACTGTTGTTATTGGAGGGGCATGGCCAATATACCTATCAGATCACTACAATTATTTCTTTTCTATCAACGGAACAAAGGAACGCATCGCAGAAAGTAGTCATGGATATGAGCTTGCTATTGGTAGCCTCAAAAACTATCTTCAAAAAGTACATTTACCAAATACCAAAGTATATTTAATGTTATACATTCCTTTTGGAGAACAATTTGATCCAATAAATCAAATAGAACGAAGCCCTCTTGCTTACTCAGCCGCATTCTCCATATCAACTAAATCATTTCCATTAACGGAGATTATGAATCAACTGCATTACAACAAAACGCAGTCAGACTTAATGGCAGTTGCGCAACAATCTCATATCGAAGTCATCAATCCTTTTGACTATATTTGTAAAAATGGACTATGTCCAGCACTATCTAACGATGAAACACCAATTTTTAAAGACTTGGGGCACTTAAGTTCAGAATTTGTAAAGACACATGCTACTTATGTTGATCAAACTGTATTGCATTAGAGGTCACGCATTCTCCTAACTATAGGTCCATTTTTTATATAGCCCTAAGCGTTATTTGTCTCATTTAGATGAAATTAACATTCAATCAAAATTTGAAGACTTTTCGGATTACTCTGCGAAGATAAAAAGCACCTCGTGAAATTAGTGATAAATTCCGCGATGGGTCAAGCTGATCTATTATTTTTTCCCAGCTCGCAATGATGAGTTTTTTATTGTCAGATTTTTCCAGGTGAATGAAAAATTCCAATTCATTTTTCTGGGTATTAAAAAAATTGCTACACAAAAAATTACATAACTCAAGTCTAGATAACTCTAACATCAACTTACAAAATGAAAGCGGTGTAAATACCCAACAATGAACATCATGATAGCTATTGTTTTTTAAAATATCATTAGCCAATAAAGCAACACCAGCGAGATCGTCAACAGTATTTATTCGCTTTGCTGGATATACCCCCCTCCAAGCATCGACGACGTGAATATGTTGATGACTTAGGACATGATCTATCACTTCTCGAGGCATTGGAATGCGATAGCGGCAAAAATATGCCCCCAGTACATCGGCCAAGCTTGTGAGGGAGCGAGAAAATCAAAAGTGTATTGCTTATCAGGAATAACTAATGACACCTTACCTCCAGGCACTAGAACTTGATTAATTTCCTGAAGCCAACTAATTAAATCGGGAATATGCTCAATAACATGAGAGGCAATAACATAATCAACTGGAGAAAATTCACGAGTGGCGTCAGCTAATGAATTTGCACCCCAAATACCATCCGTATCAACGATTTCTAAAATATTAACGTCAGGATCATTTTGGTAGCGATTTTGCAGAAATGCTTTATCCGCATAATCCACATAAAATATATTGCCATCTTTTTTAGAAACAATAGGACGACATAAAGGGCCAATTTCTAAGCCCTTAGTTACGGGATTTTGAAAGTCAATCTCATAAAGTATTTTTTGGGCTCTATCCACTTTTACTCCAAAGAAGCGATATTTTTAAATGCATGGTTAAAGCTTATAAAGCTAAGACGTGAGATTAGTATTGGCATTTAAAAGTTATACCAATTCAATTCTTGGGGGCCAGCTTAAACTAAAATCCTCTTTAGTGCTTGATAAATTGACGTTGTACATTGGGTCGTGATCAATGAAGTCAACCCACTTTTGCTGAAAATAAGTAGACTCATCTAAAAACTGCTTTTCAGCCTCAGGGTTGCGATCATAACCTCGACTTGCGGATTCATGATGATAAAGAATCGCCCATGGATTGTAGAGATTGCGATAGCCCAACTTTACTAGCCTTAGGCAAAAATCAATATCGTTGTATGAGATTTTGAGATTCTTCTCATCCAATCCTCCAGCTTCCAAATACAAAGATTTTTTGATGAAAAGGCAAGCTCCTGTTACCGCAGAATAATTATTAACTAAAGCGCCTCTACCATAATATCCATAAGCCGTTGAATCAAAGTGTCGATGTGCGTGATTTGCAAGACCTGCAACACCTAGTAACACCCCAGAATGCTGAATTGTATTGTTGGGGTATAACAATTTAGCCCCTACAGCACCAATTTCATCACGCAATGCGTGACTTATCAATTCTTCCATCCAGTCCGGTGATATGACTTCAATATCATTATTTAGCAAACCCAAAATTTGTCCAGTTGCAAATTGGACTGCATAATTGTTCATCGCTGAATAATTAAACTCTCCAGGAAACTCAATTAATCGAATATTTTTTTCATTGGTAATTGCTTGGTAATAGCTCAAAACATTTTCTTCGGTAGAGCCATTGTCAACTAGAATAATTTCATAATTTTTATAGGTTGATTTTTCTCGAATACTTTTTATACACGACTCAATTAGTTTTAAGTTATTTTTTGTTGGAATAATTAATGAAACATCGGGCAATAATTCTGGCAAATCATACTTGGGTCGATAGCCATATTTCATAAGTGATACATGTCCCTTGATACCTTTTCTGGCAAGATGTTCATTAATGGCACGCTCGCCAGCAATCATGGCATATGGCTTTGCATCAGGATTTTGAGCTGTACTTTGCTCATGTATGCGCCAATGGTATAAAACCCTAGGAATATGGCCAATGGCGTGCTCGGAAATCACTTCAACGAACCTTAATGCCAAGTCATAGTCTTGAGAACCATCTAAGCCCTCCTGAAATCCCCCAATACTCACTAAAGTATCTTTATGAAATACACCCAAGTGACTAATGAGATTGTGCGAATAAAATAAATCTAAATTCCAATCAGGCTTGAAGTACGGCCGAATTCTCTTGCCATTTACATCTATCTTGTCTTCGTCTGAATAAATTAATTTCAAACCTGCATCTTTATTGATCAATTCTGCAACTCTATAAAGCGCATCCTCAGATATCAAATCATCTTGATCCATTAATGCAACCCATTGGCCACTGGCCATATGTAATGCTGAATTTGATGCAGCAGAAATATGTCCGTTGTTCTCTCTAAAGAACACCTTAATCCTAGGATCTTGATTGGCATATTTATTCAGTGCTTCTTTAACCCCGTCATCAGTCGAAGCATCATCAGCAATACATAACTCCCAATAAGGGTATAACTGCTGGATGATTGAGTTTATCGCCTCATGGAGAAATGGCAATGGAGGATTATAAGTGGGCATTACGATTGAAATTAATGGATGCGTTTGCAATTGTCCGATTCTGTTGTTGATCACCTCTCGATCAGCATCTTGCAATGTGGCGTACATCTGTATCCATTTTGCATAATCTTCTTCTGGAGCCTCAAATATTTTTGAACTAGATTGCAACTTGGGGGAAATTCGGTTGTGAATTTTTTTATAAAATTCAACAAAACCCTCGTTTCTAATAACCTCTATAGCCCTTCTAATTACAGAGACTACAGATCGGTTTGCAAAAAATTTATTCATTTTTTATAAAAATGCATATTCTATTTATTTAAACAATCAAAAAAATTGGGGAAACATACTAAGATACAAAAGTTTTAAAATTTTGATGAACCTGATCAAAGTGCTATTTCTTTAAAATATTAATCAATGCATAGCGAATTTTTTTTCGCAATGGGTCTTCAAAAAATTGATAAATCAACATTGAAAAAACAATGCTGGCCAATATCAATATCCAGCCATTAAATACAGCATGTTTAGGATTGGTATGGAACATTAGGAATGCTAATGCAATCCAATGAATTAAATACAAGGAATAGCTACTGCTTCCTAAATAAATAAAAATTTTGGATGAGAGCAATTTTGTAGTCCAATTTTTTGACCTTATCAGTCTATGAATTACCAGACAGAAAAATGGCGTAAAAATTCCATAAACGCAAAAAATCTCAAATACAGAGCCATATATACTAATTTTCTTGAATAAAAAACACAGCCATGCTATGGGCAAGATAAGTATTATGAAAAGTATTAATCCCAAATATTTTCTAGGAACCTCAGTCTTATCTTTTTTAATTGCATATGATTTTGCTAAATTCACTCCATAACCAAAGCAGACTAATCCAAAGATTGGCAAACGTGAAGGAAAAATCAACAAAAATGGTATGTCCAATTCCAGCACTTGGGGCAAATTCAATACCACAAGCCAATAAAATAAAAGCATCATCCACAAGATGAGCCATAAGCGAATAATTCCTTTATACGTTCCATCTAGCCAACTGCACCTCAATAAGAGTGGTAAGCAAGCATAAAAAAATAATTCGGATGACACGCTCCAGCCGGGCGCATTCCAGGCCTGTTGCATGAAGATATTTGGCATCCACGCCTGCATCGCCAAAAAATTTACAGCAAATGCTGTTTCCCACTGGAAGATACTTCGATCAAACGATGGAAAGCCCAAACCAATATACAGCAGCAACATCAATATTAGAGCTAGCCAATATACTGGCACAATGCGAGCCAATCGACCAGCAGCATACTCAATGCAATAATTTTTTTCTAAACTTTTTAATTTCGGGTAATTAATTGTCAAAACAAAGCCGCTTAAAACAAAAAAAAGCATTACAAAACTACCGAAAAAATCTGTAATGAAAAGCGCCTGTTCAGGTAGATTAATTGCGCGGGCGAAATGACAAATTACAACACCCAAAGCCGCAATAAACCTAAGGCCTGTTAACTGAGCAATTTGTTGCATAAACATCCACGATCAAAATTTGAGCTAACTCAAATAAAACTACATACTAACCTACCACCCCCCCCTACACAAACGCCAACCCATGAGCCTGTAATCCCACTAAACCAATATGGGTCTGTCCTGCTGTTGATTGGGCAAGGCTTGCTAGGTAAGTGCCTTGGGTAGTAGGCGTTTCTGCAGTCATTGCAGTAATAGCAGCATTAGTAATGGCAGTAGTTTCGGTACCACCATAGACGTTATGCACTAGGTAAGTAGCAATATCTGCGGCTGTGGCATTAGCGTGATTTGTTAGAAGATCCCATACCGGTAGTCTTAATAAAGCACCTGAGAGCTGTTGTAAGGTAAAGCCTTGATCAAAGAGACCAATGACTGCTCCTACTAAAGCTTGTTTAGAGCTATCTAAAGCTAGCGTACCTGGTAAGGCAGTACCTAAGAGTAAAGCAGTTTGTCCTGCTGCTTGGGTGGTACCAGTGTCAAGGGCGAGTTTGGAGTCGGAGAAGGAGAGGCGCTCAATGTTAACTAAGGTTTGCGTTCCATACAATCCGCTGTTATCAAATGCTATGAACGATGATCCAGAGCTTGTAATGACAAAATTGGTGATTACTGAATTAAATACAATTGTTTCAATTCCTGCAGCGCCAATAATCATTTGATTTGCAGCAGCCTTATAAACAGCATTAGCCACAAGATTTACTGGGGCACTCGATGTAGATTCCAGCAAAGAAAATGAAGAAAAATCACCCCAATAACTCCCGTTATAGGCGCTCACGTAAATAGTATCGCTACCGCCCGAACCATTTGCCGTATTCAATATCAATGAAGATAGTTGAGATGCATCAATCGTTACTACTGAAGTATCAGCAGCATGCGCAGCATGAGTAGTTCCATTGACTATAAACTGATTATTTAGCGCACTACCATTTCCAATGTCATAAAATTTATATTGAGTGATTGGCAAAGAGCCAGCACCACCTGCGTCAGTTGCAGTAAAAAAGGAGCCAAGTTTGATTGACTGCCCAGCAACAAGACTATAACTAGGAATATTAACTGTAATAGTTGGTGTATCCAATCTATAGACAACCATTGATGAAGCAATAGCTTGGTTATAAACTAAGGTAGAGTCTAGAGAGTGTGATTTGAGATAGACATCATTCGCATCTACAACATTCCCCCCCGCCCCAGTTGATCTTATGTTGTCAACAACAACGGCATTCACTCCTGATCCCGAAACGACTGTAGCAATATGTCCGCCCCCTTTATCGGGACCCGTCAAGCTCCAAGCTACAGTCAACATATCACCCGGCAGTAAATATGACTCAGCGCTGGAGATAGTGGGCAAGCTTTGATTGGCACCGTTGTAGACCACAATCCACTCACCATTGGCAATAGCGCAAGTACTACCATCAGATAAGCTTGTCGTAATTGGTAAAGATGATCCGGATTTAGCAGCGATATTGCTCGCTAAGATCCAGCAGCCCTCGTTATTCCACACTTGACCAATAAATGCGTTAGCAGTAGCAACAATCGATTTAGGGGTAGCTTGAGAAGGTGCGCCTGTGCTTATTGCAGTGCCGGTAACAATATCGATTGAACCCATGACTGGGGTATTGTTGTAGGCAGCGTTATAAGCTAAAACTTGAGCATCTTGTGAGATAGAAATACTCGTACCCGAAATACGGGTATTGCTTAGGACTGACAAACTATTGCTACCAACGATTGTCAGATAAGTATTGTCATACTGAGTCGATGAAGCAATATAGTTTAGATCGCTTAAATAGCCGTATTTACTGTTGTAATAACTTCCATTGGTTTGCAAGGTATAAATAATCCCAGCGCCATAATGATCTAAATAGGTATTAATTTCACCAACTACATACCCATTGGCTTGAAAATAGCCCAACTTAGGAAGTAATGCATATGGATATTCATTGCGATCAAATGCCGTAACATCAATATAAGTAGGATTATTATTTGCAGTAGAAAATGTAAATAAAGGGGCAACGGCAATCGTTGCATTTGGATTAGCAACAACAGAGCCTAAGAGCGGTGCAAAAGATTGTGGCATCGATTTCCTTGGGCTAATCAACCATTATTGAGCATGTTGCATTAGCCATCGAAGCCAAAGACAAAAGGTTTTACAAGATTGCTAACTGCACTAGAGATGATCAAACCAAAAAGCTAGAAAATCGAAATATTGCTACTCAAAAGTTAGCAAGTTTAAGCAATCAGGCCATTGCCAGTTTGTAAAGCTACCAACATTGCAGCAGTTGGGCTATACCCGAGAGCCGCCATCTCCACCAAATCGACTGAGGAGATGTAGCCTACTTTACCCGGGGTCCCAAATGCATTAAATACATCATTTGGACTAGAGCTACTTGCCCAATCACCCAAATCACCACCGCTCGCAGCATTAAAAGTATTGGTGTAAGTTTTACCGTTGATAGAGGCACTAAACGTATTACCTGTATGGAGCACGTCTAGAGCGCTATACACATTACTATAACCAGCAAGAGTGCCGCCATTCATGCTAATGCGGCCCATCACTTCACTCATTTCATGGGCAGCTATTCCAGCAACATCATATTGGGTTGCACTAGGCGCCCCAGAAAAAGAGAGTACGGACGTGTTATTCGTAATCCCAATATACCCATCTATCACAGAAGACATGCCACTAACCAAACCAAGCGCTTTGGCTTCAGCGCTGGTAATAAAGTAGTTAGCTCCGCTAACTGCTCCATGCAAATTGACTCCCAAGTTAGCATCCGCTTTTGTCAACGCAGCGCTAACAGTACTATAGTTAGTGATGTAGCCGTTACTGCTACTTTGCCCTAAAGCACCAGAGCTTAATCTTGAACCAGCAACCTCACCAAATCCCACTGCAATATTGATAACAGTATGACTAGCTGTCGTTAAAGCCGTTACAAAATCATTAGCTGCTACCGTAATGCTAGATTCAATGGCTTGCCAATTTGCAGCACTTCTAACAGAGCTATCCCAAACGAGATTAATTTGTAAGCCAGTAGCAGAACCCAATAAAGTATTTGCGGGAGATTGCGCTGTTGGAGTGGTCGGACTACTCAGCGGAATTACACTAGGACCACGGCCAAAGTTATATCCAAAGTTCATCCAAAAATCTCCATTACTTGCTCAAATATAGTCAATAATTATCAAATTTGGGGCTAGCAAAGTCAAGATAATGGCCTATAAATAGCCCAAGCCATGGGCTTGCAAGCCTACTAAACCTACGTGGGTTTGCCCCATACCGCTAGTAGCCAAGCTTCCCAAGTAGGAACCCTGAGTAGCAGAGGTTTCCACACTCATGGCCATCACCGCTGCCGCTAAACCAGAAGTATTGCCATAAACATTATTTACCAAGTACTTTGCAATATCAGCATTACCGGCATTGGTTACACCGGTAAGCGTATCCCAAATTGGCAGTCTTAATAGTGCCCCAGCTAATTGCTGCATCGTATAACCTTGATCAAATAAGCCAATCACTGCCCCTATCAATGACTGCTTGGAAGTATCAAATGCTAGGGTGGCTGGCAATACGGTTCCTAGCAATAATATGGCCTCTCCAGCCGATTGCGTAGTCGTTAAATCAAATGCAAGTTTAATGTCAGAAAATTGCAAACGCTGAACATTAACTAAGGTATCTACTCCATCGCGATTAGCAACTGAGTCACTCACCTGCATTGCACTGACTTGATTTAAGCCGGCTGGATCCGCACGGTCAGTTGTCGTGATCGTACTGATGACATAATTTCCAGATAAACCCCGATAGATCGCGGTATTAATTCCGCCCTTACCATCAAAATAATCATTGCCAGCATTACCAGTAAAATAATCATTGCCAGCTCCACCTTGAACTTGATCTGCGCCGCCATTAGATGCATTTGATCCAATAAAAGTTGCGCCACTATCAAGTAACGATAAGCCATAATTAAATTGCGCGCCTGCTTGCGCTCTTTGCGTAGTAATGACGGTCGGCGTAATCGGCGTCACATCAGTAACACCAAACATCGTGTCATCTACGCTGGCGCCATAACTAATGGAATCAATCAAAGCACCATTCAAAAAAAGTTTAAAACCAGTAATAGAACCTTTGACTGCCGCAATTGTCGTGGTTGCTGAAGTTGCTGCAAATGAACCCGTTGCCTGAAAGTTATAAACAGTGCCATCAACGGGAGAGGTAAAGTATCCTGACAGCGAAGTTGTAGTGGTAAATACACCAGGAGTGACAACATACGCCGAAGCCATGGTCATCGGACCGTGGTTAGCAGTGTCAGCAGTAGTGCCTACCGCAAGGTTAGCAAATGCAGTAGCCACTTGGGTACTAGTAGCGCCGTATACACCTGCAGTATAGGTAAGACCAGCAAAACTCACACTATCACCAGCAACCATACTATTAAAAGTCACTGCGGCCGTCTCAGTATTAGCAGCAGAACCATCAGTTTCAGTGATCGAAGGTGCTGAGGCATCAATGGCCAATACACTTGTTAAGTTTGTCACGTTTGTATTGGCTGTAGTGCTGGTAAAAGTTACTGCAGCGCCAGCAGCAACACCAGAATTCCACGCAGCAGAAGTGCCAGTTGTAAAGGTACCGCCTGCCGCATCGCCCAAAGTTTTAGCCACATTAATACTAGCGGCTGTAGATCCACTATTAATGCTAGCAAAAGCACTTGCCATTTGATTGGCCGTTGCGCCATTGGCACCGGCCGTAAAAGTGAGACCTTCCATAGTCAGAGTTTGACCGGCAGTCATACTGTGAAAAGTAACTGCCGCTGTCTCAGTGCTAGCACCAGTACCATCGGTGGTCAAAATTACCGGGGCTGAATTACCAGGATCTTGTACGCCAGTTAAATTGGTAACATTGCTATTAGCAGTGGTACTAGTAAAGACCAAATTTGCCGTTGCTGGAGTTGCAGCAGCAGGAGTAGTCCAGCCTGCAGAAGTTCCCGCAGTAAAAGTGCCGCCCGCAGCATTACCCAAAGTCTTGGTGACATTAATACTGGCAGCAGTCGCACCCGCAGCAATACTGGAAAAAGCGCTTGCTATTTGTATTCCAGTTGCACCATTGGC